>Ga0315282_10013422_pt1 | contig 12360 bp, 15 predicted proteins | sample YL17G07_20_MG_FD_203693 | JGI IMG/M metagenome (GOLD analysis project Ga0315282, IMG submission 203693) | Sediment microbial communities from Yellowstone Lake, YNP, Wyoming, USA - YL17G07_20 | ecosystem: Environmental > Aquatic > Freshwater > Lake > Sediment | place: USA: Wyoming | collected... | reverse complement strand
GGTTAATATCCAGAATTGCTACGGTATGAGTATCTTCATATATTTTCTCGGATGGTATTTCTCCACGGATAATTTTACAGAAGATACAATCCATAAAGGGTAAATTATTAATAAAAACCTATTCGGATTTTTTCTCTGCCTTAGCTTTCTTTTCTTTTTCCTTAGCCTTTGAAGTAGAACGAACGACTAATTCCAGAATAGCCCGTTCGCCGCCATCACCCAGACGATGGGTTGCCCATTTGCCTGCTTTTTTCTCGCCTGACCATCGGCTGCCACCCAAACGGACAATACGGGTATAACCGCCATTGCGGTCCTTAAAACGAGGTCCTATTTCATCAAATAGCTTTTTGGTAGTATCCTTGTCCTGTAAATGAGACAGGACATAGCGATAATTAGTCAGGCTAAATTCTCTGGCATGGGTAATTAAGCGTTCTGCCAAACTCCGGAATTCTTTAGCCCTTGTAATCGTTGTAACGATTCGTTCATACTTGAAAAGGTTAGTTACCATTAAGCGACGCATTAAATAGTAATGGCTGGTCGTAAGCCCTAATTTTCGTCCCTTCTTGCCGTGTCTCATCTTTATTTACCTTTCTCTCCAAAAATGGTTTTAAGGTCCATTCCCAGTGAAAGTCCCAAATCAGCTAATTTCTTTTTCACTTCCTTAAGCGAAGTCTTGCCAAAATTACGGGTTGATAAGAGTTCATCTTCCTGCTTGCTTACAATGTCGGTGACCGTGCGGATTTTTAATGCCGCCAGGCATTTTGAGGAACGCACCGAAAGGTCAAGCTCGCTTACCGGCATTGCTAATTTCTTCCTTAAATCAACCTGATATTCTTCCTGCTTCTTTTCTTCCTCTTCCTTTTTCTCGTCTATTTGAAGTTCCCGACCAATCTCGAAATATTGGACTAACGGATTGATGTGCTTGCGGTAAATTTTGGATGCCTCTACTAACGCCATTTCCGGCGTGATTGTCCCGTTGGTCCAGATTTCCATTATCAGGCGGTCATAATTCGTCCGTTGTCCGATACGGGTATTTTCTATCCGGTAATTACATTTTACAATCGGAGAGAATACTGAATCAACCGGGACAAGCCCGATTTCCTGTTCTTCAAGGGCATTTTCTTCTGCCATAATATATCCTCTGCCTTTACGGACCATGATTTCAGCCGCAAACTCCTGTTCATCAACCAGTGTTGCAATATGAAGTTCGGGATTCATAATTTCTACGAGAGGGTCTGCTTTTATGTCAGCAGCGGTTATGATTCCCTTGCGTTTGATTTCAATGGTTAGTTTCTTTGGTTCATCCGTATTCAGACGAACTATTAATCTCTTAAAATTTAGAACAATGTCTGTGATATCTTCCAAGACTCCCGGTATGGTGCCGAATTCGTGCGGGACATCTTTAATTTTGATAGACGTTACCGTTGCCCCTTCAATAGAGGAAAGAAGGATTCTTCGCAACCCGTTGCCGATGGTTACCCCAAAACCCTTTTCAAAAGGTTCAATGCTAAAATTTCCATAAGTGGCAGAAAGGGTTTTTTCGTCGCAGACAACCCGGTTGGGTAACTCAAATTCGCGCCACCGTGCTCTAATCATAATTATACTCCTATCTAGAACAAAATTCTACTACCATTTGTTCATTAATTTGCGTTGTAATATCAGTGCGTTTTGGTAATTGAATAACCTCAAGTTGGGCAGGTTCTGTAGACAGCCTTAACCATGATGGAACCTGTTCTTTCCGGGCAGATTCCAGGTATTTCTTTACCATGTTCGTGCTGGTTTCGTTGCCGGCAGGCTTTATCGTATCACCTGGTTTTACCTTTATTGAAGGAATAGATGCCCTGCGTCCGTTTAAGATAACATGGCTATGGACTATCAGCTGACGGGCTGTTATACGTGATGGGGCAAATCCTCCCTCACTAATAACATTATCCAGGCGGCTTTCTAATAATCTTAAAAGGTTTTCTCCAGTATTGCCGATTAGGCGTGATGCCTCAGCAAAATATCCTTTAAGCTGCCGTTGGGAGATTCCGTATAAGCGCTTCAGCTTTTGGGTTTCACGTAGATGTTTACCGTAATCCGTTAAGCGGATTCTTTTAGTTCTACCACCTTTATGGGATTCTTGTGACTTTCTTTCAATCGCGCATTTAACCGTATCGCATCGATATCCTTTCAGGAATAGTTTATCGCCTTCACGAAGACAATATTTACATTTAGCACCTAATAGTCTCGCCATTTTTAAATCCTTTCCTCGATATTTATATTAACAATTATACTCGTCTCTTTTTACGAGGCCGACAGCCATTATGAGGTATCGGTGTTACATCTTCAATAGATTTAATCATTAACCCGGCTGTTTGAAGAGTGCGGATAGCCGCATCACGGCCAGCGCCGGGTCCTTTCACCTTAACATCAATTTCCTTGATGCCGAATTTTTTAGCCTTTTCCGCAACGCTTTCTGCGGCTTTTTGGGCTGCATAGGGAGTACTCTTCCGGGAACCCTTATAACCGATTGTTCCGGCAGACGCCCAGCAGAGCGTGGCGCCGGAAGGGTCGGTAATCGTTATGAGTGTATTATTAAACGACGATTTAATAAAAGCAATTGCTTTAGTAACATCACGCCGTGTTTTCCTTTTAGAAACCTTGCCGGTTGGTTTTGCCGGAGCTGCAGTTTCTTTTTCTTTTGCCTTGGCATCAGCATTAGTTGGCTCTTTTGGTTTCTGTGTCCCCATTAAATAAATCTCCTTTCTCCTGTTAAAACAATGCAGAGTTTAAGTTAGGTTTTTTCCAGTGAAATCTTCTTGCCGGCTACCGTCTTACGCGGTCCTTTTCTGGTGCGCGCATTAGTTTTAGTTCTCTGGCCGCGTACCGGTAATCCTTTACGATGTCTTGTGCCCCGATAAGAGCCGATTTCTTTAAGCCGCTGGATATTCTGGGCAATTTGGCGGCGTAGTCCGCCTTCTACCGTGTAATTCTTATCAATAATATTACCCATACGGCTTACCTGGTCTTCGGTCAGGTTTTTCACGCGGATGGTTTCATCAATGCCTGCTTCCTTAAGTATCTTGTGCGAAAGAGTTTTACCGATTCCGAAGATATATGATAATCCGGTTCCTACTTGCTTGTTAGCAGGTAGCTCCACACCTGCAATTCGTGCCATACGTTTTTCTCCTATCTAAACAATAAATTCGTAACCTGTATTTTATAGTTCATATTACCCTTGCCGCTGTTTATGGCGTGGGTTAGAACAGATTACCCGAACCTTGCCTTTACGTCTTATAATCTGACAATTTTCACAAATACGTTTTACAGATGGTCTAACTTTCATAATGTTATCCCCGATAAACAATCCTTCCTTTAGTTAAATCATAAGGTGATATTTCAAGGGTTACTTTATCACCCGGTATAATTTTAATAAAATGCATTCTTAACCTTCCGGCAACGTGAGCAAGAACCATATGACTATTTTTTAACTCGACCCGGAACATTGCATTAGGTAAAGACTCTCTGACAACACCCTCTATTCGAATAGGTTCCTCTTTAGCCATATTTTATCAGGCAGTTAATATATCGTAACCTTCAGGCGTAACTGCCACTGTATGCTCAAAATGAGCTGAAAGTTTTCTATCACTTGTTACCACCGTCCAATTATTGGACAGGGTTTCAACATCATAAGTTCCTTCATTAACCATTGGCTCAATTGCCAGAACCATTCCCTGCTTAAGAGTTACATCAGTTTGTTCTTCCGGCGATATTCGATAATTAGGCACCTGCGGGTCTTCATGCATCTGCGACCCAATTCCATGCCCTACATATTGGCGCACAACTGAAAATCCTCTTGATTCTACGAAATCCTGAATAGCCGCAGAGAGTTCAAAAAGATGAACCCCCGGTTTAATTTTACTGATGCCTATTTCTAAAACTTCCTTAGTAACGTTAATAATTTCCCGTGCTTTCGGCGATATTTGATCTACTCCTATCGTAATAGCCGCATCAGCATAATAATTTTTATAACGCACTCCAATATCAATACTGACGATATCGCCCGCCCTTATTTTGCGTGGTCCCGGAATCCCGTGGACTAATTCTTCGTTTATGGAAACACAGATATTTGCCGGGAATCCGCGGTACCCCTTGAAAGCCATTTCACCTCCATTTTCTATTACAAACCTTGTCAATTGGTTGTCTAATTCAATCGTCGTTAACTCTGGTTTCGTTATTTCCTTTGCCAATTTAAGGGCTTTGGCTAAAATCGAGCCGGCATTCCGCATCAATTCTATTTCCCACTCTGATTTATATTTAATCATCCTTTTTTATTTTATTATTGATGCGATGCGGTTTGAGATTTTATCAATATTCTCATCACCGTTAACATTAATAACAACTTTTTTATAATAATCAAGTAATGGCGCAGTTTGCTGCTGGTATACCTGAAATCTTTGTTTTATAGTTTCGGGTTTATCGTCGTCACGCTGATATAATTTCCCGCCACATTTATTGCAGATATTTTCCTTTTCAGGTGGTCTGTATTTTATATGATAAGGAGCGCCGCATTTTGAACATGTCCGCCTGCCGGAAAGTCGTTCTACCAGAATCTCTTCTGAAACAGCCATGTTAATTACTTTATCTATTTTCCTCTTCATTTGATTTAAAATAAGGTCTAAGCCCTTTGCCTGGTTAATAGTGCGCGGGAAGCCGTCTAAAATAAACCCTTTTTCACAATCGGTCTGGTTGGTGCGCTGGCTGATAAGTTTAATTATCGTTTCATCCGGCACTAATTTACCGGAATCTAAATATTGTTTTACTTCTTTGCCGATAGGGCTGTTATTCTTTATTGCCTCTCTTAACATATCGCCCGTAGAGATATGCGGTATTTTTAGCATGTCTCTGATTTTATCTGCCTGAGTTCCTTTTCCTGAACCGGGAGGTCCTAACAATATAATTATCATATCATTTATGCGTTTTAAATATTAAGAAAAGTGATTTTACCTTCTTCCCCTTAAACGACCTTTGGACAGAAAACCCTCATATTCTCTGACCAAGAGTTGCGATTCAATCTTTTGCATCAGGTCTAACCCGACTCCTACTACAATAAGAATTCCGGTTCCGCCAAGAAAGCTCGTTACAAACATATCTACATTAAGCATGACAGAGACAATATTTGGCAATACCGCGATAAGGGCAAGGAAAGCCGCACCGGCTAAGGTAATTCGGTTCATTACTTTTTCCATGTGTTCAGCCGTTTCCCGGCCCGGGCGAATACCCGGCACGAAACTGCCGTGTTCTTTTAGATTCTCTGCCATCTCGACCGGCCTGAAATAAAGTGCCGTCCAGAAAAAGGTGAAGAAAAATATCAATCCAATATAGATAGTAAGATACCAGAAACCGCTTTCCCTGCGGCTGAAAACTTCCTTAAGTAATTCAAGTCCCGATACTTGAGCTAAGAGTTGAGGTAATACCATGAGTGTAGAAGCAAAAATAACAGGCATGACACCGGCTTGATTGACTCGTAATGGAAGATAATGCCTCTGTCCGCCATAAACCTTTTGTCCCCTGATATGTTTCGCATATTGGACTGGAATCCGGCGTTGTGCCTGGGTCGTATAAACAATCGCGATTACTACCATGATATAAAGAACCAATAATATTAAAGGTCTATCCATGCTAATTTGACCTGTCCGGACCGCTTCAACCATCTGGGCAATTGCCCTTGGCATTCGGTCAATAATACCTGCCATAATAATTAAGGAAGCCCCATTCCCGATTCCAAATTCTGTAATCTGCTCGCCTAACCACATTAAAAACATTGCACCGGCTGTTAAAGCGCAAATTGAGGGCAAACTAAAAGACCAAAATCCGGGGTTTAGCACTATAGTCCTTCCTCCCATAATGTGTGGATTGGAAAGTGTCGCAACGGTTGTAATCGCCCATAAAACACAAATTGGCAGGGTTGCCCATCTGGTATACTGGCTGATTTTGCGGTAACCACTCGGTCCTTCCTTACTAAGCGCTTCTAAGCTTGGGATTACTTTGATTAACAGAGAAAACATAATTGATGCTGTAATGTAAGGCATGATACCAAGCGAGAATATGGAGAATTGTGATAAAGCGCCGCCTGAAAAAATCGCTATATAAGAAAATGCCTTGAAATTCTTTTCTAAGTTGCTTAAAAAGTCACTTAAAGCGCTTACATCAACCCCCGGAACGGGTACAAAATAACCGAGTCTGAATACCAGTAACATTGCCAGCGTAAAAAGAATCCGGCGCCTTAGCTCCGGTATCATGAAGATATTCGCAATGATTTCTCTAATTCGACCCATAGCTTAACGTTGATTTATGCTTTGATAACTTGGCCAGAACCGCCTGCCTTCTGGATTTTTTCCAGAACTCCTTTGCTAAAGGAATGTGCCTGAATGGTTAGTTTTTTAGTAAGTTCACCCTTACCAAGTATTTTCACCGTATCATAACACCCTTTTATGAGACCGGATTCCTCTAAGAGTTTAGGGGTAATTTCCGTCCCATTTTCAAAACGATTAAGGTCATTAAGATTAACAATCGCAACTTCCTTCTCAAAAGGCGCATTACTAAACCCTCTTTTAGGAAGCCGCCGGATTAACGGCATCTGGCCTCCTTCAAAATAGGGCCTGCGGCTGTATCCGGAACGGGATTTCTGACCTTTGTGGCCCCGTCCGGAGGTTCCGCCATGACCAGAGCTATCGCCCCGTCCCCTTATTTTTCTCTTCTTATGGTTTACCCGAACACTCTTTTTTAGTTGAATAATATTCACCCCGTTACTCCTTTTTATTAAGGCAAGCTAAGATAATTACACACTCATTAATCTTCCCCATATACTCCTTTTTACTTTTATTATTCTATCATTGAGGAGTAACGGGGTTCATACCGCACTGACACCTCTCATCTGTTCTATTTCTGGTTTAGTCCTCAATTTTTGTAAGGCTTTAACCGTAGCCTTTATGACATTCATGGGATTGGTGCTTCCAAGGATTTTAGCCAGGACATTTTCTATACCGGCAAGTTCCAGTACTGCCCGCACGGATGCGCCGGCAATAATTCCGGTTCCTTTAGCCGCCGGCCTGATAATTACTCTCGATGCGCCGTCTTTTGCCTCCACCTGATGTGGAATAGTGGTATCTTTAAGAGACACGGTAACAAGGTTTTTCTTAGCGGCTTTAATTGCCTTTTCTACGGCAAACGGCACTTCTCTGGCTTTGCCTTTGCCAAAACCTACCTGTCCTTTCCTGTTGCCTACGGTAACTAATGCCGAAAAACTCATTCTTTTGCCTCCCTTGGTTACTTTCGTGCATCTTTTAACTTTAACTACAATCTCTTCAAATTCCGGTTTTTCCCGGGCTTCAAAATTAGTATTAGTTTTTGGTTCCAACGTGATAACCTCCTTTACTTGTTACAAGTTAATTCAATTCCTTAAAATTTTAATCCAGCTTCTCGTGCGGCATCGGCTAAGGCTTTAATCCTGCCATGATAGGGGAAAGAGCCCCGGTCAAATACGACTTTCTGAATCCCTTTCTTTACGGCTTCTTCAGCCAGTCGTTTCCCGATTACTTTAGCCGCTGCAACATTACCGCCGGATTTAATGCTTTTACGGATATCCGGAGTTAAAGTAGAAATCGTAAGAAGAGTCCGTCCACCTGTATCATCTATTAACTGGGCATAAATATTATTTAATGTTCGGCTGACACATAAACGGGGCATTTTATCTACACCAATAACCTTTTTCCTTAACCGGTAATGTCTTATGGTTCGCTTCTGTTGTTTCTCTTTAAGTTTATTCATATAAGCTCGTTGCAACTACATTTTCTTATTAAGGATTAAATTTTATATTATGTCAAAATAAAAACCGAAAGTCAAATATTTGGTAAATAAAAATACAATTTTATCCGCCTACGCAGAAGACCATCCCGAATGCTTTCGGGATGGATGAATGCGCAAGGTGGACCCCCGCCTGAACGGACGGGCAGGCGCCGTAGGCGGGTGCTTCGCCCCGATGTCCATCGGGACGAAGAAATGAAGGATACCACGGGTGTCCGTCCTTCGCAGTTGCGTGGCAACCGCTACGGAGGATGAATAAACCCGTGGAGCTTCATTTAAAATTCTTTATTAAAAATGATTTGATTTGGCTATAAAATTGTTTTATGCTATGATACTGATTATCATATGGAAGGTCTGGACGACACTCAATTAATTGTGCAATGTCAGCAAGCGAATCTTCAGGCGTTTAATGAACTGGTCTTAAAATACCAGGATAAATTATATAATGCGGTTTACCGGTTGGTGAATAATCAATCTGATGCACAGGATATTTGCCAGGAAGCCTTTATCCGTGCTTTTCAGAATATTAAGAATTTTAAAGGCATCTCTTCATTCCAGACCTGGCTTTACCAGATTGCCCTGAACCAATTTTATACACATTATCAAAAGAGTAAAAGGGAACAAGAGAAAAAGCTGGATAAGATTCAGGAAAGTAATCCAAATCCGACTAATATAAAAAGCTTATCAGAAGGCTTCAATGACCCTGCCCAATACGTCCAATCTCAAGAGCAAAAGCAGGCTATTGAATCTGCTTTAAATGCACTTCCGCCTGAATTGAAGAAAGTCGTGGTCTTAAAGGATATAGAAGGCTTTTCCTACGAAGAAATAGCCCGGATATTGAAGACATCCATCCATATCGTGCGCAAACATCTTTGCGATGCCCGTGAATCATTGCGATATACCTTAAAAAACTATGTATAATATAAAAAACTTTAAGGCAGAACTTAAAGAAAGTTTAAGAAACTATTTCTGCTCTCATTTGAAATAATATTACCCTGAGATTTATTCATATCTAACCCGTTATAATTATTAAAGTTATAACAAATAGCTAAATATTTGTTAATTATCTCTGATTCCGGCATATTATTTGCTACTATAAAATTAGGCATAATTAATCCCTCCCAACCCCCCTTACTAAGGGGGGATTAAGGGGGGACGGAAGGGAGGATTAAGCTCTACTTATGACAACTTTCGGTTAATAATTACTAACGTCATGTGCGGCTTTTGTAAAAGGTGATTATATTCGTTTATATGTCATGCTGAATTTATTTCAGCATCTCCTTTAGACCCTGAAACGAGGAGACTGGGTCAAATGGCCTATTTTTAATAGAATAAAAGGCTATTTAACCTTATCAACCACACTTTTTCACGAAATAATTCTTCAATCTTCCTTCAGGCAAAGTATTCTCCTTTATCCAACCTATGCAAATTTCAATTTATACCCCTGTAACTTGGAAATTAAACCGTTTACCCCTAATAAAGTTATCATCCTGGCTATATTAAAACATACGGATAATATTGATAACTCGGCATCAACTCCCTTTTTCCCTCGTAGTAAAAACTGCAAGGCACCTAAATTCCTCTTCATATGCCCAAATGGTAACTCTACCTTCTCCTTCCGTAATTTGTATGTCTCTTGCCCAATCTCACTTTGATACGTTTCCTCTAATCGTTCTCTTGTCTCTTCTTCAGCCATTCGAATAATCTTCCGCCCTCTTTTGCTTCGGGTACATATCCCAAAATTCTTACATGTTCGACATTCTTTCCCTTCCGCTTGATATGCCTTTTTGCGTTCATCATGATATGCCACTCCAACATATTTTAACCGCTTCCCTTCAGGACAGATATATTCATCCTTTCCCTTATCATACCGGAATTCCTCTTTATCAAACGGTTTTATACTTTCGGGTCTTCTCTCCTCGTGTACCTCTTTCGGGCTCGGCATTACTACCTTTATATCCACCGGTACTTCTTTTATGTCCTCAAGGTCATAGTATCCACTATCGCTGCAAACAATCTCAGGGTTATGACCGATTACTTCTCCAGCTTGTTTAACCTGTGCTGAAAACTGATCCTTGTCGTGATTTTGACTTACCGCTTCACTGTTAACGATTAATCCATGTTTCCCATCTACCGTAATCTGTCCCTTATATCCAGCATGCGTGCCTTGTCGTCCTTTAGCTTTTACACAATCTTCATCCGTTGTATTTATTGAACCCTTTTGACTATCCTGCAAATTCTTCGCGATATCTTCTATCTTCTTTTTAAATGCCTCTTGATCTCTGATACCTTCTTTTATCTGTACTAAACTTCCTTGTCCATCTTCGGTTTGGTCTATCTGCTCCGCTTCTTCCACTAATCGATCTATCTCTTGATTTATCTTTTCCAGATACTTTTCACATCTTTGGTCTGTCCATGTGTTACCAATACCGGCATTCGCTCTAAATACGCTGCTATCCGTGAATAATTTATTCCCTTCTATTAACTTGAATTCGATACATAATTTTACACTCTGCTTAAGCACTTTTTTTATCGCCTCTTTATGGTCACTCCGAAATCGTGCAATAGTACGATAATCTGGTTTTAATCCCGCCATCAGCCAGATAAACGAAACATTATGACAGCAAGCTCGTTCTAATTTCCGCGAACTCCGGTTTCCGTATGAATATCCATAAATAAACAATTTTAGCATCGCTTTGGGATAATACTCGTGTGCTCCTGCGTTGTACGGCTCAAGCGGTATACCTAAGCTATTAAAATCTATGGCTTCTACAAAAGCATTATACACCCTGACAGGGTCATTTGCTCCGACATAATCTTCAATCCGGGCGGGGAATAAGGTTATTTGGTTTCGTTCTCCTACTTTATACATAATAGTAATCTCCCTTACTTTTGTTACGTTGGGAAGATTATATCAATACTTTTTTACTTCTCCAAGACTTTTTCATTTGACCCAGTCTCGAGGTTCAGGGTGACAATTAGGAATAAAGTCGCACATGGTGTTAGGTATAATTATATTATCAGGAGGAAAATATATGAATAAACAGTGCGTTAAAATGGTTGTGGTGATTCTATTTGGCATGCTTGGATATTTAGGGATACTATTAACTGAAGTTCGTGCTGAACCTGAAAGCGCCGCAGTACAAAAGAAAATAGTAATTCACCTGAAGAATGGGGAAACTGTTGAGGGAAAACTTGTTAAGTACGAGGACGGTATCTGGCAGATAAAAACAATCCCGCAAAATGAGGTAATAAGGATTCGTGAAAAAGATACAGACAAAATAGAATTTGTTAATGTAACTCCTGATACGCAAGATGGCACGAAGAAAGAAATACCTGCGGAGCCGGCGGTTCTTAAAGTCAAAGATAAGGAATTAGAGGCAAAAATCGCAGATTTGATTAAGAAGCTCGGAGATGATGCCTGGGATGTTCGCGAAGATGCAACCACTACCCTACAAAAGATAGGCAGGGATGCTCTGCCGGCATTAAAAGAAGCCATTAAGAATTCTCAGGACCCGGAGGTAAAATTCAGGACGAAAATGATTGTTGAATCTATAGAAGGAACAGGCAATAAAAAAAGAGAGGCGTTTCCTGTGGAGAATGGTAAACAAGATGAGATTATGAACCAAATTAAGATTATGATTGACGGAAAGGAGATTAGGGTTGGCGGTGGCGGTGGAATTGATATTCCGCTTATTATAAAGGACCAGCAATTTTTTGAAGTTCCACCTGTTGAATTGGTAAAATCATTTACTAAGGCGATGAACTTGTTTGCCGAAGGAAAATATGAAAAAGCAATCGAGATGTATCAGAAGTCAATAGAAACTATTGACGCCAAATGCCCTAATCAGAAGCAACTAAAGTTAGATTGTGAATACAATATTGCCTGTGCATATTCCTTATTAAAGAAAAACGAGGATGCCATTAAATTCCTTGAGAGGGCGATAAAAGACGGATTTAATGATTTTCAACATATGCAAAAGGATACCGACCTGGACAATATCCGCAATGACGCAGGGTATAAAAAACTAATAGAACCGGAAAAAGCCAAATTGCCTGAAAAGGAAAAAGTGCCTGAAAAGGAAACTGAGAAAAAATAATCAGTCAATAACGCCGTGTGCGACTTTTGTAAAAGGTAATTATATTCGTTTATATGTCATGCTGAATTCATTTCAGCATCTCCTTTAGACCCTGAAACTAGTTCAGGGTTGTCCTTGTTAGGCACTATCTTGACTACCTAAAAACCGCCAAATTATCCCAAAATTAGATTAAATCCTCGGGACAGGAAAATGCTTAAAACCCACCCAAAACGCAATTAAATACATAATTAAGAGATTTTGAAGGAGACTGAAATTGGAGTTTATTCCTTGGCTGATATGGAGTTAGCGCAAAACAGGGGGGATATACCCTACTCCTACACCACTCACACGGTTTTACAACGGTATCCCCATCTATCCGTTACGGATGTAAAACTGATTCCATACACCCAAATAATTCACTGGTTACAGATGT
>Ga0315282_10013421_pt1 | contig 12361 bp, 11 predicted proteins | sample YL17G07_20_MG_FD_203693 | JGI IMG/M metagenome (GOLD analysis project Ga0315282, IMG submission 203693) | Sediment microbial communities from Yellowstone Lake, YNP, Wyoming, USA - YL17G07_20 | ecosystem: Environmental > Aquatic > Freshwater > Lake > Sediment | place: USA: Wyoming | collected... | reverse complement strand
TAAGGCCATCTTTTTTGATTTCTCCAATCATTGCGCCTACTATAATGACCCTGTCAATGCCCGGAGTAATCTCCGTATGCCCCCCGCATAAGGAAACGCCGATCTCCTTGCAGGCAAATGAAAGCTGCCGAAATATTTCCTCTACGAGTTCATTTGTTGTGTGCTTCTCGGGCAGAAGAATCGATGTAAGGAGCCAAAGGGGTTTTCCGCCCATAGTAGCTATATCATTCGCATTGATTCTTACGGTATAAGTTCCTATATCTTCAGCTACGAATGTAATCGGATCTGTCTTTAGAAGGAGATACCTGTCACCCATATCAACAGCGGCCGCATCCTCTCCGATAGAGGGACCTACCTTAACCCTCTCATCCAAAGATATATAGGTTTTAAGCATCTTGTTGAGTATGTCTGCCGGCAGCTTTCCAACCGGAAGTAACATAAAACATCTCCTTGCAGACTGATTATATCTATTTACTTATCAAACTTTTACGAAAGTTGCAATTCACCTCATAACAAATCCCCCATTTCATAAAGTACAGGTGTTGCATTACAAAAAATCCAGGACGAGGATGGGCAACATCCACAAATGGCTTTGCGCACTGTCGACGGGCAACAGTACTCCTGAAGTCCTCATCTCAAGAAACTGCTATAATGTTGCATAGTACTATTGTAATCGTTAAGGGAGATACTGGAACAATGCATCACATATTTTTTCAACATGATCGATGGATATAGTGGTTTTACAGAGACAGGGGAAATGAAATGAAAATATTGCTTTCAACCGATGGCTCTGAATACTCGGAACGGGCGGCGAAGTTTCTGACACGTCTCAATTGGTCTTCTGATGACAATATCACTATTTTTCACGCTGCATATTGGATCCCTTTTCGATACGATGAGGAGTTTTATCTCGGTACCCTCAAAGAAATAAAAAAGGAGATCGCACCCAGAATTCTTGATTCTGCGCTGGATATTCTAAAACCAGTTCAAGCAAAGATCAGTGTTGCGATTGTAGAAGGTTCACCAGAACAATGCATAGTTGATGCAGCCGCAGATTCGGATATGGATATGATAGTTATGGGTTCAAGGGGAATAAAAGGCATCGAGTCAGTTTTTATCGGTAGTGTAGCGAGGTCGGTTGCAGTCAACTCAGTAAAACCTGTCCTTGTTGTAAAACCCCCGATATCTGCAAAATCTGATAAGATAAAAATTCTTTTTGCCACTGATGGATCTGATTATTCCCAGGCTACTATAGAGTTCTTATCTTCCATGCCGTTTCCCGATAACACAGAAGTAACGATATTGAACGTCATATGGTCGAACATCTTTGACATTCCCGAAAGGTTTGTTATGGAAATAGATGAACAGATCAAGAAGCTTGTGGCAGGCACTATGACAATGGAATTTACGGAATCTGAAAAGATTATCGAGCTGGCCAGAGAATATTTGAACAAAAGATTTAAACATATACATGTGCTATCAAAAGTGGGAGACCCATCGACAGAAATACTAAAAACAGCTGACACAATGGAGGCAGATATAATAGCTGTGGGCTGCAGGGGTTTGAGGGGAATTAAAGGAATGATGGGAAGTGTATCAAGAAATATCCTTACCCATTCAAAGAGTTCTGTCTTAATCGGGAAGACGTGTAAATAGTGAAGCATCTTCACACAATCTCAAAGCTTCTCGGACATAAAGATTTGAGGATGACGACACGCTATCTGGGCAGGAACTATAACGGTATGGATTTCTGCCGCTATTCTCCTCATTGTCATTGCATTTTGGTTGAAGAAAAGATTTCCTGGGGTTTCAATATGGAATAAGGCGGAGAGGGTTTTACAAAGCAGAGAAGGTCGTCAGGTGGTATTTTCTGATAAAAAAGCCCATGTAAGTTTCTGGGAAAAGATTATTAATGTCTCTTTTTCTGTTTTATACACAGCGTCATAAATAGTTGCGCATCATGAAATTGAATAGAGCAATTTGAAGCCATTCTTCAGGGTATGCATGCGCAGGAATTAATGTTGCTGTGTATAGGTATTTCTCCTTCTTGTTACAGGGCTAAGTCTTGCCGTATGGATTTCACGACCGTATATTACCCTTTTGCTTTCAACATCAAAAATTGAGGCATTAGAGAACAAGGTAAAACTCGGGCAAATTCAAGGGAACAGAATAATCATCCCCGCTGCCTTAGTAGATGCTCCTATTTTAGAAGGAGTGAATGTGGGACAACTTTCCAGGGGAGTTTGTCATGTTTCACAATCATCAGCTCCGGGAGAGGGAGGGCACTGCATTATAGAAGGGCACAACCTTGCTGAGTTTGGGTGGTGGAGACCCCAGAGCTTTTTCAGTGTGCTTGAGGTTCTGGAAAAGGGAACTCCTGTTTATGTCTTTTACAACAGCAAAAAATATATCTACAAAGTGAAAGAGAAAACCTATAAAAATGTGAATGACCCAAAGCTTTATGATCTTACCCCTTGAGAACGGCTAACTCTCCTCACCTGTGTTTCAACCTGGTCACCGACTATTTATACAAACAGACGAACAGTTATTATTGCCTATCCGCAATAGATCAGATAATCTCTCGCTCGACTCGTTATGCAAGATTTCTGATGTTAATCTTCAAATTCAATCGATTTTGGTTTTGAAGATTAGCAGATGTACTTCGCATCTGATGAAGGCTGTTCAAGGTGTGAAGTAGATGAAGGAATCGATAAAACTTTAGAACCCCTGAAAACGTTTGTTCGTAGGAGTAATCCTCTCCGAAATTTCCTTCTCATCCGTAATCGAGAAAAGAAAAAAGTGCTTGATTTTGTCATTGCGAGCCTTTCGCCTCCTGTCATTCTGAGCCCTTCGCTTGTCATTCTGAGCGTAGTGAAGAATCTCTCTTTCTGCTCAGGATAAACTCCGTGATGCAATCCCGTATTTTGGACACTTCTGAGAGCAATAGTAATTTGAAAAGATGATTATAACTGTCATCCCGCAGGTTTATTTTTGCATTGGGCCCTTAGTTTCCGTATAATTTACAGGATTTCATCTGATAGAATAATTGAAATAGTTGCAATTGGACCGCGTGAATCTATATACGAAGAAACTTTAAGGATATTTTGCAAAAAAGAAAAATAAAAGCAAAGGTTAATGCGAATTTAATAAGGACAAAAATTATCATATGATTAACAGAAGGGAGTTTATGATAGCGGCCGCAGGAGGTATTCTCTCTGCTGCGATTGGAGGAGATGGGGGGAGAACGATTATGGCAAAACAATTAAATGTGAATCCGAAGGGTATAAAAACTAAGGTCTCACTTGTTAAGACCTCAGACAGGGAAACAGGCGTTAAGAAAGTTATCGAGCTTCTTGGCATAAACCCTGTAAAGGGAAAAGATGTACTGCTAAAGCCAAACTTTAATACAGCAGACCCATTCCCCGGTTCTACCCACAATGACACCCTTATTCATTTGATATCACACCTGAAGAAAATGGGTGCTAAAAGTATTACCATTGGAGAAAGGAGCGGCCCCCCTGATACATCAAGTGTTCTGAAGGAAAAAGGAATATATGACCTTAGTAAGAAGCTCGGCGTAGGACTGATAAACTTTGAAGAATTACCGCCGGATGGTTGGATAAGGATAAGACCTGAAAAGAGCCACTGGATAAATGGTTTTGATGTTGCCAAACCGGTTCTTGATTCAAAATGTATTATTACAACTTGCTGCCTGAAGACCCATGGGTATGGAGGGGTATTTACAATGTCTCTCAAGCTGTCTGTGGGGATTACCCATAAGAAAAATATGAGAGAGCTCCATACGTCGTTCTTCAGCATGAAGAAGATGATAGCTGAGATAAATCAGGCATATACCCCATCACTGATACTTCTTGATGGTATAGAGGCATTTGTGGATGGAGGTCCGGCGAAAGGGACTAAGAAGAAAGGCAATGTAATGATTGCAGGGACTGACAGGATTGCAATAGATGCAGTTGGACTATCTATCCTAAAAGAACTCGGCAGTAACAAAGACATCATGGGAAAGAAGATCTTTGAGCAGGAACAGATAGCGAGAGCAGTTGAGTTAGGGCTTGGCATAACCAATCCTGCAGAGATAGAGATAATAACTGATGATGGAGAGAGCAAAAAGTATGCGGAGAAGTTAACAGGGATACTCTTAAATGGTTAATAACAATAGTTGTAATTTAATGCAAGCGGTAGGTTAACCCCCCAAATGTATGTGTATTAAAAGACGTCAGGCACATATGCCTGACGTAAATTGCATTTTCCGGGTTAATCATTTAACAGCTTTATGATTTTTGTGGTATAATTTTCAGGCGTGAATAAAAAAATTCTTATGAGAGGCAATGAAGTGATAGCTGAGGCTGCAATTCAGGCAGGTTGTCGCTTCTATGCAGGATACCCGATAACTCCCCAGAATGAGATACCTGAGTATATGTCGTGGAGGATGCCTGAGGTTGACGGCGTTTTTATCCAGGCTGAAAGCGAACTCGCTGCAATAAATATGGTTTATGGGGCATCTGCTGCTGGTGTGAGGGCCATGACCTCATCAAGCAGTCCTGGAATAAGTCTAAAACAAGAGACGATATCATACCTTGCAGGAGCAGAACTCCCTGCTTTGATAGTCAATATACAGAGGGGCGGCCCTGGACTCGGTAATATCTCGGGTAGTCAGGCAGATTATTTTCAGGCAGTTAAGGGCGGGGGACACGGGGACTATAAACTACTTGTATATGCCCCTTATAACCTTCAGGAGATGTGGGATCTTACGGTGCTCGCATTTGATAAGGCAGACGAATATAGAAATCCTGTAATGATACTCGGAGATGGTGTTATTGGCCAGATGATGGAACCTTTTTATCCAAAACCATATATGAGGCCGGAGCTTCCTGAGAAAGATTGGGTACTCGATGGATGTAAAGGCAGGGAACCACGGGTAATAAAATCCCTTTATATGGGAGAGGGTGAACTCGAAATGAGAAACAATATACTCCAGAAAAAATATAGAATGATGAAGGATAAAGAGGTGAGCTTTGAGAGTTATTATACTGAGGATTCTGAGATTATAATTGTTGCATTCGGAATTGCTGCAAGGATTGCACTTTCTTCTGTAAGGAAACTCAGGCGCGAAGGATTTAAAGTAGGCATGTTCAGGCCGATTACACTCTTTCCATTTCCTGAAAAAGAACTTTTTATGCTTTCCAGGGAAAGCAGGCGGTTTATTACAATAGAGATGAATGCCGGCCAGATGGTGGAGGATGTAAGGCTCTCCGTTAATGGTATATCAGAGGTGCTTTTTTATGGAAAACCCGGCGGTACCATCATAACGCCTGAAGAGGTGCAGGAAAAGATACTGCAGTTATTTAATCATCAACCTCATTTAGCATAAACAAATCTTACCCTTTAAGATATATTGGGTTCTGGGTAAGGAAAAAATTTATTCTTATAATGTTGCTGGAACTCGTCCTGAGACTAAAAAACAAATTCTTAATGACAAATTTTAATCGATTTAATTCTGTTGTTCTTTGTCTTTGTCCTCTAAATCTGTTATTTCAGTATCCTGTTTGGGATTGCCGTCTTTATTAAGACGTCGTTGTCTTTTTTCTTCCTGTTTTTTCTGTCGTGAAAGTTCTTTTCTTCTCTTGTCACTTTTAAATGCTCTGGCATGTTTTGGCAATGTAACCTCCTTGGTTTTATAAATATAATTATATCATGGAGGAAAGGAAGAAAGCTAAATCCCTTGACATAAATCCTAAAGGTGTTTACTTTTTATCATTAAATATGTTAAATTATTACTGAGGTTTCAGAAGTTTTTGTATCTGACAAGGCCACAAGGACTTTTAGCTTTGTGGTTTTTTTTATTAGTGATAAGGTTATTCTGAGACTTTAGTTTTTAAGTAAGGAGGTAAAAAGATGGCTACAGGCACAATTAAATGGTTCAATGAATCCAAGGGTTTTGGATTTATCACAAGTGAAGATGGCGAAGATGTTTTTGTTCACTATTCGTCTATTTCCGGCGATGGATTCAAAACTCTTGCCGAAGGTGATAAAGTCAGCTTTGATATTGAAAAGGGCCCAAAAGGTCCCAAGGCAATCAATGTAACTAAACTTTAATTAACTGCAAAAGTCCCCCTCTTAGCAGGGGGGCTTTTATATTTAAAAGGTAAAATGGCACACAAACAAAATTATGTGGAAAGAATGGAACTTAGCAAACAACGCAGACTCGAAGCTGGGTTGGTTTCCGATCGCTTTCCTGAAGTTTCAGGCATGGTGATTCATATGACATACTATTATAAAGGGGTTAATCCGGTTCAAATGGTGCGCGTTATTAATGTATTCCCCACTGGTTATGCTTATTTTAATATGGACTGCCTGATAAAAGGCTGTGTTAACGGCGGTTATGATTTTACTTCTGTGATTACTAATATGATTAAAAGCCGTAAGAAGATGGGAAAGGGAAAACTTGTTTGCAATGGAAAAAATGATGACCTTACCGCTAACCATGCAAGTATTGCATACGAAATCAGTATTCAATATAACAAACAGTCTAAATAGTTCTAACTGATCTTATCAAACTCCTTTCTAAAGTAACCTGCTGTAAGTTTATCATACGCACAGAATTCAATCACTTCAAGACTGTTCTTCGGATTCTTCTTTATAAAATTCAGAGCCTCCTTGACCAGTATTGCTGCACATCTATCTTTTGGGAATCCAAAAATACCAGAGCTTATAGCAGGTATGGAGATACTCTTTAATCCCTTTTCTGATGCAAGTAACAGGCTGCTCAGAACAGCATTTTTTAGTTTATTATCTTCATCTCCTTCTCCCATTCTTGGACCGACTGCATGGATGACAAATTTTGCGGGAAGCTTACCTGCGCCTGTAATAGCTGCTGTGCCAACTGGTGTAAAACCTATTTTATTGCTCTCTTCTTGTATAACCTGTCCGCCCTTTCTTACAATTGCACCTGCAACGCCACCACCGTGCTGAAGGTATGAATTGGCTGCATTTACGATTGCATCCACATCTCTGTCTGTGATATCTCCTTGAACGAGGCGAATAGTCTTCCCATCGATATTATGTTCTGAAATAATCTTCACTGGACCCTCCTTTTCTTAAAACTAAGGTTTTCCGATATTTTTATAGGTAGCCGCAGGCTTTAGCCTGCGATCTGTAAGACATCGAAAACAAATTACGCAAACTAAAGTTTGCGGCTACAAAACAATTTATGACTTCTACAAGAGCTTTATATGATAAAATATATCATAAAAGTAGTTTGGAGGAGATAAATACCAGCGCTTTACGGAAATCTAACAGGGCTCAAGGCAAGTTATATTAACTCTATCGAGAGGATTTACAGGAGAAAGGTGCACAATGAAGTAGTTAGCCCTGAACTTGCAAGATACCTAACAGAACTCTCTTCTGAAATAGGCCGTCAGATTGGCTTACTCATTAATAGATATGGCGTCATTACGCATGTAATAGTTGGTGATGCAAAAGGGATATTTATTCCTGAACTTGAAGATTATCCTTTAGGCCGGAAAGCCCTGAGAGGACTCAGGCTTGTACACACTCACCTGAATGAAGAATCCTTTAACCAGGATGACCTTACAGATCTTGCACTCCTCAGACTTGACCTGATTGCAGCAATAGGAGTAAGGAATGGACTTCCAGGCAATATCTTTGTGGCCTATTTGATGCCATCCGGCACAAAGCCTTTTGAGATTATCAATTCTCAGAACTTCTATAGTTTTGAGCTTGATTTCCGGCCTTTTATAGAGTCTCTCGAAGCTGAGATGGAAAGGCACAGGGTTTTTAGTCCTGATGATAAAAGAGAAAGGGCAATATTAGTGAGTGTTTCGACAAGACCAAGATATGAACAGGAAGATTCTATTGAAGAGCTAAAAGAGCTTGCCGGTTCGAGTGATGTTCTTGTCATAGATACTATTATTCAGAGGCCAAAGGATATAAATCCGAGGTATCTAATGGGCGAGGGTAAAATTAAAGAATTGATTATCAATGCTCTTAATAAAGGGGCTACACTCCTGATATTTGACCAGGAGCTAAGCCCTTCGCAGGTAAAGGCAATCGGAGAACTCGCAGAACTTAAAGTAATTGACCGTTCTCAACTTATACTCGATATTTTTGCAAAGCGTGCTCACAGCAGAGATGGAAAGGTTCAGGTTGAACTCGCACAGTTAAAATACAGGCTGCCGAGATTAACAGGCAAAGGCACAGCAATGTCCCGTCTCATGGGAGGCATTGGCGGCAGAGGACCTGGTGAAATGAAACTTGAGATAGATAGAAGGCGTGTTAGAGAAAGGATTACCCTCCTTGAAAAAGAACTTAAATCTCTGAGTGAAGCAAGGAAACAGAGGAAACAGAAGAGGGTTGAAAAGGGAATATCTATAGTCTCGATTATCGGATATACAAATGCCGGCAAGTCAACACTCCTGAATTCTCTCACCAAAAGTTCTGTGGCTGTTGAGGAAAGGATGTTCGCAACACTCGACACTGCAAGCAGACGACTGCGGTTCCCACGAGAAAGAGAAGTTATTATTACTGATACCGTTGGTTTTATAAGAGACCTTCCTAAGGATCTTATGACAGCGTTCAGGGCAACACTTGAGGAACTCGAGGATGCAGATTTATTACTGCACCTTATTGATGCAGCGAACCCGCGTTTTGAGCAGCATATAGAGTCTGTTGAGAATATACTCAGGGAACTTCATCTATCCGAAAAACCCCGTCTCCTTGTCTTTAATAAAATAGACAGATTGGATAAAGAAGAGGTACAGAACCTTGAACTGCGCTATAATGCAGTCGCAATCTCTGCACTTGATTCATCAACATTCAGGCCACTTCTTCAGGCAATAGTAGAGCATATCTGGGACAGGAATTTTGCAGAGGTAAAGGTCAATTAAGACGAATTTCATTTTTATTACCTTAATGCTGTATAAAGAGCGAGGCAGATATGCTGAAAAACCCCTGCAAAGCGACAAGATTTTATTATGATTCACATGACTGCAAATCTAACAGCAAGTGCATTTTGCAAGAAGGCTGGCTGGCCTCACTGGAGGACTTTGCGGTGTCACTGGCAGGCCTTTTTCAGCACATCTGCCTCCTGTATCGGATACGATTTTTGCAACGTCTATGATTAGTTAGGTTAAAATGAAACGTTGCTTAGCATTAATTTGAGAGGAGCAACAAATGGAATTTACACCTAAATGGATTGCATGGGAAATAACCAGGAGATGTAACCTGCGGTGTGTTCACTGCCGATCTGCCTCTGAGTTTGAAGTAAAAGGCCATCCTGATTTTTCTACTGACGAGGCATTTAGAATTATAGATGACATAGTAAGCTATGCCAAGCCTGTTATTGTTCTTTCCGGAGGCGAACCACTTGTAAGAAAGGATGTTTTTGAGATAGCTGAATATGGCTTAGAAAAAGGCCTGAGGATGTGTCTTGCAACAAATGGAACTCTTGTGACCGATGACATTTGTAAAAAGATAAAGAATTCAGGAATTAAGATTGTTTCCCTCAGCTTTGATGGTTCTGAAGAAGCAGTGCATGACAACTTCAGGAATCAGAAAGGCGCATTTGCAGGGACAATAAATGCTGCAAGGCTTTTTAAAAAATATGGTATCGAATTTATCATAAATTCGTCCTTCACAAAAAGGAACCAGGAGGAAATCCCAAAGATATATAAACTTGCAAAAAAACTCGGGGCAACTGCATGGTATATGTTCATGATAGTGCCTACAGGCAGGGGCGAGGAGATAATGGACGAGCTTATTTCAAAGGAGGATTATGAAGAAATCCTTGAGTGGCACTACCAGATGGAAAAGGATGAAAAGGATATTCTTGTGAGGCCGACATGTGCGCCACATTATTACAGGGTAGTTTTACAGAAGTCAAAGGAAGAGGGCGCTAAATTCGAAAGGAGGACATTGAAATTTTCTACAGGCGGTGCGAAGGGCTGTATTGCCGGACAGCTCATTGCGCTTATTGACGTGGATGGAAATGTACTTCCATGCAGTTACTTTCCAAAACCTGCAGGAAATATAAAGGAGAAATCTTTTAAAGATATATGGGAAAATTCAGTTCTTTTCAAAGAGCTCCGTGATTTCAAGAAATACAAGGGTAAGTGCGGCTCGTGTGAATATGTGACCGTATGCGGAGGATGCAGGGCAAGGGCTTATTCAGTATATGGTGATTATCTCGAGGAAGAGCCATTTTGTAGCTATATGCCTGTAAAACTAAAAATTAGGAAGCGAGAAAAGGAGGTTTTATGAATGATACATTCCTTAGAGCATGTCGTGGTGAAGAAGTAGAATACACTCCTGTATGGCTTATGCGTCAAGCAGGTAGGTACCTTCCTCAATATCAAGCTGTGCGAGCTAATATTGACTTCCTCACTCTCTGTAAGACCCCTAAACTTGCTGCAGAGGTTACGCTTCAGCCTGTTGACATCCTCGGAGTTGATGCAGCCATACTCTTTTCTGATATTCTCATCCCTGTCGAGGCAATGGGTATGCGTCTTGAATTTTCTGATAAAGAGGGGCCTATTCTCAGGGAGCCGATAAGAAACAAGTCTGCTGTTGAAAAGCTGATTATTCCGGATACAGAGGAGGATATGCCTTTTGTTCCTGAGACAATAAAGATTCTGAGGAAAGAACTTGAGAATAAAGTGCCGTTGATAGGGTTTTCAGGCGCTCCATTTACACTTGCTACATACATGATTGAAGGCGGAACATCAAAGAATTTCTTAAATACAAAAAAGATGATGTTTCAATATAGCGGTGCATTCAATTATCTTATGGAAAAACTGACTGATACAATTCTCTCATATCTATCTGCTCAGATAAAGGCAGGTGCTCAGGCAGTCCAGATCTTTGATACATGGGCAGGTATGCTTACGCCTGTTGAATATAAAGAATTTGCACTACCTTATGTGAAGAAGACAATTTCTGAGTTAAAGAAAGAAGGGGTTCCTGTAATCTATTTTGTAAATGATTGTGCAGGGATACTTAAAGAGGTCAGAAAATCAGGTGCTGATGTTACCGGGATTGACTGGAGGATTGACATAAGCGATGCAATAAAAAGACTTGGCAAAAAAATGGTTGTTCAAGGGAACCTGGATCCATGTGAGCTTTTTCTACCAAAGGAAAAGCTTGAGGAAAGGATTAAAGACATCTTGTGGAAAGGTGAGTCTGCGAAAGGTCACATCTTTAATTTGGGTCATGGTGTATTGCCTGAGACACCTGTTAAAAATGTTATAGCAATGGTTGAGGCAGTTCACAAATACGGAAAGAAAGAATAGCCTTTTCTTCAGACTCGTCTGATTCGCCGGGGCGAAAGGGATAGATATTTGGGTGATAACAAAAAAGAAATTATAGGCGTAGTACTCCTTAATCTTGGCGGCCCTGACTCTATTCAGGCAGTAAGACCGTTCTTATATAATCTGTTTTCAGACAGGCAGATTATCAAACTCGGCCTATCATTCATGCAAAGACCCCTTGCATGGTTAATATCAACAATACGTTCAATAAAAACAAAAAAGATGTACAGCCTCATAGGTAATAAATCTCCAATACTCGATATTACCATGGCTCAGGCAAAGGCACTTGAAGCAGCGCTGAATCTATCATCCATAAAATCCCCCCAGCCCCCCTTTACCAAAGGGGGAGATACTGGAGAAAAAATCACCCCCCCCTTTTCTACAGGGGGGTTAGGGGGGATTACTAATTCTTCACCGTCTTTCAAGGTCTATATCGGTATGCGTTACTGGCATCCTTTAATGGAAGAAGTAATCCCTGAAATCTATAATGCCGGGATTAATAAACTTATTGTCATTAGCCTTTATCCGCAGTATTCTGTTGCAACATCCGGCTCATCATTTTCAAAGCTTAAGGAAGTGGTTGCAGATTATTCAATAGAAATTTTCTGCATATCATCATGGTACAACCATCCGCTTTATATAGAAGCACTTGCAGATGTAATAAAAAAGGGAATGGAATCGTTTACCCCCTCCCTTGCCCTCCCCCCTCGAGGGGGAGGGGTGGGTGGGGGGGACATCCATGTCCTTTTCAGTGCGCACAGTCTTCCTCAAAAAATAATTGATGAAGGCGACCCTTATGTATATCAGATTATGGGAACAATTGAAGAGATTATAAAACGGATATCAATAAAGTGGCATCTGAGTTATCAATCTAAAAGCGGCCCGGTCAAGTGGCTTGAGCCATCTACGGATGAAAAACTTAAAGAGCTTGCCGGAGAGGGAGTTAAGAACGTTCTTGTAGTCCCGATAAGTTTTGTTTCAGACCATATTGAGACACTGTATGAAATAGATATACT
>Ga0315282_10013420_pt1 | contig 12361 bp, 4 predicted proteins | sample YL17G07_20_MG_FD_203693 | JGI IMG/M metagenome (GOLD analysis project Ga0315282, IMG submission 203693) | Sediment microbial communities from Yellowstone Lake, YNP, Wyoming, USA - YL17G07_20 | ecosystem: Environmental > Aquatic > Freshwater > Lake > Sediment | place: USA: Wyoming | collected... | reverse complement strand
GAAAGTGTAGAATACGCCTCTTCTAACAAATGTTAGAAATTGAAAAACGCTCAGATTGAAGAAAACATTCCTGAAAGATGCATTGGCTTTTTTCATTAAAATAGCCACATTATGGCTTATCTGTCGACTTTGAGTATTTTTAGTTTGAGTGTAATAGAATGATGAAAATTGTTAAATTTGTTATATTAAGAATTTACCGTTTTTGTAAAATAGCTTGCCATCTGCGTAGATTTCTCCATTTTTCTTCATATCTTTTAGGATGTCCCAGTGGATTGCTGATTTGTTTAATCCTCCTGATTCCGGATAGGAGTTTCCAATGGCTATGTGTATCGTTCCACCCATTTTTTCGTCGAAAAGCATGTTTTTCGTGAATTTTGTTATGGAATAGTTGGTGCCAATTGATGCTTCTCCAATGCGGCTTGCACCATCGATCTTTAACAATTGCTTTAACAGTTCATCGCCTTTGGCTGCTGAGGCTTTCACGACCTTACCGTCTTTAAATGTAAGCTTTACGTCTTCAACCTCTCTGCCAGCAACTATTCCAGGAAACGTGAATCTTATTGTGCCATTCGCCGAGTTTTCGATTGGCGCTGTGAAAACTTCGCCGTCTGGCATGTTTTCTTTTCCACCGCAGTTTATCCATTTTCTGCCTTTAACATTGAAGGTTAGGTCCGTGTCTTCGCCCACCATACGTATTTCGCCTGCTCGGTTCAGAAATTCGCAGGTTTTCTCTTGTTGCTGATGAATTTTCTTCCACTCTGCAATTGGGTGTTCCCTGTCCACGAGGCAACTGCCATAAACGAAGTCTTCGTATTCCACCATAGACATGGAAGCTTCCTGTGCTTGAGCGTCTATTGGATAGGGCAAAATTGTCCATCTGAGTTTTCCCTCGGCAACACGTTTATGAAAAGTTTCCGTAAGCTCTTTTCTGGAAGCTGCATACATTCTTATTCTTGCTGGGTCTATGCTTGTTAATCTTTTTGGGTTTGGTTCGCAATCTATGCGTATACTCACGTCCATGTTTTCTGTTATGAATTTTTCAATGGGCGAGACAAATTTTAGTTGCTGGTCTTTTGCGTATTTGAAGAAAGTGTAGTTAACATCAAGGTTTGCCCTTATCATCGGATGCGCGTCGCTAAACAAGCATTCTTTATACATCTCGTTTATTAATGGAAAGGCTAATTCGCTTCCTTGTATAAGCACTGTTTCCTCGGGTTTCACGTCAACACTGTAGTGGATGCAGAGTTTTGCAAGTTTTTCAATTCTAGGATCAACCATTCGATCACCATTTAAGAGACTTAGAAAAAGAAGAATGGAGCTAAAAAGTTTGTTGTTTAAAGTAATTTGATAGGATGAGGATTTTCTCTGAGGTTTCTTTTGAAGGGCAACGAGTTTTGTATCCTTTAAATCTTATCTCAAAACGAAACCTAAATATTGGCAAGATGTGAAAGCAATTCAGAAAAGCGAAATGGGCCGGTAGTTCAGTTGGTATGAACGCCTGACTTGCACTCAGGAGGTCGGGGGTTCAAATCCCCCCCGGTCCACTTCCATTTGAATTCTGAGACTTTATCAAGCCAATTTACTTCCACGCTTTTACTTCCATTTACTTTCTAGGGCTTCATCAATGATTAGCTAGGAAAACTTTGGAATTTGGCTTCTGAAGACACACAGACCAAAAACATGTAAAGAGCTTTATCGTTATGCTCAAAGATTTGCCTTTATTTTGGAAAACCCAAGCATGGCGTCGCAACTCTCAATGCTAAACAAGCGGTTCAAAAATCACTCAAAGAATACGCAACCGTTTTGTGTTTGGCGCGACACCGAACTTCGTCAAGAACTTCATGTTGAAGCATAGTAGTCTCAGTAGATATCTCTACTTGCTGCTCGGTAGCTTCAAACCTGACCTGTCCTTTCTCTATACGCTTCTCTTTCCATCGCAGCACGTTTGGGTCCAAACTCTTTTCCAGCTCTCTCTGACTCTTGCAAGTCCCGTATAGCTCTCTCTTTTTCTATAGGAATCAATTCATTCATTTTCTCAACAAGACTTTTGGATTCATTTGGTTCAAGTGGAATAACAATGTCTCTTCGTGATGGAATTGCTATCTTAACCTGTCCTTTCTTATTCACACTTGCAGACTCTATATCTTTTAGGCGAACATCTAGAGGAATGACTGTTTGGAAGAGAAGACCCAAACTATCTCGCAGAATCGGTTTGGCCTCTATAACATCTTCCAACTCTTTCCTGATGCCCTCTTTTAAGTCCACTTCTAAAAGAGTCTTGTGAAGCTTAACTACGAAGTGGGGCTTGTCGATTACCATAAGTATGTCTTCAGCCGTCATAGTGAACCACCATAGTGTTATGTATTATGCGTAGCCATCAATTTAAAACTTACGGGCTATGCCTCATCTGCTGTATTCGCCTTTTACAACATAGTGCTTGGCGCTTAAATCACCAATCAATCTAAGCGATCCGAGCTTGAGAATAAAGTGTCAGATTCAAACTATCAAGGAAAAGCAAAGTCTACTTAAAGGAACTCGAGGCAGCCGCAAAGTATGAATCGAAAATGACAGAAAAGGACTTTATTCGGCTTAAACATAGAGCTTCTTTCTAATGCATGCAGTGGATGCAACGATCCACTTTTCCTGTAAATATTAATCATTGGCGCTTGCGTTTCTTTTGTTCCTGGAGCTCCTTCATGTATTTGTCTATCTTTCTATCCAAGATAGCATAGTGTTCTTCAGTGATTTTGCCATCAGTTAGTCCTTCTAAAATCGTGTTTCTCAATCTGTAAAGTTCTTCTTCGCATATTTGAGGATTCGTCTTGTACTTTGAATAGACATCATCAATTTCGTCCAAGAAGGTTTTGATGATGCTTCTTCTTTTACGAGTTCTGATCCATGCAGTTCCAACGAGAGCGACAGTGAGCACTATCCCCACAAGTCCTAGGAGAATTTGCAAGTTCTCGGGGCGTAACAAGGTCTCCCACCAAGCGCGCGCGCGTACATAGTAAGCGGTGGCTTCGCACGGCCCGTTCATGGTGACATTTATTGGGTTAATGCCCAATTCCCAGCTTGCCTCTTCACAAGTCCAGTGGTCAAATATGTATCCGTTTATCTCCTTAGCGGCGCAAGTCACCAGCGTACCCATGTCGTACCATGGTCCTTGTGGAGAGATGTCTGGCTGTGGACTTACCCCTGCAGGATATGTGAGCACCGTCAAAAAATACTGAGTTTTCCAATTCCATTCTATACTTGATGGTTTATCTATTGTGAAGGTCACCGTTGTAGATGTTCCGGATGGAGGAACGCTTCCCGTTCCAGTCCATCCAGTGCAGACGTACCGTGTGTCTGTTGCATGTAGTGGCCATGGTGAAGTAACCGATGTATTGATCGCTGTTCCAGCAACGAACCACCTGCTAGTCGGCGTAGGCGAACCTTGAAGAGAAGTTAAAGTTAAGAAGTATTCATGTCTCCAAGCTGCAGTCTCGTTGATAGGACCATTCATGGTTATCGAAACTGACTTGTCCATTCCAGTGTAGCTTCCGAGGCCTGTTCCAGTCCATCCAAGCCACACATACTGTTCACCATCAATAGTACTCGGAGCAGACGCACTGATCTGGATGGTTGAGCCAGCATTGTACCAGGTATCTTCAGATGGATTTGTCGTACCAAAGTTTGTATCTATGATAAGTTGATGCTGAGTCTCATATTCAGCTTCTAGTGTCAATTCTTCGTTTAAAAAGATGGTTCTTGGGTTAGTCGTAACGCTATCGTTCCATTTAGTGAAAACTCCTCGTGAATAGGGTCCGATTGAAACATGCGTCGTGACATTGACAGTATAAGAAGAACCAGGCAAACCAAACATCTTGATTTTTCCATCGGCATCTGTTAAATACAAATCCTCGTTTACTTTTATTCGGATTTTAGGGTAAGGCATCTGAATTGTTAAAACGTATCCAGATAGGTGGTATTTCACAAATTCATCCCATGGAGTATCAATCGTGAAGGCTGTCTTTTCATATAAGTTTTTGAAGGAATCGTATTTTCCCTTCTCATCTGGAAAGAATATTGACAAACCATGAGCATTTAGATCAGCTTTATCAGCTTCGACGATTATTGCGTTATCGATTGAAAGCGCAATCATAACTTGATCGGCAGCATTCCGAAGTTCTACATCAGGAACATTTTGATAGGTTAGTTGAGCAAAATGGTAAAGATCAATGTAATAGCCAGATTGGCTTGAGTAAGGTCCTGGATATCCCTCAGCTAGATTTCTAGCCAAGCTTATCTGGTCGTGGTAAGGCGTTTCTTTTTCCTTCAAATTTATAGCAAAATCGTCGATTGCTGCTGTCAAACTCGTAATCTTAGTTAGGTCGATTGCCGACATCGTTGCATTTGGGATATATTTGACGTCGGTTCGCCAACACCAATCTATATAGTCTGTGACTATCTCCATAGCAAACTCGCTTGGCGACATTGATGAGTTGCTGATCAAGTTTGAAAGGTAATTGTCATAGGGGGCCGGTGCATAACCAAGTCCTTCCGGGCCAACTAGAACATTCGCATAGTCTTTAATCTGATAAGCTACCTCTGTCATGCCCATGCTGCAAGCGTCGATGACTACTAGGTCAATGATTGACGGCAGTCCGCTTAAAGCTTGGCTGAGCTCTGGAAGGGTTAAAAAGTCTATTGGCGGGGTTGTACTACTATCGAAGCAGACACCCATGCAGCCGGTTCCATGATCCCAGAGCACTAAACAGTAATAATTCGCCGGGTAATTGTTTATTGTCCAGTTGACAAAGTCCCTTAACGTGTTAGGGTCCCCCATGTTCACCTCGCCTAAATCTAGAGTTGCATTTTCAGGCGTGGGGGTCATGCCTTTAGTGATGTTGAAGCGTTTACAATCTGTCCAATTGCCAAATGTGGTGTCATCTTTCCATTCACCATTCTCCCACCATCCCGCACTTCTATCCATTTGTGCAACGATGTTTACCTGAGATGAGGAACTAACATTGGCCATTTTTAAGAAAATTTCAATGCCGGGGGTTTCTAGAGAGTTGTCTGCGTCAAGATAGACCATAAATGTCCAGTCTGCGACCGGTTCGCTTCCAACAACAAACGGAGTAGTTGCAATAGGTCCATAAGGCATCCATGTGTTATTGAAATAATAGCTGTCGAGGTAGACTTCCACCTTCCAGTTTCCAACAGGAGTGCTTGAGTTTATGAAAATGTAATCGTAGGGATCAATCTCATACATCCAATACTTCAAAGTAATGTTGGCATCCTTGTAATCATTGAAGCTGCCCGAGTGTATCTTGTAGATGTTGCCGTCTGGCTGTATCCAAACGGTTGTGAAATTATGGCAATATCTCAGCTCTTCATTGAAGTAGGCAACTTTGTCGAATCTCAGATAATGATGTGTCTCGTTGTCGACACCTATCGTAAATTGTGATTTAATGTTAACTGGACGCCCATTCGCATCGATTTCTTCGCACATGCGAGGACTATTTAGTCCACCGTTGGTTACTTCAAAGAATTCTCTAAACAGGAAGGAGCTATTCATGTAGTAAACTTCGACCTTGTATGCTCGTGGGTAGTATATTCCAGACCAATATCCTCTTATGTTAAGATAGCCTTCGATGGCATGTTCTTTGTTGTAGTAAAGCGCAAGATAGCTCCAGTTATAGCAAAATACCCAGGTTTTAGATGAATCATTCCTGTAGTACCATCTAAAATCGACTGTATCATCTATTCTGAGTCTAACTGTTGTCAAGCACGCCGCTTTAGTGTCGCCTGGGCTGAAAATTGTTGTGGGCTCGATTGGAGTGTAATTCGCGTAGTGATCCTTACACATTAGATGTTGAGTAAAAGTCCCGAAATCGGTAAGGGATGAATATTGTAATGTTTGATGCGCCCCTTCTCCTCCTCCATGGATTGGTGTGATTGAATTTTCTTGATAGGGCTTAGCAACTTCAGTGAACTCTGAATTTGCGATATCACCAGCGCCTTGAACTGTTGAGCAGTTTTCTTTAGCTCCAACAGCGTTAGTGACGCTTATTTGTGAGGAAAAAGTAAATGACAAAAGATAAATCGAAATTAAAATTGAGAGGAAAATTTTCTTGTTCGTGTTCAATTTAATCACTGAGTGTCATGATGTAATATTAATTTGGTAAATCTAGGATATAAAAATTCGGAAGTATGAGTCAACGGAACTGGAATTTCAACTTAGTTTTCGTTTGGTGTGATCGATGGCACAATTGATTGTATATGTTTTGGTTCAATAGAAGGTTCTTTCTGAAAGCTTAATATTGCAATTGAACAGTAATATTGATGGGTGGAAGGGGAAGTTGGAATCTATAAGGAAAATAATTGTAGGAATAACGCTGACATTGTTAATTTTAAACATGATGATATTCACGTTCAACTTCACGCCGGAGAACGATGGGGGAGGAAATATTATTAGGGTTCCAGAAGATTACTCGACGATACATGAAGCGATCAACGCAGCGACACCAGGAGACACTATTGCTATCGCACCAGTCACCTACCACGAGTCTCTGATTATCGACAAGCCTTTGACAATTCTCGGTAGAAAGGGAAGTAGGCCTATCTTCGACGGCGGTGGATCCGGAACTGCTATCACCATATCCGGACCGGAGGGGTCAGGATCCATTGTTACATATGTGGAATTAGTAAACTGGGACAACGGCGTAGTCATTACCAATTCTAGCGATTGCAAAGTTTACGACGTTATAATACTTAATTGCGGGCGCATTGCCATCGATCTAAAGGAATCCTCAACCAATAACACCATCTATAACAACACGATGATAAGCAATGCAAATGGTGTCCGCATCTATACATCTTCGAGAAATACTGTTTTTGGGAATGAAATTACTCAAAGCGAGACTACAGGCGTCTACCTCGAACAATCTTCAAACAACAGCATTTGTGGAAACAAAATGGCAGAAAATAAAATTGGCGTCTACCTCGAATCTTCGTCTAACAACATGGTTTCTGGAAATACAATATCATACAGCAACTGGTATGGTGTCCACCTGTACTCGTCGTCTAGCAACAACGTTATTTCTGGAAACTACATAACAAACAGCTTTTATCATGGCGTCTACCTCTATTCGTCATCTAACAATAACACTATTTGTGAAAACAACATAGCAAACAACGGATATGGCTTCTATCTTCTCTTTTCTTGTTCAAGCAATTCCATTTATCACAATAACATCGTAAACAGCACCTCTGGTCAGGTCTATAATTATGAGTCTATTAATATTTGGGATGATGGTTATCCTTCTGGGGGGAACTATTGGAGCGACTACACCGGCACAGACCTTTACAGTGGTCCTTACCAAAATGAGGATGGCAATGACCTAATAGGCGACACACCTTATGTTATAGATGAAAGTAATATCGATAATTATCCTCTCATGACCCAGTGGGTTCCCAATATTCCAAGTCATATGGTAGTGGCTTATACAGGCCTTCCCTCGACCTTGGATCCAGCTTGTTGCTATGATACGACAAGTGCAGAACCCATCTTAAACGTTTATGAAACATTAATATTTTTTGACGAAGAAAAAACAAACCAGTTTGTACCACATCTCGCAACTTCATGGAGTATTAGCGCAGATGGCTTAAATTACACTTTCACCATAAGGCAAGGTGTCAAATTTCATAACGGTGAAACGCTTACAACTGAAGACGTAGAATACTCGTTTGAGAGGTTCATGGTCCTAGATATCCCGGAAGGCCCTGCGTGGATGTTCTACGAACCTCTCTTCGACGTGTTCGGAAGTCGTGATGCTGAAGGAGGTTTCACTGTAACAGGACAACAAATAGATAACGCCATCACAAGGAATGAAACTGCAGTTACCATTCACTTGACAAAAACCTATCCTCCCTTTATGCAAATACTATCACAAACATGGGCATCTATCCTTTGCAAAAAATGGTGCGTAGAGATCGGAGACTGGCCTGGAACATGGAATAACTGGACACTCTACAACAGACCATACAAAACAGCTATTGAAAATCAGACTACGGAACCTCCGGGTCCACATACAAATGCCATGTGTGGAACGGGTCCATTTTTGCTGGATTACTATCAAAAAGGCGTTGAATGGTCACTAGTCAAGTTTGACGGTTACTGGGGTGGGTGGCCAGCACCAGGGTCTAACGGTTTTCTGCAGCGGGTAACATCTAAGAAAATAGAGGATTGGGAAACTAGGAAAAATATGTTCTTAGAGGGACAATTGGATTACGTAACAGTGCCGAGAACCTCAATCGACGAAGTTTTAGGGCAACCTGGTGTTCGGTGCATTTATCCGCTGGAAGATCTAAGTTGCAACGCGATGTTTTTCACTTTTGATATATCCACTTCAAGTCCGTATCTAGGTGTTCCAGGCGGGTTACCCATAGGAACATTTAATGAAAGCGGTATCCCGCCTAATTTCTTTAGCGATATCAATGTGAGAAAGGGTTTCGCTTATGCATTCAACTACAGCAAGTTGATAGAGGAAGAATTGCGTGGAGAACCATATCAACCAGCAACGCCAATAATCCCCGGGCTACCATTCTACAATCCAGCTCAGGAAAAATATAGCATAGATTTAGACAGGGCTATGGACTGCTTTGTAGCGGCTTGGGGCGGGCAGGTCTGGGATAATGGCTTCAATTTCACCATTTGCTATGTTGAGGGAAACTCAGTGCGACAGAAAGCTTGCGAGATTATCAAAGCAAATGTCGAATCATTAAACACTAAATTCCACATCCAAATACAGTCGATACCATTAAACAATTATTCATACTCTTCGAGGAATAATGAACAGCCTATATTTATATATGGTTGGCTAGCGGATTTTGCGGATCCTCATAACTTTGTGTACGGCTTCATGTACAGTGATGGAGCTTTTGCACCATGGCAAACGTACTCTAACGAAACGATTGACAATCTTATGCGAGCAGGGATTGGCACGATGAATGAAACAGCGAGGAGACAAATATATTACCAGTTGCAAAGCCTTTACCATGAAGACTGCCCTAGCGTCCCATTATATCAACCAATTGGACGCAGATTCGAGAGGGATTGGGTTAGAGGATGGTATTATAACCCGCTGTTATGGGGGTTAAATTACTTTTACGTCCAATGGAAAGGAAGCATATATGTATCCACAAGATATTCTTGGCCAATGCTCCATCACGACCTCAGCCACACAGGCTATACTGAAAGCCCAGCGCCAAACACAAACCAAACACAATGGAACTACACAACAGGTGAGTGGGTGTCTTCTTCGCCAGCTGTTGCTGACGGCAAAGTCTACATAGGATCAGCTGATTTCAAGATTTACTGCTTGGACGCTACAACAGGAGCCTCAATCTGGAATTACACAACAGGTGACTGGGTGTGTTCTTCTCCAGCTGTTGCTGATGGTAGAGTTTACGTAGGATCAGCTGATGGTGAGGTTTACTGTTTAAATGCTTTAACTGGAGAAAAAATATGGAACTACACAACTGAAGCAAAAATATCGAATTACACGGGGGTTGAGTGTTCTTCTCCAGCTGTTGCTGATGGTAGAGTTTACGTAGGATCAATTGATGGTAACGTTTACTGTTTGAACGCTACAACAGGAGCCCTACTCTGGAATTACACAGCTGGCATCGTAGTATGTTCTTCTCCAGCTGTTGCTGGTGGTAAAGTCTTTATAGGATCGGCAGGAATGGACTTTGGCAATGTTGACTGTTTGGACGCTATAACTGGAACACACGTATGGAACTTTAAAACAGGCGGCAGTGTAGATTCATCTCCGACTGTTGCTGACGGCAAAGTTTACGTAGGATCAAGCGACAGCAAGGTCTACTGCCTCAACGTTTACACTGGAGCCTTAATCTGGAGCTACAGAACAAGCGACATGGTGAGTTCTTCTCCTGCTGTTGCTGACGGCAAGGTCTACGTGGGATCGTATGATAGCAAGGTTTACTGTTTGGATGCGTCAACCGGGGCCTCGATCTGGAATTACACAACAGGTGACTGGGTGTATTCTTCGCCAGCTGTTGCTGACGGCAAAGTTTACGTGGGATCAGGCGATTCCAAGGTTTACTGTTTGAACGCCATTACAGGAAACTCCATCTGGAACTACACAACAGGAAGTTGTGTGTATTCTTCGCCAGCTGTTGCTGACGGTATGGTTTTCATAGGCTCAAGCGACTCTATTGTGTACGCTTTTGGAAGTATCGTTAGAACAGAAGATTATCGAACAGTACAGGAGGCAATCAACGTTGCCGCACCAGGATCCACTGTCCTAGTCACTCCTGGCATCTACCACGAATCTCTAATCATCAACAAGACTCTAACGATTATCGGTCTACCAGGAAGCGCCCCAATCTTCGCCGGCGGCGGATCTGGAATCGCTGTCACCTTATTACCCAGCGCATCCGGATCCATTATTGCAGGAGTTGTAATAACCCACTGGGACCAAGGCATACTCATCATAGATGCTAGCGATTGCAAAATTTACAGCAACATAATGTCTCTCATGAATTCCAATGGAATCGGCCTCGAAGGTATCAACGCCGCCAACAACTTCATCTACAGCAACATATTCCAAGAGAACACCGTTGCCGTCAATTTGACCGCTTCTTCAACCAACAACACCATATACAAAAACATCGTCAGCTTTAATTACATTGGCTTCAATCTAGAATCAGGTGGAAACATCATCTACGCAAACACCATATCAGAAAATCAGGTCGGAATCGACATCTCAAATTCCAATGGCAACATTATCTACCACAACAACTTCATCAACAACAACGAAAGTGCAAAGAGTGAACAGTACTTCAATGCTTGGGACAACGGTTATCCTACTGGCGGAAACTACTGGAGCGACTACACCGGCGTGGATGATAAGAGCGGGCCTAACCAAGACGTGGTTGGAAGCGACGGTATAGGCGACACCAACTACACGATTGCCGTCAATAATATCGATAGATATCCTCTGATGAAGCCTTTCAACCCGCACGATATAGGAATAGCAAATGTCATCACGTCAAAAACTGTTGTCGGACAAGGCTTCAACTTACGGATAGACTTAAAAATCCTAAACTACGGCATCTACAATGAAACTTTCACTATAACCGCCTACGCCAATGGAGACGTTATGGCCGCGCAAACAATCACCCTAACAAGAACAAACTCAACCACCATCACCTTCACTTGGCACACTACAGGCGTAGCCAAGGGCAATTATGCAATAATGATTGAGGCAGGTACGGTTTTAGACGAGACAGACACGACAGATAACACCTACCTTGGTTGCACTATTATGGTTTCAATTCCAGGCGACGTCAACGGCGACCGCCTAGTCGACATTTCAGACTTAGTAATAACAGTTGGCACCATTCCCTCAGCCCCAGGATGGCCAAACTGGAATCCAAACGCAGACATAAACGGCGACGGTGCATGCGACATTTCAGACCTAGTCATATGCGTAGGAAACGTACCATCTGGACCATGGTAAAAAAGAACGCAGAACCCTCTTCCCTTCATGTTTTTCCAAGAAGTAGGCTTTTTGTTTGCATCATGAGGCTGAGGATGTGGAAAATTGAGCCAGTTTATTGGCTAGACCTTAACTGTTGATTTTTTCTACGTAGTCCGCCAATTCGTGTTTTGCGTCAGAAGCAACGGATCCAAATCTAAACGTACAATTGCTCGCATCCATGGTTTATGTAAAATCTGGCAAGAAGCTCTTAATTTTCCTCCTTACAATATAATCGAAGTTATTTCTGAAAGGTATGACAGATTGCTCGAAGTAGAGAAAGAGAAAACTTTCATTCACGAACTTTTGCATATGCCTAAAGGATTTTCAGGCGGCTTTGGCCTACATAAAGGCTACGTTGACAAAAGAACTGTAGAATTTCTACATAAAAAACTGCAAAAACAAAGAAGCACCAAAAACGCAATTTACATGTGATTTAAAATTGTACACCCTAAATCTCCACACGTCAAACCAAATTAGATAAACAGCGTCAGTGAAAGTTTTTAAGGAAGTAAACAAGTGAAAAGTGAACACTTTGAAAGTCATGTTTGACGGCACACTCGAAGATACTTTAGGTGATTGAAAGGTAAGTAAACGGTTTCAGATAGTATGATGCGCTTTAGGTGGAATGGATGAAATATAAGTTGAAGAGTCTCAAACACCATGGGATCTACGTTCCCCTTTACGAATACAAAGAATTCTCAATAAAAATTCAAGGGCATCCAGTAAAACTAAGCCCTAAGACCGAACAAATGGCAATAGCATGGGTAAAGAAAGAGCAATCCACAACGGCTCCTCCAGACAGAGTT
>Ga0315282_10013419_pt1 | contig 12362 bp, 14 predicted proteins | sample YL17G07_20_MG_FD_203693 | JGI IMG/M metagenome (GOLD analysis project Ga0315282, IMG submission 203693) | Sediment microbial communities from Yellowstone Lake, YNP, Wyoming, USA - YL17G07_20 | ecosystem: Environmental > Aquatic > Freshwater > Lake > Sediment | place: USA: Wyoming | collected... | reverse complement strand
GCTTCCAGTATCAGGAGATCCATGGAAACGAACGATTTTTCTAATCAACCACCCATCTCACAACCCTCGCACACCAATTGGCTGATGATATTGATCAAACTGGGCATGCACGTTTCAATCATGGGAACCATCGACCAAGCTGCAGACCGGGCACGAGAAATAGGCTGCGACACTTTCCAGATGTTCACACGCAACCCGAGAGGCTGGAAATTCAGGAAGCTCAATCCCGACGAGGCGAAGGAGTTCAAGCGGAAAATCGACTCTTATGGGTTGAAACCAGTCGTAGCACACATGCCCTACCTACCCAACCTATCCAGCCCCCGGAAGATAATTTACAACAAGTCCTTGAGGTCGCTTAGTGCGGAGCTTGACCGTTGCGCCGCACTCGGGGTACCATACATCGTCACTCACCTAGGCAGCCACCTCGGAAAGGGACCCGAAATAGGCCTAGAAAGAATCGTAACAGCTGTGAATCAAGCCATCTCAAGGGACAAGAGCGATGTGATGTTGCTCCTGGAGAACACCGCGGGAACGAAGAATAGCATGGGATCGACCTTCGATGAGATCAAAAGAATTCTCGACAGGCTGGAAAACAAGAAGCGAGTTGCTGTGTGTTTTGATACAGCGCATGCATTCGCAGCCGGTTACGACCTCCGAACAGCAGAGAAGGTTAGCGAGACTATCGCAGACTTTGACGAGACGTTGGGTTTGGACCTGTTGAAAGTGATTCACCTCAACGACTCGAAAGGTGAACTTGGCTCTGGCAGGGACAGGCACGAACACATAGGAATGGGGCACATCGGAGAAGAAGGATTCAGAGCGCTTTTCAAACATGAAGCGCTAAGAGGCCTTCCGTTCATAATGGAGACACCAATCGACGAACGCAGAGATGACGTAGGCAACATGCGCAAGGTAGGAGAACTATCTTCGTAACCATCTTTTCACTCGCCTCGCCTGACCCACGCCAAGATTTCCTGAATCCTGTTCACAAATGCAGCGCGAGACATAACAACACCAATCCCTGCGTGGTTTCTTCCTCTACTAATCGTGTGTTCGTGTGAGAGTAGTAGCCAACCGACACGCACGGTTTTCCACTAAGAACATCCCGTAACGTGCCAAGCTTACCCTCTAGCGCATCCAAGTTCAGAATGAGGAGCTTTGGGGTGTCTTTCGTCAAATCCTGCAAGAGTACCGAGTAATCTGTAATCACCCTTACTCGCGCTCCCATCTTCGTGATCGAGCCGTCTATTTTGGAGAAAAAGAGCAAATCCGGTTCAAACACCAAAACATCGTGAGCTGCCGTCATCCCCAGCTACCACTTCCTTCTAGATCAGAACAAAAACTGATTAAGGTTCGCCAGATCTCCAAGCAGCCAGCAATGATCTTCCAGCAAGTTGCTGTTGGGACGCTTCAGAATTTCGCGTATGTTATCGGAGATGAAGAAACAAAAGCTGCCGCGATCGTCGACCCCGCTTGGGAAGTTGACAGACTAATCAAGGCATGCGCAGATCTGGGTCTGAAGATCGCGTACGTGATTAACACACATTCTCATCACGACCATGTTCAAGGAAACGAACTCGTGGTCCAACGCACCGGCGCCAAGGTCGTCATGCATGAGAAATCCAGCTTGAGAAAAGACATCACCGTCAAAGATGGTGACGTCATAGAAATCGGATCACTAAAAGCGAATGTCATCCACACGCCCGGGCACTGCCCGGATCACATCAGCATCCTAGTCGAAGACAAGTTGCTCACTGGCGACACACTTTTCGTCGGTGAGTGCGGCAGAACAGACCTGCCTGGAGGCAATCCCAGCGACATGTACGAGAGTCTGTTTCACAAGATCCTGCCCTTGGAAGACTCCATAGAGGTTTATCCCGGCCATGACTACGGAAGCAAACCACATTCGACGATAGGATATGAGCGTGAGAACAATTATACGTTGAAGCCACGCACTCGTGAAGAATTCATCAGATTCATGGCGGAACCTTGACCTGCGAAGTAAGTATCCAAGAGCCGAGACTGTTGGGTCAGCCCGCGATTCGAATCGATGACAAGATTCTGAGGAAAATTCTGCAGGCGATAGTCCCTACCGCTGGGGGGATCTATTCTCCGAGCGAGGATAGCTTCCTGATGCTCAACGCCATATCCAATATCCCGGTTGAGAAGAAAGAAGTCTTGGATGTTGGGACTGGGTCTGGGATACTTGGCCTATTCTGCGCTTTGCGCGGTGCCAATGTGACCGCAACCGACGTAGATGAAACGGCGTTGGTTCACGTTCAAAAGGCTGCTCGAACTCTTGGAGTCAGCCTGAACACGGTTCTCTCAGATCTATTCTCTAACGTAAGCGGGCGGTTCGACTTGGTTATGTTCAATCCACCCTACATTCCCAGCGCTGCTCTTGAGGATAGGACCGTTGATGGAGGAAAGAGGGGGGTCGGGCTCATGAGGAGATTCTTAGCGACTCTGCCGACACACCTGAAGGCAGGGGGATCCGCTCTGTTGCTCTTGAGCAGCCTAAACGACCCCTCTTCACTCATTGCGGAACATCCTGATTTTGACTTCTCAGTTGCGGCGAGGCATGCCTTGTTTTTTGAAGAGCTGCAGGTGCTACATCTGAGGTTTAGGGACGACATTGCTTGTTAGAGATTTGATGGCAATGTCATCTTCATAGAACTCTTTCTCATCTACAGATTTTCGACCTGCAAAACCTTCATGCAGCCCGTGCCAGAACATCACGCTCTCTTCGCCAAGCTTCCAGCAAAGCCATACTCGCGTCCCAAGTCTCACGGCTGGAAAATCGATGAGCCCCGTGTTCATGTCCTTCAGAACACAGCCGAGATCCTCAAGTTTCTGAATTTCCTTCTCAAGACTTTCCATTGCACTGGCTATCGCATTGTCATCGGTCTTGCTATCTGCATCTTTCTTGATGGCAATGATGCGCTCGACTATCGCTCTAATCTCATACAGACTCTCATTGGCTTGCTTGGGGGTGAAGAAGATTGGCAAGGTCGATTCGCATCGCAGTCCTTGATGTGCATGGGATAAGAGGTTTGCATTGAAGGGATACGGGTCATAGAGGAAAGACATAATTACAGTAAGTCATGGGTTCGAGCGAACCCTCGTTTCGACTTAGAGATGATGTCCATGCAAACTGACACCAGCCTGCTCAAGTCCAGAGAGATCGCTCTTACAGGAAGTTTCTTCTTCTGCGAGGTTTGCAATTCGGTTTGCGAGTACGGGGACCCAGTATGGCAGGAGCACCAGAATGAAACGAAATTCCACAAGATGAAACGCATGCTCCTTCTTCGCTGCGCACATTGCGGGAGTGTAGTGGTTGATGCATATGCTGAATACTCTCTTGAACGCAACCAGTTTTGGTGCAGGAACTGCATTGGAGAGGTTGGCTACTTGGGGTTCAGGTCAGCACAATAGTGCCGACTGGTCAGTCCCACCCTTTCCTGATAGCGCTCCAGTAGGCTCTCCAATACGGATCCGACTTTGGATACCGCAGCTTCCGTCGACCTCGCCTGTCTTTTGCATAGGCGAGGCGTGTTCTCTTTGTCAGTCGTCCGATTACCTCTGATTCGATTCGTTCCAAGCGAAGTCTGTTCAAGAGCCTACTTGTCTTTTCAGGGTTACATGCAATTATCAGACTTCCCTCACTTAGAGAGGTTAAAGGATCAATTCGAAAAAGTCTGCAGACCTCGTAGGTTTCCTGAGAGAGTGGGATAGAATCCAAATCCAATTCCACACCGAGTCGAGATGCTGTCGCAAGCTCTAGGACTGCAGCCATTACACCCCCTTCAGTCGCGTCGTGCATCGCAGTCACGCCTTCCCGGTGGATGCCAACGGAGACCACGATCAGAGCCTCTTTGACCGTCGAAACACTCCGCAGGTAACTCCGAGCTCTCTCGAAGAGCTTCGGTCCTAGGACTTTTTTCACAGTGCGTGGGAAGACTCGAGTTAGAATAGCCGTGGTTTCAATCGCGGCTCCCTTAGTGAGAATGATCTCATCTCCATCTTCCGCCATGGTCGACGCAAGGTATTTGCCCTCTGAGCCAATCGCGAAGAGCACACCGCCTCCTATGATCGTGTAACCGCAACCTTCGTATCTCCCTGTATGCCCACCCACAATCGCCAAGCCCAGTTTCGAGCATTCATGATGAAACGATCTCCAGTAGCTGGCAAAGTCTGAGTTCTTCATTGTGGGCGGCAGGTTGAAGTCGAAGACGCCGTACTGAGGTAGAAAACCACTCGTCGCCAGATCAGATGCCAAGAGATTCACAGAAAGCCATGCAGAGTCACGTGCCCCAAGTTCAGGTATGAATGAGAGCGGATCCGTAGTTGCGACAAGAACCTGGCCTTTTCGGATTCTAACTACTGCATTGTCAACTCCGAACTGGGGACCGAGAAGAACCTCGTTTCGCTTAGAGCCCAGACTACCGTAGATTACTTTGCGCAGGTATTCGCGGCTGACCTTTCCTAAGACCGACATAGTTCGCAACCTTCTAGTTCAGTTGACTTTCTCCATTGCTCTCGAAAGAAAAGGTGAAAAGAGGTATGGGATTTGAATTGCAAAAGTGTCTCACATGTAGAGCTGAAGGATCTTACGTTGGTGGAGTACGAACATCACTATCGCGCTAACGACGAGTTCGGGAACCATATAGCTGGCGTTGTATATGGCGGAGTATAATGCGGGCGACATTCCTGCTGGGGCATAGGTAGCGAAGAACACGATGCCAGAGATGAAATGGCAGATGAACCTTCCTGCAATTCCCACCACGACGCCCGCGACAGGAAGCTTGCGGAAGAATCCTGCCAGCCCCAAAACGCCATACGCTAATGGATAATCAAGCAAAACCTGCACTGGGTGATAGATGAAAGGCTCTTCCACCAGCACGACGAGACCGAAAGCCAAGCCCGCCAGAATCCCGATCTTGGGTCCTCTCCTAACGGCAACGAAAAGCACTGGAACCATGGCAGCGGCCGTGATCCTACCTCCCTCGGGGAATTGGTACAACGTAATGAGATGCAGAACTCCTGACAGGGCCACAGCAGCAATCACTTCGGTAAGAATTCTAGTTGGGATCTTCATAGTTTACTTCACCTCCAGAACTTATCTTGAAGGTCACCGAGGACCACGATTCGGAAGTCGTGTAAGAAGCAAGAACCTTTTGTCTGATGAATCTTCGTTTTGGACACTCCCTACGCCGGCATTACCCGGATCAGGTTCACGGGGTCGACGGTGATTCAACCGTCCTCTCAGCCGGGCTCTCCCAGCTCCCCCGGTACCTTCAGCAGAAGACGAGCCAAGATGCGAAATTTAGCCTTAACTCACGCACATCATTTCTAGCAGTGTTAAGCGAATTTCCTGCAATTCCAAGAAGGTTGTGAGGCTACGGTTCGAGGATTCTCCCGATACAATTGTGCTCCAAAAGAGAATTCAAGATACCTCTAGAGCTGAATTCCCGCGAGCTTTTCCAAGTTCTGCTCACTGAGGCTCCAACTAGGGTTAGGAATTAGGGCTGAGGCATATTTCCAGCTCTTGTGTGACTGATTTGGGTTCCGAAAGGGTGCGAAGATCATCAAACCTAAGACCTTCTCAGAATCCTGATCGAAGATTCTGTCTCCGAACGAGCGTGCAATTGTGATCTTGCTGATTGCTTTCCTGCGGGTGGGAGATGCGGAAGTCGCAAGGACCATAAGAGAAACCTGCTTCTTGGGCAGTTGCTTTAGTGAATGCGCTCTTAAACGCAGTATCTCCCTTAGCAGATCTTGTCGAAAGGAAAGCCTTTGCCTTTGATTGACCATGCAGTTGGATCTTGTCTTGACCTCAATGTAGGTCCAACTCTTCCCCATGCCAACCGCCAAGTCCGCGCGTTTTCCACCCGGAAGCATCGGTTCTGATCTTACGGCAATACCTCGTTGAGCATATGTTCGTGCAATGCCTGCAACCAGCGCGCTGTGATCGAACTTCCCGGCATATTTCAGAGAGGAAACGTAGATTCCGTTCTTCACGCTTCGATCTCACGCCTCTGACTGTCTGTTCGCTTCACCATTATTATTCACTTTCTCTGAACAACGATAGTTATTTAGCATGCGACAAAAAAGGATAGAAAACCAAAACTCCTGACCCTAGGTATGACTATCCATGTCCGCCCCTTTGAAGGCTAGCAGGAAGCGAGGAGGAAAAGGGATAAGCCGCGGCGAAAAGATCGCAGGATTAGTGGTTGTTGTTCTTGCGATCTGGGTAGTGTACTCGCTCACTCAGCCTTCTCCCCCTCCAACTACGACTACCACAACGCCGACCACCACAACATCTGCCTCTGGCGCACCAGATTTCACTTTGCCAGTCGTGGGTGCCAATGGATTGACAGGGCAGAAGGTCTCCCTGTCATCGTTCCGAGGGAAGGTTGTGTTTTTAGAGTTCATGGAGCCATGGTGTAGTCACTGCCAGACCATGGCGCCTGTCTTAGAGAACCTCTATCAGCAATATGGACCGCAAAACGTTGTGTTTTTGTCAGTTTCTGGATCATGGAGCGGCGCGACCGCGGATGACGCTGCAAGGTTCGTTCGCGATTACCATTCTAGCTTTATCTACGTGTACGACTCATCCGGTTCAACTTTCAACGCGTACGGCGTCCAGGCAACTCCAACTTTCTTCCTCATTGACAAGAACGGCCAGATTGCCAGGACATATCAAGGAGAAGTTGACGCTGTGACCATAGCCTCGGACATAACTCGGCTCAACACCTGAGGCAAATGGTTGCCAGCCGTCTCTAGGTTGGTTGTCACATTATTTCCACGTCGTGCGGATAACTCTCCTTGAGTCCAGCCTGCGAGATTCTGATGAAGTTGCCCTTCCCGCGTAGCTGATGAATGGAGGTTGCCCCGCAGTAACTCATGCCTGATCTCAAACCTCCTGCTAGTTGGCTGACAACTTCGGAGGCATTGCCCTTGTATTCTACGAATGCTTCAACACCTTCAGGAACATAGTCGATAAGGCCTATGGCACTGTCCTCCTCGTTCTGTTCGGACGCTCGAGCGGATCTATCGTAGGAAGCGGCAACTGAAGCCATTCCTCTCACTAGTTTGTATTTTCGACCTTCCCTCATCACGGTAATCCCTGGGCTTTCTTCTGTTCCGGCGAGAAGGCTTCCGACCATGACTGTCGAGGCTCCGGCTGCAATGGCTTTCGTTATATCGCCTGAAGTGCGTATTCCTCCGTCAGCAATCACTGGGACACCAGCCTGGTCGGCCATCTTTGCGCATTCCATAATAGCGGTCAGCTGAGGAACTCCCGCTCCAGTCACAACCCTCGTTATGCAGATCGCACCCGATCCAATACCAACCTTGACGGCGTCCGCGCCAGCTCGGATAAGATCCTCCGCTCCGTCCTTCGTGGCCACGTTCCCAGCAATTAGCTCGAGTTCAGGCAGCGCCTTCTTGGTGGAGCGAACCGCTTCGAGCGTTATATCTGAGTGAGCGTGAGCAACATCGATCACAAGCACGTCCGCTCCCACATCATGCAATGCCTTAGCGCGTTCCAAGTAGCCGGACTTTACACCAACAGCTGCACCCACCATGAGTCTCCCTTTCTGATCCTTTGAAGCGTTTGGATGCTGCTCTAGATTGAGGATATCTCGGCTCGTTATGAGACCTCGAAGTCTGCCTTGCTTGTCAACTAGAGGCAGCTTTTCGAGTTTGTTCTTGTGAAGTATCTGCTCGGCTTCTTGAAGACTTATTTCCGGCGGGGCTACGACCATGTCTTTGATTCGAGTCATCATCCCGGAGACTACTTTCTCAGCATCGCGTTCGAAGAGTATGTCACGGCCGGTGAGGATTCCCTGTAGCACCCCGTCTTCGTTCAACACTAAGAGACCGGACACGCCATATTCGGTCATTAGGCGCTTGGCGTCCTTGAGCTTCTGGTCGCCCCTTAGAGTGTAGGGTTGTTCGATCAGAATGCTCTCGGAACGTTTCACTTTGAGGACCTCCTCGACCTGCTGCTCGATTGTCATGAAGCGATGAATAATCCCAATTCCGCCAGCTCTAGCAATCGTGATCGCCATGGCATGCTCAGTCACGGTGTCCATGGGCGCGCTGACGATCGGCACTTTCAACTCCACATGTCGAGAGAGGTGAGTCGTGGTATCAACATCCTTTCGTGAACGTACATTAGATCTCTTCGGGATCAGCAAGACATCGTCGAAAGTCAAGCCGTCCACAATATCACATGAATCCATGACCGATGACACGACTCTTTCAGTTCTAGAAATCTAAGTCTGCGAAACGCCGACTGACAATGTTATTCCTGTTCGATGAGATTTCCGATCCGCCGGGCGTCAATAGTATGCCCGTTACTGCGCCACAGCCCTGACAGTCGATTTAAAGTTTGACCGGCCAATCTCATTTTCGCGTCAAGAACATCGGTGACTAGTAGTTGCGAGCAGCGGATTGTTGAGGTAGATTAATATAACGTATGGCATATTTCCCAACGTTAGTGAACCCCAGTGTCTTACAAGCATCCGGAAGTTCTCGTCGATACCAGTTGGGTGAACGATCACCTGAAAGATTCTGCGATTCGTGTCGCGGAGGTGGATTATGATCCTACCGCCAACTACAACCTTGGTCACATACCCGGTGCGGTATTGTACGATTGGAGGAAGGACATGAACGATCCATTGGCAAGAGACATTCTGAGCAAGCAGAAGCTTGAGGAGTTGCTTGGAGGCTCAGGACTCACCAAAGACACCACGCTGGTGCTCTATGGAGATTTCAACAACTGGTTCGCCGCCTTCGCATACTGGATCATGAAGTACTATGGTGTCGAGAAGGTCGTTCTGATGAACGGTGGAAGAAAGAAATGGATAGCAGAGGACAGGCAAGTAACAAGAGATGTCCCATCGTATTCAAGGACTCAGTTCAGAGCATCGGGGCCTAAAGAGGAAATTCGAACGTACATGGACTACGTGAAGAAATCACTGAATCAGTCCAACAAAGTCCTAGTTGACGTTAGAAGCCCCGCTGAGTTTACGGGCGAGATAACCGCGCCGCCGGAATACCCGAACGAACATGCCCAGCGTGGTGGGCACATACCCGGAGCTGTCAATATTCCATGGTCCTTAGCAGTGAAGGAAGACAGAACGTTCAAGTCCGCAGAAGAAATTCGCAACCTATACCAGAGCAAAGGCATCACACCGGACAAAGAAGTGATAACCTACTGCAGGATCGGTGAAAGATCATCTTTCACCTGGTTTGTCCTCAAATACTTGCTTGGCTATCCAGAAGTCAAGAACTATGACGGGTCATGGACCGAATGGGGAAACATGGTCCGTAACCCGATAGAGAAACCGTAGCTCTCGAACACTGAATCGTCTCTCAGGTGTCACCTGACTTTTCTCACAATAAAGTGCATCAGCTTTCCCTCTTTTCTAGACTCCAGCAACTGCTGGCCAGTCTCGTCTGACCATCTCACCATCTCAATGTCCGCGGTGGGGTCGTCAGAGACGACATGTACAACATCGTTCACCGAGCTTCGCTCCATGAGGTCATTCAATCTCACCAAGACCCCAGCGCATTCCACTCCAATCTCCCACATCTCATAATCAGGAAAGGCTTTGAAGCAACGAACCCGAAGTTCATGAATCTGCGATCTAATTCTCTCCTCAGCGGTTCTGGGGTCCACCAGAGCATTCATTTCCTGAGATAGGTGAACCGGTTCTATCCGGACGAACCAACCATCCTCATACGAGTGGTCGTTTTCGAGTTTTGGATTCTTTTCCAGCGCAGGATTTGTCTCAACAAGTCTGCCTGTGAGAGGGGTCCGAACGGCCCCGAAGTACCTCACGCTCTCGATGGTTGCGACAGCCTGCCCTCTCTGCAATAGCGATTGAGTGGGTTTGAACTTGACCTCCTTGAGCTTGCCCGCTAATGCTGCATGAACGCTTGTGATACCGAGTCTTGCACGTTTCCTTTCTTCCAACCTAATCCAGACATTGTTCTCAAGGTCGTAGAGAGCGTCGTCGGGAAATTCGCAGTGATCGATCTGCAGAAGAGAGTTCCCCCATATCCCATATCGGGGCTGAACTGCATGTGCCAAGGTAACAGGGAAATCAGTCAATTTAAGTAAGTGCGTCCACGAGCTTGAGAGAGTTTGTTTCGAGTTGATCCCGAATGAGCAGCGCAGTTGAGACAGAGGCGTTGAGGAAAGAGTATGGTGAGCTTGTTGCCGTTGACGATCTGAATCTCAGAATCGAGGAGGGTGAGATCTTCGGTCTACTAGGCCCTAACGGTGCTGGAAAGACCACGACACTCTCTATGCTCGCGACTCTGGTGAAACCCACTTCCGGCACTGGTCGAGTAAACGGGTACGACATAATCGAGCAATCAGATCAAGTTCGACACTCGATAGGCATTGTGTTCCAGGACCCAAGTAGTGATGATGTTCTCACTGGCTGGGAGAACCTGTACTTGCATGCTTTGATGTTCGGGGTTCCGAAACACGAGCGAAAACAGAGAATCCAACATGTTTTGGAACTCGTGGATCTTCAGGACAGAGCCGACGATGTTGTGAAGAAGTATTCAGGCGGAATGCGAAGACGGCTTGAGTTGGGGCGTGGCCTTTTGCACAACCCTCGAATCCTCTTCCTTGACGAACCAACTCTGGGTCTTGACCCTCAGACTCGCGAACACATTTGGGCGTATATCGAGAACCTCGTCAAATCAGAGGGGGTTACCGTGATCATAACAACGCATTACATGGATGAAGCTGACAGGCTCTGTAACCGAGTTGCAATCATTGATCATGGGAAAATTGCCGCACTTGACAAACCTTCAGCCCTCAAGACCAAGGTCGGAGGAGAAATCATCAGACTCCGCACTCGATCTCCAAAACTTGAGCCAATCAAAGAACTCGATTACGTGCTTTCGGTAGCCCAGTCTGGTAGTACATTGCTCTTGACAGTGAAGGATGCAAGTGCACACCTGCAGGAGATTCTAGGCAAAATCGGCAGTGTGGAATCTGTTGAAGTACGTACCCCCACTTTGAACGATGTCTTTCTCCACTACACCGGTCGAGAGATACGGGAGGAATCTGGCGAAGGCGGAATGTTTGAGCGCATCGCCCGAGCGAGGGCAGGTGGACGGTAATGGGTGAACTCGAAGGATTCTATGCCTTGTGGTATCGCGAGTTGAAGGTATTCACCCGTGAGAAATCGCGCATCGTATCATCTCTCTTCACTCCACTACTGTGGATCATAGTGTTCGGAGGAGGGCTGGGGTCGGCAGTTTCCTTGGGGGGCATCAACTATCAAGTGTTCATATTCCCTGGAATTTTGGCGATGACTATAATGTTCTCATCTGTTTTCTTTGGATTGTACATTGTCTGGGACAGGAAGATCGATTTCTTCAAAGAGGTCTTAGTTGCCCCTCTATCGCGTACAACGATTTTCGCCGGCAAGATGGTTGGAGGAAGCATAGACGCGCTTCTTCAGGGAATCGCAATGCTCATACTCGGTGTGGTGTTGGGGATAAGATACAATCTCCTTGTACTACTACTCTCTTTCCTTTTCATGTTCGTTCTTGCATCGGCTCTAGTAAGCTTGGGCTTGATAATCGGCGCCAACATGGAGAGCCCAGAAGGCTTCCAGCTCATCACCAGCTTCCTCATTTTCCCCATGTTCTTCTTCAGTGGAGCTCTCTTCCCCATCGACAACCTCCCACACTACCTGCTAGTCCTTACAATTCTCGATCCGGTCACCTACGCGGTAGATGGACTTCGAGGACTCATTCTCGGCTCGTCCCAGCTTCCAATAGCACTCAACCTGGCTGTTCTCACAGCCTTTGCAGGGATCATGATGGGAATAGGCACTTGGAGCTTCAAACGACTCAAGTAGACAGTGACAACAACACGGCTGAATCTTCTGGCCCAGAGCCTTTCTTTCGGAGACTATCTGTACCTCGCATGGCAAGAATACGAACTAGAATACTGAGCTGAGATTAGTCCTGCAGTTCAAACTTCGTCTTTTTTTGCATTCAGCTGGAATAAGCAGTCTTATTAGGCTAGGCTACGTGCTCGTTGGCTAGTTAGGTATACGGGCTGAAGCGAACGTCCTTCCGTAACCATTCGCGTTGACGTCTTAGTTTTGTCCCGAAGAACTAGCTGAATGAATAGAATGAGGTGAAACGAATGAGCTTTGAACGTTCCTTCAACAAGCCGGTTGAGGAAGGTAAGGAGTACGAGCTTGACATCAAAGAAGTCAGCCGTCGCGGTGACGGAGTGGCAAGGATCGAAGGTTTCGTAGTCTTTATTCCACAAACCAAACCTGGCGACCACGTGAAGGTTAGAATCAACTCTG
>Ga0315282_10013418_pt1 | contig 12363 bp, 8 predicted proteins | sample YL17G07_20_MG_FD_203693 | JGI IMG/M metagenome (GOLD analysis project Ga0315282, IMG submission 203693) | Sediment microbial communities from Yellowstone Lake, YNP, Wyoming, USA - YL17G07_20 | ecosystem: Environmental > Aquatic > Freshwater > Lake > Sediment | place: USA: Wyoming | collected... | reverse complement strand
GCCGGATGCTATCTCCATCCCCCCGTACATCAGGTCAAATGCATTGCAAATTTCAGGGTTCTTCTCATCTGGCATGGAATAGAATGCCCTGCTTTTCGTGGGCCATTCGGTTATGAAGAAAATTTCCTCTCCAAGCAGCCCAGCTGCCTTGAGCTCCTGCTCCCTGTTGAAGTCCGCGCCCCATTCCAGCTTCTCGCCTTTCTTATTGAGCAGCTCAACTACACTGGTGTATGTATGCCTATTTATTTTGTCTGGAACTTTCAAATCTGAACCTAGCAGCTTGAGTTCTGCAGGGCAGCTTTCGTTCACATCAGAAATTATGTGCTTCATCACATCCTCCAGCACGTTCATTGCGTCGTTGTGGTCCGCGAATCCTATCTCAACATCAAGCGAAATCAGCTCATTGAGATGTGTTGTTGTGTTGTGCTTCTCAGCCCTGAACACTGGAGTTGTCATAAGGACCTTGTCAATCCCTCCTATCACGGCAAGCTGCTTGTAGAGCTGGGGGGACTGCGCGAGGAAAGCTTTCCTCTCGAAATACTCAACTGGGAATAGTTCAGTACCGCCCTCTGTTGCAGCCGACACTATGCAGGGCGGGTTCACCTCGGTGAAGCCAAGCTGGTGCAGCCTGCCCCTGAAGGAGCGCAGCATCTGGCTTTTGACCTTGAAAATTGCGCTGGTCTCGATCCTCCTCAGGTCGATATGCCTGTGGTCAAGGCGCACATCAAGCTCTGCGGGAACCTTGCCCGTGACCTCAAACGGGATCTTCACTTTCACGGGGTTAAGGTCTAGGATCTCAGTGGGGTTGATTTCCACCCCCCCTCTTGCCTGCTTCTCCTCTCTCACTATCCCGCTTATTGACACGACGCTTTCCTTCACCAGGCTCATCCCGTTCAGAACTGCATCATCAGTAACTCCTTTCTTGCCAGTGACCTGAATCAAGCCCGTCCAATCACGGAGTATCAGGAACTTCACTTTTCCCATATCCCTTACTTCGTGCACCCAGCCCGCGAGGGAAACTTTCTGTCCATTCATCCCGGGCTTTATGTCACATGCATAATGGGTTCTCAACATATGCGCACCTCAGTACTTATCCCTGAAGGATCCCCCACCAGTTCTGAAAGGAGATTTTATTCTGTTTATTATGAAGGCTAGTATAATTATAATTATGACTACCCCCACTATGCCGAATTTTATGGATTCTATTCTTCTCTTCTGGTCTCCAGCTAGGGCCCGGGCTTGCCTAGCAAAATTGCTCGCCCTATCGGGATCGGAGTATACATAAGTGGACGCTTGTTGGAGAGCATTTTCCGCTTCAGAAAGATCCGGGGTGATTATCAGCAACTGGTCAGAGGCAGTATCATTGATGGCCATAGTTGCGAGGTCTACCGCATTTCTTGCGTTGTTTATCCTGTTTATCTTGTCTTTCAATCCGGTTTCTACTGATGCGAGCTTCGTGTCCGCTTCCTGCGTGAAGTTCAGTGAAGAGTTGAAGTCAAGTTCAGAGAGCTTACTGACGGCTTTCTGAAGTGATAGATTGGCATCGGAGAAATTAATATCCTGCTTGACGCTAACCCCGAGGTCTCTTATGCTGTACATCCTGTTGACAACTTTGTTTATTTCAGAGAGCGCTGAGATTGATTTTTCAACAGTTACTTCGTTGGCCGGAAGCATTTGTATATACAGCAGGTATTCGGTGAAAGTTCCGTTCTTTATGTTGTCTCTATAATTCTTAAGCTGGTCAATGGTGGAGTTGCTGTAATTTGAGGAGAACTCGCCGAGCTGGCTCTTGACTTTGGTCAGATTTCCTGCATAAGTTCCGAAAATCTCAACAAGCTTATCTTTTATGATGAGCTCCAGTATGTTCTTGGCATTATCGGATTTTTCAATCGCAGTATCCGCAGATGTAACCACTACATCATACGCTCCTTCCAGACATGCAGATTGGGTTCTGTTGAGGTATTCGGCAGCCAATGAGATTAAGGATTCTGCTTCGTATGATTTGATGCCCAGATTAGAGGCCTGCGTTTCAAGTGTTTTTGAATAGCTGACGGAAAGGTCTGACTGCGTGAGCTTATCAGCTATGTTGCTGAACTTAGCTATGTCGGCCTGTACCAAGTTTATTGCAATGTCCGCTTCATTCTTTGTCTGGATAGCTAGCTGCTGGGCGAGAGTAGCATTGTATCTCGAAGCTTCAAACTCCTTGGATTTGTATGCAGACTGAGCGGTTATGAGGGCAGACATTGCATCTGAGTAGTTTTGAAGTGCTAGGGAAAGGTGGGATTCTGCTTTTGACGTTGATACGCATCTCGAATTCAACGCAAGCGCTATTGTGCTGTTTGCTTGTTCAATCGCATTGAACGCATCAGCAATCTCACTCTGCGCTTCTGCTATTGAAGTTGCAGCCAGCTGCTCCGTAGGTGTTCCTTGCTGGGCAACAGACAACTCGCTCTGGGTGAGCCCATGTATGTATATCATGTCCGGATAGGACTCCTGCTGGAGATCCTCAAACCAGCACCCTATCCTGCAGTTCACAAATTTATAGGAATAATCCACCTCGTAGTTGTGAGGTACGCCGGGGTAGGTGAGTGATGAGTCTGGGTTTGGGTCTACCTGAATGATGAAGTCAAGCTGGTAGTTGCTGGACTGCGCGTACATATATCCCTGCGACTGCCCATACGCTTTTCCTGCACTGGCATAGCTGAGGCATGAGCTATTTTCGCTGGGTGGACAGATGCACACCTTGGGGTAAACCGGCAGAGGGGTGAGGATGTGTATATCCCCCATGTGGTCTGTGAGCTTAATCAAAACACTGTCCACGCAGAACTCGTAGGAACCGGCAGGATTAGATATGAAGAAGCTTATGGTTGTGGTCTCATTTGGGGAAGCAATTCTGGTTGAATGCACAACTACCATCAAGCAAACTATTGAAAGCAGTAGGCTAAGCTTTCTCATCCGATTACCCTATAACTGATGAGCGGGGTAATATTAAATTATACCTTTTATGTAGCATGCCGTTGAGTCGAATATGGTTGTGCTGATGAACTCCCCAAGCTGTCCCCCTTTTACCACAACCTGCTTGTAGTTCCTATTCCTGCCAGCCATGCCCTCTCCACGGTGTTCAGTCAACAGAACTTCAAACTTCTTTCCAATGAATTTCTTGTTTTTCTCCAAGCCGATCTTTTTGCAAAGTGAATTCATCACCCTGCTCCTGTCATTGACTGTCTCATTTGGGAGCCTCTTCATGGAAGCAGCCTTTGTTCCGGGCCTTGGGAAGAACTTGGAATTGTTCACAACGTCTGGCTTCAGCTCTTTTATAACATCAACTGTTCTTTGGAACGCTTCATCTGACTCTGTCGGGAAACCAATTATTATGTCGGTTGCAAGCGTCAGCTCAGGGAACTGTCGCCTGAATTCCCCCACAACCTGCATGAACTCGCTCACTGAATATCTGCGGTTCATATCCTTAAGCACATGGTCATCGCCGGATTGCAGGGGCAGGTGAAGGAATTTGTATACCTTATCGCTCCTGAAAGCGTCAACGAGTTCCGGCAGCATTCTCAGAGCATGCTCGGGGTTTATCATGCCCACTCTTGTAAGGAACTTGCAATCAATTCTTCCAATTTTTTTTAGAAGGGAGGGCAGACTGGTTTTGGTATCAATGCCATACGCGCCTGTGTCCATTGAGGTGAGCTGTATTTCCCTGAAGCCTGCTTTCACGCAGTTCTCTACCTCCTTGATTATTGAATCCTCGGCATAACTGCGCAGGACAGGTCTGGCGAGCTTTGTCACACAGAAAGAGCAGCATGAGTTGCAACCTTCAGAGAGCGGAATCCTTGCTATAACACCTGCTCGGACCTTGGGGAGGGAGAACTTGTCATCCTTCTCAATATCCAAAAAAACTTTCTTCTCGTTTCCGTAAGCAGCTACAACCGCATCCGCAATGCGGGATAGCGAGTACGGACCTACCAGTGATGCCTGCGGTGAAAATTCCTCAACCATCTCCCTGTTCGCAGCCGGCATGCAACCTGCAACCACAAGTTTTTTTCCTGAGAGTTTTTTCAGCCTGTCAATGATGCTCTGCTGGGTCTGAGTTTTCACAAAGCATGTGTTGAGGACAACCACATCCGCCTCTTTTTCCTCCTTGCATGTCTCTATATTCCTCTCGGCAAGCACACCTCTGATTATTTCCGAATCGGCCTGGTTCAGAGTGCAGCCGTATGTCTCTATGAACACTCGCATGATACAATCAGTATTTATAGGTTTTTATTTATATTCTATGAGGTGACTCCAATGATTTGCGAAAGATGCGGGAAAGAGGTATATCTGCTAGAACAGTGCGACTACTGCAACAGGAAGGTTTGCGTGCAATGCGAGAAGTCAGCAAAGAAGACCAGCAGAATCAGAAGAATAGTGATTTGCAAGGACTGCTGGACTGATATGAAAAAGAGGAAAGTTTTCAAGGCTGAGTAGCCTATTTCTGTGACATGCTCCACCTATAAATAGGCGTGGGCTTCCTGCTTCATTGATGTTGCCAATGCAACATCTCTCTCCATTACGGAATTGCAGGCGTTACTTCCCCCTTGCCCAGGGGTAGCTCTTATGAGTATGTTACGTGCAGCGTTCAAGTCCCTATCTGTTGATAAGCCACATTTAGGACAGCTGTACACTCTGTCGCAGAGAGTTAAATTGTTCTTGATGTTTCCACATCTACTGCACATCTTAGAAGTATCTTCAGGGTTCACAAACACCACTCTGCATCCAGCTCCTTCCGCCTTGTATGCAAGCATGTCTGCAAACATATTCCATCCTGCATCATTTATTTGCTTGCCATAATTCTGTTCTGACATCTCTTTTGATGCAAGTTTCTCCAATGCAATGAAGGAATAATCATTCACCAGTTGAGTTGAAATCTTGTGCAGGAAGTCTCTCCTTGTGTCTACTATTTTTTCATGCAGTTTTGCAACTCTTACCTTTGCTCTCTTCCTGCTTCTGCTTCCTTTCTTTTTCTTTGAGAACTTTCTCTGGATGAAGGCAAGCCTGTCCCCATACTGCTCCAGGTGTCTTGGATTCCTGATTGTTCTTCCATTTGATATAGTTGCAAACGTCTTCAAGCCCAAGTCAATTCCAACCACGTCTCCTTTGTTTTCTCTCGGAATTTCTTCTTGTGTTTCAACGCTGAAAACGGCAAACCACTTCCCTGTCGGCTCTCTCTTCAAGATCAATGTCTTTATCCTTCCAGTTATCTCCCTGTGCTTCTTTATGCTGATTTCTCCAAATGGAGTCACCGTGAGTTTCTTATCCAACCAAAAACCATTTTGGGGATAACTTAGACTCTTCATTCTTTCAAAAGATTTGAACCTTGGAAAGCCGCATTTCACTCCCTTTTCCTTTAGTTTGAAGACTCGCATTACTGAGTTGTAAACCCTATGTGCAACCTCTTGCTGGGTTTGAGCATACAGACCATAATTCTTCACCATCAGCTGGAGGGTATTCTTCGTTGGAAAGTAGCCAAAGTCGTTATACGTTTGTTTGCAATGTTCAAGTAACTCATTCCAGAGATTCTTTGCTAGCCAAAGATGTTTGTTCAGAAGCTCCCTCTGCTTCTTGGATGGGTATATCCTGAATTTGTAGGTTCTCATAGACGTTATTTACGTCTATTTTTTCCTTTATAAACCTCCTGAAGGGGGGTAACTTTCCGAGTGAAGAGCACAGGATTCACTGTCACTTTTTTAAGACTATCCTTACCTTCTTATCTTCTATCTCCCACTCTTTTGCTTTTCCTTTCAGCTCCTGTTTTTCGGAGAGCACCAGGCTCTTCGCCTTCACCTCTTTAGCTAAGCTCTGCTCACCGCTCCTGAGAATTGAGATGAGCTCAGCATCACATATCACATTGACTTCAATCATGTCGCTCTCAACCAACTCAAGCTCCTTCCTCGTCAGCTGTATCCTCCTGCCCACCTCTCTTATCATTGCCTCGTTGTAGAGGGCTGGTGTCACCTCTGTTTTCAGGTACACCCTTCCACCGCTGAAGGGTGCCTCGGCATATCCCTTCGGGGGAATCTCCACGAACTCAACCATTTCGGGAGTTACTTTGTAAGGCCTTCCGTTTATGACAATCTCAAACACCTTTCTCTCTTCCAGCTCCTTTCTCACAAGCTTGGCGTCACTGTTCTTCAACGCTTCCGCAACTGCTGCTGCATAATCCTTGAAAGCAGGCCCCAGAACATTGAACTTGGACCTGAGTTCGACAAAGCTGGGCATATCTTCCTGTATGCCGGTCTTCTTGACATTCCCAATCAACTCGATTATGTAGGAGAAGTGCTCAACTGCATTCACATATTCGGTTGAGTCGGTTACAACGACAACTTCCTCAAGCGGCCACCTCAGCTTTATGTTGGCGTTCTGGCGCAGTTGTGCGACCACTCCGCCTATCTCCCTGCATATCTCCATCTGCTTCTCAGACAGCTGGTTCAGTTTTGTTGAATCATGCTCAGGCCAGGGGAGCATGCTTATGCTTTCTTTTCCCTCGTGCTCGCGGAAGAGTAACTGGTATCCTTCCTCTGCTATGAAAGGCGTTATTGCTGAGAGCATCTTCGTGAGAGACAAGAGGCATTCATGGAGGGTTTTCAGGAAAGCCTCGGGATTCCTACCTTCCGCCATTCTTCTCTTCCCAATCTTGAGGTAGAACCTGCTTATGTCCTCAACCATGAAGTTCCTGTAAGCCCTCACAGCCTCATGCACCTCATAATTCTCAAAGTTTGCCGTTGTGCTCTTTATCACTTCATTCAGCCTTGAGACCAGCCACAGGTCCTCGGGCTCATAATCCTTCACCTCTTTCTTTGGGTTGAACTTGCTGAGCTTTGAGAACCTTTCTATGAACAGATACATGTTCCAGAGAATTGAGAGCGATTTGTTTGCCTCCTTTATCTCATCCCAGTTGAACTTCAAATCATCCCAGACTGTGCTGCTCATGCTCCACAGCCTGAATGTATCAGCGCCATACTTGCCGGTTATATCCTCTAGGGGCATGAAATTCCCCACAGATTTGCTCATCTTCTCTCCCTTCTCGTCAACAAAGAAGCCGTGCATGAGCAGATTCCTGTAAGGAACTTCCTCGTGGGTTATGATCCCGCAGCCAAGCAGTGAGTAGAACCATCCCCTTATCTGGTCCTTGCCCTCAACTATGAAATCACAGGGGTACCATTTCTTCAATTCTTCTTTTGAAAGAGGCGCCCAGATTGCATTGCCCGAGTCAAACCACACATCAAGCACATCGGGGACTCTTTTCATCTTCCCCCCGCACTCGCATTTCAGGAAAACTTCGTCAATTTCGGGTTTGTGCAAATCCTCAAGCTTCTTCCCGCTTTCCTTCTCCAACTCTGCCTCTGAGCATATCACTTTTATTTTCTCGCATTTCTCGCACTCCCATATTGGGAGAGGTATGCCCCAGTACCTCTGCCTTGAGATGCACCAGTCCGGCGCATATGTAACGAAGTCCTTGAACCATACTCTTGCAAACTCGGGCTGCCACCTCACCTTATTGAGCTCGCCAAGCATCCTCTCCTTCATCTTGGTTATCCTTATGAACCACTGGTCGGTTGTTATGAATATGAGGGGCGACTTGCACCTCCAGCAGTGGGGATACCTGTGCTTTATTTTGCCGGAGTGTATCAGCGCTCCCTTCTTATCAAGCTCCTCCAGTATCACATTATCTGCTTCCTTCACGTACATGCCCGCATATTCGCCTGCATCCTCGGTGTATTTTCCATTCCCCCCCACAGGGCAGAATATGGGCAGGTTGTACTGCTTCCCAACCTCGAAGTCCTGGGGCCCGTGCCCTGGAGCGCAGTGAACCAAACCGCTTCCATCCTCCAAGGTGACAAATTTATCGCTCATCACAACCCTGTGCGCATCCTTGAACTCCTTCTGCTTAGGCACCTTGTGTATGAGCGGATGAACATATTTCAACCCGTCAAGCTTACTCCCGCTGAACTCTTCCAGGATTATGGGGCTCAAGCCCAGCTTGTTGGTGAGTGCAACAACCGCATTCAGCTTGTCCTTCGCAACAATCCATACCTCATCCTCAACCTTCACTCTGACATACTGGTAGCTTGGATGCACCATCACGGCCACATTCCCAACAAGCGTCCAGGGGGTTGTCGTCCATATGACCAAAAACTCATTATCCTTTCCCTGCACCTTGAATTTCACATAGATTGATGGGTCAACCCTCTCGTCGTACTCCAATTCGTAATTTGCTATTGCAGTCTCGCACCTTGGGCAGAAGGGCAACACATAAATTCCTCTCTCAAGCAGACCTTTTTCATGCGCTTTCCCTATCGTGCCCCACACTGATTCAATGTATGGATTCTTGTAGGTTAGGTAGCAGTCATCAAAATCAAGCCAGCAGCCCAGACCTTTGAACTGCTCGGACATCACACCTATGTATTTCGTTGCGAACTCCTTGCACTTCTTTATGAACTTGGCAACGCCTATTTTTTGTATATCCTTCTTTGATTTCAGCTTCAGCTCCTGCTCAACCTTCACCTCTATGGGCAAGCCATGCGTATCAAAGCCTGCCTGGTCGCGCACATTGAATCCTCTGGCCCTCTTGTACCTGCATACTGCATCCTTCACGCACTTGTTCCATGCAGTCCCGGGGTGAATCTGGCCTGTCGCATAGGGGGGCCCGTCGCAGAAGTAGAACTTCTCCCCCCCTTTTCTCATCTCCTTTACTTTCTTGTATATCTTCTCCTTCTCCCAGAACTTGTGGATTTTTTTCTCTAGCTGCGGAGCGTCGTACATATCAGAACCTCCCCTTCAAAAAGAGCTGCAGCACTGGAAGGAGGAAAAATACTGCTGAAAGGAGCGGGAAGGGAGTGGAGAGTATCGACATGCCGAAATTGGCTAGGCTGTAGGATAGCAATGTTGAAAGGATAACCACTCCACTGAAAAGTGAGAGCGATTCATAGCTCATCTTCATCTTGAACTCTTTTTCACCGCACTCAAGCAAAACAAGCGATATGCCTGAGCATGAGAAGAGGAGCAGGAAATTGACTGGGTTCTCCTTAAGGTTGTATACCGGCGAGAATGGGTTCAGGAACCACACTAGCAAAAGCAGGAGTAAGGATGCCCCCAAAGATTGAACTATGAAATCCTGATCCATCAAACCACTGACTCTCAGTGACATGCTCCCACCCTTAAAAGGTGTGGGCTTCCTGCTTCACAGACGTTGCCAATGCAACATCTCTCTCCTTTTGCAAGGAATTGCAGGCGTTACTTCCCCCTTGCCCAGGGGTAGCTTTGGTAAGTATATTCACAGCAGAATTTAAATCTCTGTCTGTAGATAGACCACAATTGGGGCAGTTGTATGTCCTGTCCCACAGAGTCAAATCGTCTCTGATGTTTCCGCATCTGCTGCACATCTTTGAAGTATCCTTTGGGTCTACAAACACCACTTCGCATCCAGCTCCTTCCGCCTTGTATGCGAGCATGTTTGCAAACATATTCCATCCGGCATCGTTTATTTGCTTGCCGTAATTCTCCTTTACCATCTCCTGTGAGGCAAGCCTTTCTGATGCAATGAAGGAATAATCATTCACCAATTTCGTTGTAATTTTATGTAGGAAGTCTTTCCTACAATCTGCTATCTTTTCATGCAGCTTTGCAACTCTTATCTTTGCTCTCTTTCTGCTGCTGCTCCTTCTCTTCTTCTTTGAGAACTTTCTTTGTATGAAAGCCAATCTGTCCTCATATCTTTTGAAATGCCTTGGGTTGTCTATTTTCATCTCATTTGACAAGGTTGCAAATGTCTTCAGTCCCAGGTCAATCCCAATTGCTTCTCCTCTATTCTCTTTTGGGATTTCCTTGGGCGTATCAACAGAAAAGACAGCAAACCACTTCCCCGATGCCTCCCTTTTCACGGTAAGAGTCTTGATTTTTCCTTTTATCTCCCTGTGTTTCTTTATGCTGATTTCTCCAAATGGAGTCACCGTGAGTTTCCTATCCAACCAAAAACCAGTTCCATGTTGGGGATAGTGCAAGCTCTTCATCCTGTCAAAAGATTTGAAACGTGGGAAGCCACATTTTATTCCTTTCTTTTTCAACTTGAAAAGTCTCATCACGGAGTCATGAATTCTATGAGCAATCTCCTGCTGTGTTTGAGAATATAACCCATAATCCTTCACCATAAGTTGTAGTGTGTTCTTTGTTGGAAAGTATCCAAAATCTTCATACATCTGCTTGCAATCTTCTAGAAGTTCATTCCAGAGGTTCTTAGCTAACCATAGATGATGATTCAGAAGCGCCTCCTGCTTCTTCGAGGGATATATTCTGAATTTGTAGGCTCTCATAGATGTTATTTACGTCTGTTTTTCTCTTTATAAACCTCTGTAAGGGGTAACTTTCCAGGTTCGCTTTCATCCCACCTCTAAAGAGCGTGGGATTTCCCACTCACAATGTTAGCTTAAATAGCAGGATATTTAATTTTATGTAGAAATAATATTCTTTTGAATGTGGTTCTATGGAGTTCGACTTACCCTGGACGGAGAAGTACAGGCCTAAGACTCTTGATGACGTGATTGGACAGGCAGAGATAGCTGAGAGGATGAAGGCGTACGTCAAATCCAGGAACATACCCCACATGCTTCTCGCAGGCCCTGCGGGGGTTGGAAAAACTACAACGGCTCTTGCTCTTGCCCATGATTTATTCAAGGAGAACACGAGGCAGTCCTTCCTCGAGCTCAACGCCAGTGATGAGAGAGGGATAGACGTTGTGCGAGGTCGTATAAAGGACTTTGCCAGGACCCTGCCCCTTACTGATGTGCCTTTCAAAATCATACTGCTTGATGAGGCTGATGCTTTAACACCTGACGCACAGCATGCTTTGAGAAGGACGATGGAGATGTTCGCTGGTGCGACGAGATTTATCCTCAGTTGCAATTATTCATCAAAACTAATCGAGCCGATACAAAGCCGATGCGCCGTCTTCAGGTTCAAACCCCTCACTGAGCATGACATGAAGGAGATGATAAAGAGGATTGCCAAGGCTGAGAAGATTGAGGTGCATGATGATGCTGTCAAAGCGTTGATATACATCTCAGAGGGGGACATGAGAAAGGTGATAAATGCCCTGCAGGGTGCAGCTGCCTCTGGGAAGAAAATTACTGAAGAGGTAATATACAAAGTCTCATCAAGGGCAAAACCTGTTGAGATAAAGGAGATGCTGGAGCTTGCTTTGAAGGGGAATTTCATTGAAGCAAGAAACAAGCTGGACCATGTGATGGTCAACTACGGCATGAGCGGGGAGGATGTGCTCCTGCAGATTTACAGGGAAGTGACAAGCCTGGACATACCCGACAAGGCAAAAGTCAACTTGGTTGACAGGATTGGGGAGTACAACTTCAGGATGGTGGAAGGCGCAAACGAGAGGATACAGCTTGAGGCTCTGCTTGCCCAGATAATGCTGATTGGATGCGAGAAATAGGATTTCTTATTATTGACCTAATGTTACGGCATGGGGTATGAAGCATGCGGGTATCAATAGTAATTCCGGTGTATAACGAAGAACTAGATTGAGAGAGGTTATAACGCAGGTTAGAAAGGCATTTGAAAGAAATGCCATGTTTGACATTTTGGGTGAATAGAAGACGAATATTGGTTTTAGGATACCGAATGTCTTATAAGAGCGTATAATAAAGGGTACAAGGTTGTGGAATTTCCAGTAAAATGGAGGGATAAAGAAGGAAGTAAGGTGAGTCTTGCAAGAGATTCAGCGGATATGAGAGTAAAGCTAATAAAATTATAGTAGAGATTAAAAATTAATCTATAATCTCAGTTGAATATACGAGGCATCAGATTCATTGCGGAGTAGGATTTTTAGTAGAGGTATAATGACCTGCTGAGGAGTGTACAGTAACGAAAATAAAACTGATCGACATTTGGGTATTTCATTTGTGATGAACGGATACTTTATTTAGATATCTGCTTAGATTAATTTATGGGTAAAATAGTTAATAGAGATGGTGACGAAGTAAGGATAGTAGTGTATGACAATGAGGGAAATAGAAAAAAGATAACAAGAATTGAGGAACTTGGACTTTCAGAGTCTGGAGAACCGGACCTAAAGTTAATTTTAATTGATTGTATCGGAAAAAGTTTAAAGAATTTGGATTTTTATGCGCTTTTTTTATTATCCGTAATCATAATTAAAAGATTGTTGGATAAAGAAGAATTTAGAGAGAGGCTGGTTCTATCAAAAAGATTGCTTGGTGACTATGAAGATTACGCGGAGATCACATTTAAAGGTAAGAAGATAACAATACCTATTAACACCCTTGATATGTTTATTAACCATAAAAT
>Ga0315282_10013417_pt1 | contig 12363 bp, 13 predicted proteins | sample YL17G07_20_MG_FD_203693 | JGI IMG/M metagenome (GOLD analysis project Ga0315282, IMG submission 203693) | Sediment microbial communities from Yellowstone Lake, YNP, Wyoming, USA - YL17G07_20 | ecosystem: Environmental > Aquatic > Freshwater > Lake > Sediment | place: USA: Wyoming | collected... | reverse complement strand
CGCGTCGCCGCCGCCGGAGCATTTCCTGCCCGCGGTCTCACCGGCCGCCGGGGCGATGGCCATTGCAGCCGTCGTCGGACTGGGCGTCGCGATGCTGCTCGTTCACTACGGATTCATCCAGCGGAGCTTCCTGGACGCCGAGGACCGCCCGCTTTTCGAGCCGGCCGCCAGGCAAGCTGCCGGGACTGCGGGCGAAGCCGATGCCTCCAAGGGCAAGAAGGCGGGCAAGGACAAGCACTCGGCCAAGTCCGCCTCCGCCGGGCCCGCAAAGCGGCCAGAACCCATCAGAAGCATTGCCTGCGGCAAGGAGCACGGCGTTTCGCCGCGGCGAGAGATACTCCGCGAGGTGGTCTTCCTGGCCCCCGCCGTCATCCTGGCCGTCGCGGCCTGGCTGCTGGTGACGAAGGTCGGACCCGTCCATCGGGCCTGGATCGTGCTTAACGACCCCGCCCGGACCGCATGGGCCGGGCACCTCAACTTCGCCATGGCGTCCGTCTTCGGATACGTTGTCGGCGGGCTGTGGATCTGGGCGTTTCGCATTTTCGGCACGCTCGGCTTCGGCCGGGAGGCCATGGGGCTCGGCGACGTGCACATCCTCGCCGCCGTCGGCGCCGTTTGTGGTTGGGCCGCCGCCTCCATAACATTCTTCATGGCGGCCTTTTTGGCCCTGGCGTGGGCCATGACAGTCTTCGTGACCAGAAAACAGCGGGAGTTGCCCTACGGCCCGTGGCTTGCGGCCGGCGCGCTTGTTACCGTGTTGTTCTACGACTACCTGTTGGAACTGCTTGGTCCCTACGCGGAAGTCATCAAGGTCCTGAGCGGCGGCTAAACTGCGAGGTGAACATGGATAATTTCAAGGGATACGTCTACACCATTTTCAGCGGCGTGCTGCTGGGGATCGCGGTGATCTTCACGGCCCTGCAATGGGGAAACTACAGTGACATTACCGCCTTTGGACCGCTGGTCAGAGTTCCCACTATCTGGCTTGTTCTGGCATCGGCGGTGGGCGGATTGCTGGCGTATTGGCTGATCCGCCTGCTGGCCAAGGGGGCAGCGATGCTCTTGAAGGTCCGCGCCGCTCGTCGCGCCGGCGGGCAGCGCAGCGCGACCGGGGAGTCCGCCGCGTCCGCTTCGCCGCCGGCCCGGGCGCCGGACGAGCCTTGACCGGCGAGCGAAAGCGCCGCAATTTGCGTGAAATCCGACAGTAAGTTGCTATCATCTTAATCAGTTGAAGATATGGTCTTCAGGTATCGCCCTGCCGGGGCTGCTTGTCAGAGAGAGAAGGAGATAAGAATGAAGCGGGTCAAGTACTTCAAGTTCGCCGTCCGTGTCTTGGTCCTCGTCGCGATAGGCATTGCGTGCGTCGGCTGCTGCGACGCGGAGAAGAAGCAGATTACCGCACTGACGCAGGAAAACGACGTGCTGCTGCAAAAGAACAAGGAGGTCAACGCCGAGTTGGCCAACGCGCGGTCGCGGGAGGCCCAACTCATGGTCCAGATGGACGCCAAGGACATGCAGTTGATGACCCTGAAGACGGAGAACGACGACCTCAAGGCGAAGCGCGGCGGCGGCGTCGTCCCGCCCGGCCCCGCCGGCCCGACACATCCGGGCCGATCCGGCGATGAGTCCGTCCTCTACAGCGAGACCGTCGGCTCCGACGTGTTGTTCGAGCCCGGCAAAGCCACCCTGACCGCCGCCGGCAGGGCCCGGCTGGACACGATCGCCTCCACGATCAAGAGCAAGTATCCCGGCATGACCGTACGGGTGAAGGGCTACACCGACTCCGACCCCATCGTCAAGACCAGGAACCTGTGGAAAGACAATCTCGACCTCTCGGCCAACCGGGCCATGGAAGTCACGCGGCATCTCTGGAGCAAGGGCATCTCGGCCGAGCATGTCGAGACCGTCGCTATGGGCGCCACGCACTTCGTGGGGCCCAACACCACCAAGACAGGCAAGGCGAGCAACCGCCGGGTCGTGATCGTCGTGGTGAAGAAGTAGCCGCCGCCAGTTGCAGCATATCCGTGCCGCGGTAGATGATCGCCATCATAGATTACGACATCGGCAACCTTCGCAGCGTGCAGAAGGCCCTGGAGCACGTCGGCGCGGAGGCCCGGCTGATCACCAAGCCGCGGGAACTTGCCCGTGCCGACAAGGTCGTCCTGCCCGGCGTGGCCGCGTTCGGCGACGCCATCGAGGAGTTGCGATCGATGGGCCTGGTCGATCCGCTGCGGAAGGCGGTCGCCGAGGGCATGCCGTTTTTGGGCTTTTGCCTTGGCCTGCAACTGCTCTTCGAGACCTCCAGCGAGAACGGCCGGCATACCGGCCTGGGCATCCTGCCCGGAAACGTCGTGCGGTTCGACTTCAGTTCAGCCGACCTCGCCGGCCATCGGCTCAGCGTGCCCCACATGGGCTGGAACCAACTCGCCATTCGAAGGCCATGCCCCATGCTGAACGGAATCGACGACGGCGCGTTCGTGTACTTCGCCCACAGCTACCACGTGGTCCCGGCCGACGAAGCCGTAACCGCCACGACCACCGCCTACGGCCTGGAGTTCGTCTCGTCGGTCTGGAAAGACAACATCTTCGCCACCCAGTTCCACCCTGAAAAGAGCCAGGCCGTTGGCCTGAGACTGCTGGAAAACTTCGTTCGGGTATAGGAAGCTGTGAAGCATAGGTCCCATAGGACCTATAAGACCTATAAGCCTGTTGAGACCTATAGCTTATGAAGACCCACAAGCCTATGAGGCCTGTGGTGTCCCCGAGTCCCTCGGTGTTCCATGGAAATCCTCCCGGCAATTGACCTTTGCGGCGGGAAGGTCGTTCGCCTTGCCCAGGGCGACTACGACCGCCAGACGACGTACCACGACGACCCCGTCGCCGTGGCGAGGCTGTTCGTCCAGGCCGGGGCGAAGTGGATCCACGTGGTCGACCTGGACGCCGCCCGGACCGGCGCGCCGGTAAACGCCGCGGCGGTCCGCGCAATCGTCCAGGCCGTGGGCGCCGAGGCGCGCGTCGAGCTCGGCGGCGGCGCGCGCGACACCGCGGCGGTTCGGCGGATGCTCGAAAGCGGCGTCGCCCGCGTGGTCGTGGGCTCAGCCGCCATGAAGGACTGGGCCTGGTTTGAGGCCATCGTCGCCCGCGGCGACCTGGCCGACAAACTCGCCCTGGCCCTCGACGCCCGCGAAGGGCGCCTGGCCGCCCACGGCTGGACCGAGCAACTCGATACCTTTGCCGCCGACCTGGCCCTGCGGACCCGCGGCTGGCCCCTCGGGGCCATCGTCTACACCGACATAGCCCGCGACGGCATGCTCTCGGGCGTCAACCTCCAGGCCACCGCGGAGATTATCCGGGCGACTGACGTGCCCGTTATCGCCTCCGGCGGAGTGTCGAGCCTCGACGACGTCCGCGCCTGCGCGCGGATCCGATGCGCGGGGGCCGTTGTCGGCCGGGCGTGGTACGAGGGAAAAATCGATTTGGTTGAGGCTTGCATAGCGGCCGCCGAGGCACTATGATACAAAAGGAGATAGCGGGAAGAAGTTGTTTTTTTGGCCAAGCATGTTGTATTATGCTTCTTGAGGAGCGATTCAGCGATCGGCCGCCTGACAGGCCCATGATGGCAATTGGCGGCAATTTGGTTTGGGGGGGCAGTGGAGGGGCGAGCCTCTACGGGCTTTGCCTCGGCATTTGACTCAGGTTCCGCACCACTCAGCGGCTCGGTGGTTTCGTTGAATGGGTTGTTCACAGTGGGTTATCGTTTAGGAAGGTTTCCGCAATGAATCAGCAGTCTACCGCCATGGATGACCAGACTAGGGACGACAAGGCGAAGGATCAGGAATCCCGGCTGATCATGGGTTCCGGCGTCCTGGAGATCACGGAGAAGGGCTACGGCTTCCTCCGGCAGGCGAGGAACAACTACCGTGCCACGCCGGGCGACATCTTCGTCGGCAAGGACCACGTCCGCCACGCCGGCCTGCGCACCGGCCTGTTCATCGAGGGCAAGGTCCAGGCCCCGTCCAAGAAGAAGGGCGGGCCGAAGCTCGAGGTCCTGACCAGGATCAACGGCCGGCCCGCCGTGGAATACACCGACATCATCCCGTTCCAGGAGATGACCGTCGTCGACCCCCACCCCATGATGAAGCTCGAGACGCCGGGCGGACCCATGGAGATGCGCGTGCTGGACCTCATCTGCCCCGTCGGCAAGGGCCAGCGGGGGCTCATCGTCGCCCCGCCGCGGTCGGGCAAGACCATCCTTCTCCAGCAGATGGCCAACTCCTTCTCCCTGAACAGCCCCGAGTGCCACGTGTTCATCCTGCTGGTCGACGAACGCCCCGAGGAAGTCACGGACTTCAAACGAAAGTGCGAAAAGGCCGAGGTCGTCGCCTCCAACAACGACCAGGAAGTCTCCAGCCACATCCGGGCGGCCGAGTTCACCATCGAACGCGCCAAGAGAATGGCTGAGTTCGGCCAGGACGTCGTCATCCTGCTGGACAGCCTCACTCGCCTCGGCCGGGCCTACAACCGCTCCATCGAGACCTCCGGCCGAACCATGACCGGCGGCGTGGACATCCGCGCCCTGGAGATCCCCAAGCGGCAGTTCGGCGCCGCACGAAAGGTCGAAGGCGGCGGCAGCCTGACCATACTCGCCACCGCACTGGTCGAGACCGGCAGCCGCATGGACGACCTAATCTTCGAGGAGTTCAAGGGCACCGGCAACATGGAACTCCAACTCGACCGCAAACTCGCCGAACGCCGCATCTGGCCGGCCGTGTCTATACCAAAGAGCGGCACGAGAAAAGAAGAACTGCTCGTCGACCCGTGGAAACTGCCCAAACTCCACATGCTCCGCCGAACCCTCAGCAGCCTCAGTGTCGACGAGGAACTGCCCCAACTCCTCCGCGCCCTCGAGAAGTTCCCCAGCAACGAGGAATTCCTCCGCCACCTCGAGGCGATGGCCCGCTAGGCACAGCAGTAGCCGCTCGCCGGTAGCCGGGAACAACAAGAAAAGCGGAACCGGGAACAAGGAACCAGTAACCCGGAAAAACGGAAACCGCCGAGTCTTCCAGGCTCCGCCATTTTCTTTTCCCGGCTGCCGGATCCCGCCGCTGGCTTCTACCTGGTTCCGCCGTTTTCTTTTCCCGGCTGCCGGCTACTGGCTAAAAAAAACGGGCCGCCCCTTCGATGGGAAGGAGCGGCGCGTTCGATTCGCACTACGGTTTGGGCGGAGCCGCTTACAGCACGGCATCCTTGGCGGCCTTGGCGACGCGGAACTTCAACGCCTTCTTGGCCTTGATCTTGATCTTCTCGCCGGTGGCCGGGTTGCGGCCCCAACGAGCGCTGCGGCTGACGACAATCAGCTTGCCCAGGCCCGGAAGCGTGAAACCGGCCTTCTTGGCCTCCTTGCAGGCCATTTGGACAAGGGCGTCGACTACCGCGACAACTTCCTTCTTTGGCATGCAGGTCGCCGCAGCCAATTCCGCCATGATCTGTGCCTTCGTCATCGCTTTGCCGGCTTTTGCCATTTCTTTCGCTCCTTCTTTGTTAGGATGACCGAAAACGAAACATCTGTTTTTTGCCATATCTTCGACGGCCCTTGAACTTCCTTGCCAGGCCGCCGCGACATGTCCGGACCACGCGATCCGGTGACTACACGTTAATGGTGCGCGCCGCACGCGGGGCAGTCAAGCCGAAAAATTCATTTTAGCCAATAAAATAGGGCCTCTCGCGATACCCCCGCCGCGGGGCCTCTAGCGCCGGTGCCGGCCGGGCACGCAAAAAACCGCCGCCCGGCGAGGCTTCTGCCCCTTGTACGCGCCGGTGCAATGGTTTATTATGCTACGACTCCCGGAGAGGTGCCGGAGCGGCCGATCGGGCGGCATTGGAAATGCCGTGTGCCTTAGGGTACCGTGGGTTCGAATCCCACCCTCTCCGTTTCTACGGCCATGCCCCAACGCAATTCGTTGGGTCATAATTGTTTATATTCGGCCAGCCTCACTTGTCCCGGCATCCGGCCAGCCGCCGGTTCGCCGATCGTGTTCGGGCATCAGCGCGACCGGCGCGGATTGCATCACGGTGGCATCTCCGTGGGCTTGGGATTATGCCAGCCTCCGCTTCCCGCGATGATGGCGTCTGCCTCCGGAGGCCCCCAACTGCCGGGCTTGTAGGGTCGGCAGGGGTGAGGGTTCTCCAGGACGGGATCGACCACCGCCCAGGCGGCCTCGACGGATTCCTCGCGGGTGAACAGAGCGCCCTTGCCGGCCAGGGCGTCGCCGAGAAGCCGTTCGTAGGGTTTCTGCTCGTCTGGCCTCTCGTCGAGGAGGAACAACTCGCGCTGGTCCCCGACGAACTGCTCGCCGGCCCGCTTGACCCGAGCGGCGATGGCGACGGCCGAGCCCGGGGAAATCCGAAACCGCAGGTAGTTTGCCGGGCCGATCACGGGGGCTGAGTCCTCGAACAACCTCTGCGGCGGCGGCCTGAGTTCGATCAGCACCTCGGTGGCCGTCTCGGCCAGGCACTTGCCGGAACGCAGATACCACGGCACGCCCGCCCATCGCCACGAGTCGATGTACAGCCGCAGGGCGCAGAACGTCTCCACGTCGGAGTCCTTCGCCACGCCGGCCTCGTCTCGATAGCCGATGAACTGCCCTCGCACCACGTCGTCGGGCGTCAGTGGCCTAATCGCCTTGAAGACGTTGAACTGCCCGTTGTGCACGGCCGCAAAGCCCCTGTAGGCCGGCGGCTCCATGGCAAGCAGGGCGACCACCTGGAAGAGGTGGTTCTGGATCACGTCGCGCAGGCAGCCCGCCGTTTCGTAGAACGCGCCCCGGCCCTGAACGCCCATGCTCTCGGAGAGCGTGACCTGGACGCTGGCCACGCAGTGGCGGTTCCAGATGGGCTCCAGGAAAGTGTTGGCGAACCGGAAATAGAGGATGTTCATGATCGCCTCCTTCCCGAGGAAGTGATCTATGCGGAAGACCGAGTCTTCCGGGAACGCCGACCGCACAACCCGGTTGAGCTCGCGAGCCGAGGCGAGGTCGCGGCCGAAAGGCTTCTCCACGACCACGCGGGCATCCCTGGTGCAGCCCGCCTTCGCAAGGCCCGCGACGACGGTGGCGAAAAGGTCGGGCGGGATGGCCAAGTAGTGCAGCGGCCGGCTGGCGACGCCCAGAACGTCGCGAAGGCGTGCGAACGTCGCGGGGTCCCGGTAGTCCCCGTCGACGTGGCGGAGCAAAGAGGCGAGCTTTGCGAACGCCGCCGGGTCCAATCCGCCGTGTTTCTCGACGCCGTCCCTTGCCCGGGCCTTCAACTGGTCGAGATTCCACCCCGCCCTGGCCACGCCGACAATCGGCACGTCCAGATGGCCGCGCCGGATCATCGCTTGCAGGGCCGGGAAGATCTGCTTGTGCGCCAGGTCCCCCGTCGCGCCGAAGAGGACCAGCGCGTCTGACTGAAGGGCCGTCATCGGTCGCCCCCCTTGCCGGCTGGAGGTTTCTCGGCATGTCCGCCGAACGCGTGGCGCATGGCCGACAGGAGCTTGTCGGCGAAGTCGGCCTCGCCGCGCGAGCTGAAGCGGTCGTACAGCGCGGCGCTGATGACGGGGGCCGGGGCTGACTCGTCTATTGCGGCCATCACCGTCCAGCGGCCCTCTCCGGAATCCGAGACCCGCCCCTGGAACTCCGCGAGGTCCGGGCTGCCCACAAGCGCCGCGGCGGTCAGGTCCAGCAGCCAGGAGGCGATCACGCTGCCGCGGCGCCAGACCTCGGCTATGTCGGCGAGGTTCAGGTCGTACTGGTAGTATTCGGGGTGCCGCATCGGGGCGGTCTCGGCATCGACCGCCGGCGGCCGCTTGCCCGCGTTGGCGTGATGGAGTATGTTCAGCCCCTCCGCGTACGCGGCCATGAGCCCGTACTCGATCCCGTTGTGCACCATCTTGACGAAGTGGCCCGCCCCGCTCGGTCCGCAATGCAGATAGCCATGTTCCGCCGTGCCGCCTGCCTTTGGCCGGCCCGGCGTTCGACGCGCCGCCTCGATGCCGGGGGCCAGGGCGGCCCAGATGGGGTCAAGACGCCTGACGGCCGCCTTGTCGCCGCCGATCATCAGGCAGTATCCTCGCTCCATCCCCCAGACCCCGCCGCTTGTCCCCACGTCCACGTAGTGGACGCCTTTGGCGGCCAGTTCGCCCGCGCGGCGGATGTCGTCGCGGTAGTGGGAGTTGCCCCCGTCGATGACCACGTCGTCGCGCTGAAGCAGCGGGGCGAGGGCCTTGAGCGTCGGGTCGACGGCGGCCGCGGGCACCATTATCCAGGCGGCGCGGGGCCTGCTCAGCTTGCTCACAAACTCTTTGAGCGACTTCGCCCCGACCGCTCCTTCCTCGACGAGCGCCGCGGCGGCCTCGGGATGGGTGTCGTAAACGACGCACTGATGACCGGCCCGCAGGAGGCGCCGCACCATGCTGGATCCCATCCGGCCCAGTCCGATCATGCCGAGTTCCATGCCGTGTTCCTTTCAGTTCCTTGCGCTTATCATATGCGGGACGGCAACGCTTCAGCCGGCGGCGCCGGGTTTCTCAACGAAAACGGCGAATGATTCATTCTACCCCGTTTAGCCCCGCCGCGACGTCAGAAGACTCCGAGCCAAGACCGGGGGCGTCAAAGCGAAATGATTCGAGCATTTGTTTGCCGCCTGTGTTAAAAGAAGTTTGGAGTCTGGAGAGATTATGACAGGCGCGAACCTGCAATCCGGCCAGGCGGGGCAGAAGATTCCAGCCGCCGCCTATCGCCTGTTTGTGGCGATGGCACACCTGTGAAGCCGGGAGACGTGAACCCAAGGATGATTCGCGAAATGGTGCTTGAAGTCATGAAGTGTCCGCATGTCAGGCGAAAGCTGGTTGCCGGGGCCGTGATGGCGGTGTGTCTTTTCGTGCCGCTCATCGCGTCGGCGCAGACGCTTCCGGCGCCGGTTGAACCGGCCGCCCAACCGCCGGCGCCGGGCCCGGCCTTGTCGGGCAAGGCGGAGGACTCGGCCTTCAAATTCGAGGAGATGTTCGCCAAGGGCTGGCCGGTACTCTCGGTCCTCGTGCTGATGTCCATCCTCTCTCTGTCCATTATCGTCGAGAGGATCATTGTCGTCACGAGGGCCGAACGGGACGCGTCCACGTTCCTGCCGGCGGTGCTTGCCGCTGCGAAGGAGGGGAAATCAACACGGGAGATTCTCGACCTGTGCGACGAGGCCGGGCACCCGCTGGCCGGCGTTCTGGCCTCTGTGCTCGCCGAGTCGGGCGACCGCGAGGCCATGGAGCGGGCGGCCCAGCGCGCGCTTCAGCGCAAGGTCGATAAGCTTGAAAGGCGGACCCCGACGCTGGGCACCATCGCCAGCACGGCGCCTTTCGTCGGGCTTTTCGGCACGGTGATCGGCATCATCAAGGCCTTCCAGAGCATCGCCACCAACAAGGGCGGCGGCCCGGAGGTGGTGGCCGGAGGCGTGGCCGAGGCCCTTATCACCACGGCCTTCGGCCTGTTTGTCGCGATACCAGCCGTCATGGGCTACAACTACCTCGTCCACCGCGTGCAGAGGCTGGCGCTGGAGGCGCAGGTGAGCGTTTCGGAAATCATCGACACGCTCAGCAAGAGGAGCTAGGGAGCCGGACATGGCCCACGTCAATCTCAATACCAAGGGCACGATCCAGACCATGGCGGAAATCAACATGGTCCCGTTCATCGACATTGTCCTTGTGCTGCTCATCATCTTCATGGTGCTCACGCCCGTCCTCGTGAAGATGCAGGAGAGGGATATCCAGGTCAACCTGCCCGTCGACGCCCAGAACCAGACGCTCAGCACCGTGGACGTCATAACGGTCAACGTCCGGCGAAACGGCTCCTACGTCGTGCAGGGCAAACAGGTGACGGTCGAGGAGATGGCGCGGATCGTCGCGGCGGCCGTCAAGGCCAACCCGAACCAGAAGGTCCTGATCCGCGGGGACCAGGAGGCGCTGCACGGCCACGTGGCAAAGGCCGTGGCCACGTGCAAGCGAGCCGGCGTGAGAGAGGCTAAGATCGGCTACCAGGTGCCCCAGTAGCCGGCGTTCACGCCGATTGGGCCCGGGCCGCCGGCAAGCGTGAGGTCACGATGCGGAAGCAACGAATCAAAAGGTTGAAACACGCGGCCGCTGAGCGGGCCGGGCCAGAGATTGGTTGCCCGTCCGGCATCATCCGAGCACGGTACGGGGACCGGGACGGGCAGCGGCGCCGGGTTGGGCAGCCCACGCAGAAAAAGGGCCTGCGCGGCCGTCGTTGACCGCCGTCCCACGGCGGCATCGCGGGATGCCGCCGTGGAACAGGACGGTTTGGCATTACTGCCCCGAATCATTCACAGGCGCAGCGGCCTGCCTACCCATTCGCCCCGCCGCCAGCAGGACCGCCGCCGGGCCCGCCTGGTCCGCCGGGCCGGCCGCCAGGACCACCCGGTCCGCCGCGCCGGTCTGCCGGGCCGCCGGGGCCGCCTGGACCCTGGCCGGGACGCGGCGGGCGAGCCTCCTGGAGGATCTTTCGCTGCTCCGGCGTCAGGATGCTGTCAAGCTTGGCCTTGGTCTCATTGGCAAGCTGCTCGATTTGTTTCCGCTGTTCTTCGGTAAGCTTCATCCTCTCGGCCGCAAAAGGCGGGATCAGATGAAACCGGGGGCCGTCCGCGTCGCCGGGACGCACTGCCGGACGCGTGGCCGGCCCGCCCGCACGAGGCCCTCTGGCCCCCCCGCCGCCGGTGTCCGCCGGCTGGGCAAGCACCGCGCCAAGGCTCAGCATCGTCGCCGCCGCGCCGGCAAGTGACAGTGTCAGTGCTCTCATCGTAGTCTCCTTCTTGTGTTCTTCGTGGAGCGGCCGTGGACTCACGCGAGTTCACCGCGTACGGGGCCGGCGCCGTTCATCGCCGACGACCGTTGCCGCTATAAGGAGGAACGCGGGACGTGCCGGGCCGTCTACAGGCAATGCGGCGTGTTTTCCCCCCCCACGGCCACATGGCGCCTACTTCAACACCTTGACCTCTTTGCCGTTCTCGACGAAGGCGATCGACGCATACTCGCCCTTGGGCGCCGAGACAATCAGCGGCACGGCAAACGTGGCGGAGCCGGGCGGTTCAACCTTCGCCTCATACCGCACTTCAAGGCCCGTCCCCGTGGCAGTGACGGATTCGACCTTGTAGCTGCACATCGGGCCGCGTTTGACCGTTACCACGATGATCCGCGACTCAAATGTCTCCGGCTTTATTTCCGGCCGGGGCCCGCCCATCACCATGCCGACGCCAAACACGGCGTTGAACTGTTCCATCGTCCTGATGACCGCGAACGACTGGGCCGCATTCGGCTCAAACGTGTTCTTGACGAAGTACGGGCCCGCGATGAGCTCATATGGGATGGCCTTTCCCGTCGCCGGCCTGGTCTGGGGCTCGCCGGCCGGGGCGGCCTCGCCCTGGACCTTGACCCACTTGCCGCCCGAGTAAATCCACTTCGCGCCGCCGGCCGGGGCACTGGCCGGCTTCGAGGCCCCGCCCACCGCCAGCGTTACGCCGAACTTGCGGATCGGCGGGGTGTCCTTCTCCCACGGCCTCTTGTACTCCAGCCGGATGACGGACTGGCCCGCCTTCTGGGCCGTCAGCATAAGCTCGAACGTGCCGCCCACGCCGACCATTCCGGGCGGATGGGCCTTGGGCTTGTACTCCAGGCTGCCCTCGGCCTTGACGGCGGCACCTTCGATCGGCATCAGGAACCACGAGTAGCCGGTCGTCGGGTTTCCCGCAAGGCGAATCCTCACGTGCCGGCCGACGTCGACATTCACGCTCTTGCCGTCGTCGGATTCGGACAGGTCAATGGGCTCCATTTCGGCATTCTCCTTGCCCTTGCCGGCCTGGGCGCCGCCGTCCGCGCCGGCCGGGGCGGAGGCCGGCTGAGCGGCGCAGGCACGCGGCGACGACACTTGGACAACGACGGCCAGTGCACCAGTCAAGGCGGCGGCGGCGATGGCGGCGGCGATGGCGGCGAGTGGAGTGCGCATGGCTCGCGGGCTCCTTTCAGTTGGACCGTTCGGCCAGACCGTCCGAAGCATACCCCGATTGGGCGGGCATGGCAATGAGCATGGCGCCCGCTTTCCACCCCGTGTTTCCGGGGCGGCGAACTAAGAATCCGTCGGCGGGGTGGCGCGGGTTTTCATGCCGGCTATCTTTCCGCCGTCGGGCGCGGTGACGCGGAAGCAGAACTGCCAGGCGCCCGTGTCCTGGATCACCTTCACCAGCAGCGGGTTCCAGCCCTTGGCGAGCGTCACGTCCGCCTTGAACTTGTCCGGCGTGGCTGCGCCGCCCTGGTTGCTGGAGTGGACG
>Ga0315282_10013416_pt1 | contig 12363 bp, 12 predicted proteins | sample YL17G07_20_MG_FD_203693 | JGI IMG/M metagenome (GOLD analysis project Ga0315282, IMG submission 203693) | Sediment microbial communities from Yellowstone Lake, YNP, Wyoming, USA - YL17G07_20 | ecosystem: Environmental > Aquatic > Freshwater > Lake > Sediment | place: USA: Wyoming | collected... | reverse complement strand
GGCCCTCTTAAAAAAATTGGAGGATGAAGAGAAGAAAGAAAGCTGACGTTTATAAGTATCGTTATCTCGCCCACCGCATTGATGCATGCCTAACCCTCTCATTCAGAAACCTCATTTTATTTATAAAAAAACTTAAATTGCCAGACATTGTCATGCTAACTCTTAATTGATGATTACACCCACAAAGAGTTAGAAATTGCCTGTAGTTGGAGCTGATGATTTCCGATTGAAAGTGCCTATTTGGCTCTGAGAATCTTCCTAATCTGCATGTCAAAAGCTTGTCACTACCTTTCATAAACTGAAAATCTCTGTTCCTACTTGAGTCTTTGGAGTATCTCTCTCTGATACCTTTCAGCATCAAAAGCCTGAACAATCTCTCTTATAAGCCTCTCTTTCCAAACGTAACCGAGTTCAAGGGATTGCCTTATGCGAACCGCAAGCTGGCCAGCCGATTGAATATTTTCGACAAGCTTCGTTTCCTCTATCGTCCTCATAGCAGAAAAGATGCCTACGAAGGACCTTGTCCGTCCTGTGGTCACAACACCTTCGCTAATCTCATATGCGCCCGTTGTGACTGCATAAACCGGCGAACCTGACATCCCAGGAAACGCGGATACATCAACCAGTATAACCGGACGACCCCCAAAATCAAATTCGGGCTCGCTAGCGATAGCTCCCGTTTTCCAGACAGGTAGATGATTTTGCTGGTCGAAGAACCCGTAGGGATATCCAACAAGCGTTACAGGCGATGAAGGCCGAAGCAAGGGCATCGGAGCGGCAGAATTAGTTTCCGGGGAAAGGCACACAATTTTACACCGTTTCCCGATACCAGCCATAAGAGGCAGTACAGCAATGTCGGCATCTGGCGCTGTTAGGCTGGTGAGCCACATTGGCCTCCCGTTCTTGGTATAAATGTGCATACGTTCCTCCACCACTCGTTCAGGTTTATCAATGCTCTCGTGGCAGTAAAACATTATCTCGTCCCCAAGTGGAGGCATATGACTCCCAGGCTCATGTCCAGTAAGAACGTGATGATTCGTCAATAAGAATACTATCACCTTACCGCTGCCTTCGTTTCGCCGGTAATAGAAACCGGTGCCGAGAGCTTGCGGTTTCCCAGATTTGAGGAGAACTATTCTGGTTGTGGACAGCGACGCTTCATCAAGGCGTTGAGCCATTATTTCACCACATGCCATCAGAGAGGACAATACAAACAAAGCACTATACAAGGAAAACTTATAAAAAGATATTTTCATCGATTTGCAATTGGAATCTACACCTTTTAATGAAATTTGTCAATCGTTTGCTTCAGGAAGCAACATTGTATTGTTACCCCTTTGATTGCCTAAAAAATAGGCAGGCAGGCAGACCTGCCACGGATTAACGGAGAATACCACAAAGAGTGAAGATTTCTTTTGAAAAGGTGTAGGGTTATACCCTACCCCTGCCATATAGACGCCTCTCCCCAGAAAATGTCCTCTGAAGGCTTTACCCAATAATCAGCAGATGCTCCTCGAAAAATAGGATGATCCCGATTTTGAAGGATAAGTCTATTGGGCTAATTAAATGGCAGAAGGCAGGATTGAAGAATTTACTTGGAAGCCCCTGCATCAAAAGAAGAATTAGGAGGAGTGCTATTAGGGACTATCAAATGGGTGAACATAAAAACCCTACCCACCCATACAACGTAGCACCTACAAAGGTTCACTTTAAGTTAGCTCTGAAAGGTAACGATTACCAATAGAAAGCTCTAACTCGGAACGCATGGATTGAACCAAGAGCTAAACTCATAACTTCGAGAAGCAACAGAAAGAACACGCTTGTACATAGGGTCGTTCTTTTTTTTCAGCACAGTACCTAGTGTGAAAAGTAAATCTCGTATCCCTTCAGGCTGCTGGCGACGTGGCCCAAGTAGGCAAACGAGAGAACGCACAAGGTGTGCTACCGCATCGTCGATTTGTCCTCGTTCAAAAAGTAATTTTCCATATAGCCACAGATGAGTAGTTCGAAAACCTGTATCCCATCCGTTTGAGATATTCATCCCCAACCAGTTATTATATGCTCGTTTCCACTGTTTCGAGGCGATGCTTAGTTGTCCTTTTGCTATATAAGGTTTCATAAGGTGGACTAGGCAGTTCTGAACAAATCGAGAACTATTTCTATAATCTTGGCCACGATCTTGATTTAGCCCTGACTTCAAGGCGGCATTTTTTGCTGCCCTGGAATAGTTTAATGCTTTGATTAGCTCTTTGCGGATCGTATCCCATGACCATTTTGCTCTTGTATGTTTATATCGCCTTATGCAACTCAACTGTGCTAGGAGAGAGGTATGTGCAGCCCATCGCCAACGGTTTCCAGGAGCGTTTATGTCGGATTCAAGGGCACGTCGTCCCTCATAGAAATCCATAAAAGCATCATTCAGGTGCCCGCTGAGAAGTTCAATATAAGCCTTTTCATAGAAGTATCGGGACAAAAGGGGAGTACTTTGTATTTCCTTGGGGTTAACCTGAGTTATTTCGTTCCAAGCACGTTCTATTGAGTCTTTCTTAGCTCTCCTGCGTGTTACCTCAGCAATCTGAATTTGCAAGATATGCCATTCTTGACTTTTGGGAGAACAGGAATTTTGTTTCTTTCGGAGATTCTGGAGTTCTTTTCGGAAATGGCCCTGCAGTTGGGGTTGTGGACCGTATCGGCTCTTCAATTCCAACATAAGGCTACGGAGGGTTGCTGGCTTGTTGGCCATCCAATCCTTCCTGCAATTGATCATTTCTCGTATCGAACAATAACCTTGATCAAAAAGTGCATGACAACCTAGTTCTTTTGCGCCTTTCTGTTCTCTGCAAAGAAGGAGTAAGTTCTTTCTGTACGTAGTGGAGCATTCAGCGAGCGGACTTATATGGGCCGCTTCGAGACGAAACACTTCTGGTGGTTTCCTTCCACAAGCAGCGCACAATTCGGGTTTTAGTTGTTTGGCTTCCCTATATGTTGCTTTCCGCTCACGGCTTTTTATGTCATATTTGTCCACAAGCCGCTTATAGTCGTTTCCTAAAGCTTTTCGGATTTCGGAGCTTGCTCTCAAAAATCTCATTTGATTCCCCCTCACTGTCGATTACCATTTCAAATCTACACCGATTTGACAGAACATGCCAATCATTATTTCAGGAAGAAGCCTTTGGAAAAAGAGTTGGGAGCTTCATTTAAATTCAACAAACTGGTCTTTGGGGGCTAAACATACTGGACGGAAATTGGGGACGGCTCTCGTTTAATTCATTATTTATAGAAAATGCAAGGGTGCCAGGCAACGGTAATTCAGAAAAAGGAGGCGGGGGTCAAAGAGGATAAGGTGATCTATATTCAGGCCTTCTTAAAAAAATTGGAGGATGAAGAGAAGAAAGAAAGCTGACGTTTATAAGTATTGTTATCTCGCCCACCGCATTGATGCATGCCTAACCCTCTTATATTGTCAAGCTAACTCTTGATTGACGATTGCACCTACAAAGAGTAAGGATTACACCACACCAGGTGTTGTTGATTTTCGACTGAAAGCGAGGATAACATTTACTCCTGCTTTTTGGTGTTAGATTTGTTTCTATCTTTCAGATTACGGTCAAAAAAGCTATCTATTCGTTGCTCCAGTCTATGCAGGTCAGAAGACAAAGTTTTAATTTTCTCTGACAATACCTCCTCAATCTTCTTGACCTGTGATTCAAAATGTGCGGGTGTCGTTTTAAGTTCACCTACCTCTCGATTCAAACTATAAAGCTGAAACAAAACCCAACCCAATAAAAGAATTGCCATTGTAATTGCAATCCCCGTTATTTTCTCTTTCAGCCACCCAAGGATTACGGATGGCCTTTTTGGGATGGTAATCGAACCTATTTGTTCCTTCTCAGCCATGGCTGAATGATCTGTTGTATCGATGATGGGGGTTGTATCCTCCAAGGTAGGGCCGCTAGGCGATCGAATCACATTATTCCAATATTGCTGCTTCTCTGCTAAATTCTTAGAACTGTGAGTTTCTCTCGATCTTGGCATTATGCTGCCTCTTGTTTCTTGAACAGTTTATTGAGCCAGTTTTGGAAATCACCCAATAAGTATTCTATACCACGAGGTACAAAATCTTCATAAGGTCTCTGTTGCAGCTCTTTAGCACTCAACTCAGGTTTGAAAATTTCCTGATAGTCTACCCAGATCGTCACTTCGCCTTCTTCCGTTTGTTTGACAGTGTAAATTACATTACGGTAATCATCTACCTCCTTCTTGACCAACGCCTCTAAGACAGGAAGCCTTTTCGTAAAACGCAGACTCAGTGAGCGGGCGTCCAGAAAATCATGTCGGAGGAAATGCTCAACCGGTGTTTGCTGAAGGGCTGAATGGCACTCTTCCAGACGAAAAAGTACCCCATACCTAACGATACCACTCAAATTCACTACTTTTCGCAAACTCTCAAGGATGAACTCCGAGAAATGTTTGCCTGAAGTTTCAATATCTGATGTTTTTCTTGTATTGACTCCCATTTCGAGGATTACATCACTCTGATTCAATCTGAGTTGATCCATAGTTTTTGGATTGAGAAGTCTGTGTTCTCCTGGGTCTCTCTCACTAATAGGGAAAAACGAAGGTCCAAAAGGTGACCCATCGGATCGGAGAATTCGGTCAACAATCAATCCGGCATGGTCGATTATCTCGAAGTGTGGCTGAAAGCGCACTCCAAAAGCAACCCTATTAACGTTAATTGGGGATAACCCGGCGATCTTTTGTTCCTTAAGCATAGTTTCGCCTCCTACATATTTTCATTTATCTTAGTGGAATTCTATATCTTATGACGGAGGTTTGTCAATTACCGATTTTATTAAGAAAGAAAGTATGACGACATAAACCAGCGGCGCATCATTCCACTGCTTCAAGAAAGGGGGCTAAAAACATTCATCTCAGGAAATTAGTTATTGCCTTTGCTATCAATATTCTGCGTTCCTTAAGGAAGTCAATAAAATTTTCTGTTTTCCACAATTCCTTATCCTCAGGAATAAAATGGGCCTTTCGCATATCTCGTGTTGTTTCAGTGAGCAAATACTGAGATGGCGAAGTATTGCCTAGAGACACGTTTGTAGGATTTGATAAGAAAGTAATATTTGCTATATCGTTAACGTCAGCCCTATATTCAGCTAAAGAATACCCTTCATCTTCATATCTTTTCCAAGCGTTCTTATCCTTTATCATGAGATCAAAAGGGAAAATATGATGCAATTGAATATTACTCGGCTCAATATCTTCCAGAGGTGTATGTGCGATCCCCCAATCAGCAGCCTTCTTTTTCCTCATAAGTATGTACATTAAGAGAAGAAGAACATTTTTTGAGGGTATTCCCCCTACATCGTCAGGTCTAACCTTAAGACCACGGTAATTCTGTCGTGCCTCCCGATTTAAGTTGCTAACCAATTCCAAAAGACCGAGTCGTGGCTTCGAGGCCTCGACAAGAACCTTGAAATCCTTGCGTAAGATAGAATCAGCGGAGGCACCATAATGCTCAGAAAGTTGGGCTAAAAGAAAGAATTTCTTGATGTTGCTGATTGCGGCGCTCTTCTTTTCGGATGCGATGTAATAGACCAAAGGCACCAAAGCATTTTTTGAAATGACATACTTTGATTTATCCAGATATAATTCGTTCTTTAGTATCCTAATCAATTTGTTAGTGGATGTTTTTACCTTCCCCCAAGTCCTGTTTAGAGAAGCCTTGGAAGTTTTATCTTTAGCGATTTTTTCTGCAAGTTTCTTAATCTGGGGGACATTACACTCTATAGCGGTAATGACCCTCATTAAGAAAGTCAAATCCAAATCATAATAATTTTTTCTCAATTCCTTTCTATAATCTCTAAATTCCTTTGTTATTCCTTGCCAATGAGGAACAATTTTCGCCAAATGAATCTCAGCCCCAGTCAATTGAGTACCCTGTGAATTCACCCTTGTAAAGATCTCTGCAACCGTGGAATAATTCTGGTCTCTTATTATTTGGACAGGGAATTTATAGTCTCTAATGTGTTGGACGTACCGCCTTATCTTTTCCTTCTTTCCTGTCTCCAATGTTTCGTATTCACCAGAACCATAAAGTGAACCATCAAACAAGCTATTGTAAAGTACCCACGGGAAATTATAGCCAGCTGCAGTTTGTGTTGCCTCTATTTCATTCGGAAATTTCTTAAGATTTATAAAAATTAGGGGCATGTCCTCCACTAATTCGTTCAAGAGATCCTTAAGGAGGTCTCTCTTAAGAATAACTGAGGATAGGGCGGTTACCCTCTGTTGACCATCAAGCAAAAAGTACCTTGGTAAGGAATTACTAAACTTCTCAAGCCTCTCCGGCCGTACCAGCGATTTGACAAAATTGGCGTCCTTTTCTCTGGGTTCCCACAAGATTAGTGAACCACAAGGGAAACCGTTGCTTATGGAATCGACCAATTGCTTAACCTGGTCTGATTTCCAAACGACGTCTCTTTGGATTTCAGGAACAGCAATCAGCCCTCCTTCAAAATCATCTATTAACTCGCTAACAGACTTTACAGTAGAGAGCAAATTTTCCATATTTGTATCTCCCTATAAATCTTAAGGACGAACTACTTCGGATATGCCGACTAAGGTTTACCGCCTGCAATATACACTTTTTTACAAAATCTGTAAAGTGTTTAGTACAGGAAGAGAACTCCTTTTTTTCTCCAAATCCTGCTGATCCCGAAGTCGATTTAACGCTTTCACCAAGTCATTACTGGCAACCGTATTCAGGAATTGAAGGTTACGAGTTGAATGAGAGGGTGACGACTGAAATCAGCGGTGGTTGTAACCCATCCGTTGGAGTGATTTGTTCAGTATACTCTTTTGTTCAATTTAGAAGCGAATTAACTTTTGCATCTAAACAAATCTCTCGCCAACAATGCTCTCCACTTGCGATGACATAATCTTTTCCTAATGCCTGTCATTAGAGTGAGACATCTCATACTCTTTTCTCCATAAGTGTTCATTTACGCCGGTCTTTAAGACTCTGTTTCTAAGATTCTGTTTCTCTCAGCAAACCTTCGACCTCCTGCCTCAATATTTCCAGCCCTTGCTGAACAAAAGCTTTATAAACTTCTCATTTCATGCTTTCAGTTTTAGGTATGATATGTTTTCATAATTTGAATCAAGGTGCGTTATTTTATGCCAGCTCAAAGCGGCTTGACCCACTCGGAAAACACGTATCCAGCGGATCCTTCCATCTCACCCTCCAAAATTCGAATCTCGCTTTTAAATAATCTCTTACCGTGCCCAATGACACGAACCTTCGTACCGTTTTTAACCAAAAATACCAAGTCAGAACCAAGTATTAGAGTCTCTCCATACTCGTCTTTCGCAGCACGAGCTTTTATAAACTCATCAAGAACCTCTTCAGTTATTGCCACAAGAGTATGAGTCCCGCTGCTCCCGAAAAGAATGCCAATTACCCCAATGGGTATGGAAGAACTTGATTCGCTCCATGGTTTTTGGGTTCTTGCCTGACTTTTTTCTTGAACTATTGGCGGGCCCGAAAAGGAATAGTAAAAATAGGCAAATGCTACAAATGCACAAGCACCAAAAAAGAAGATGTATAAAGGATTTTTATACCAAGGTCTCAGCAGTTCCATTTTACCCCTCCGTTCCTTTTCCATCCAATCCATTTATGTGTCCCTCAAAATTGGTTGATGTTGGCGGATATCCCGGTTGTTATTTTACAAGTGCAAAATACAGCTTTTTTGTACTCTGCCTATCGCCTCAGTTTCCTGCGCTTCCCACTTATGACCGCAGCGACTGCAAACTTGGCAGCACGAGGCACAACGAACGTCTGGACGACAATACACTTTACGTCCTTAACTTTCGACTTCAGCGGCGCACCGAGATCATCACGGTGCGTGATACGCAAAACTTTATCGGAAAAGCTCTCAGCGACAAGAATGATTTGAAGTCTGCGCCGCGAGGGGTTAAATAGCGCCGCCTTCGCAGTTGATCCCAAAAAGCCTTTCACGGCTCTCCGAACGCTTGTACCTGCGCCAACCTTGGAGAGTTCATTATTTAACTCATCTTCGCGCATCTTGGCGAATCGCTTTGCGTAGCGTTTTGCTTGAATCCATCCATCTATCCTGAATGATCGGTTTTTAATCTCTCCGAGCAAGAGATGTCCCTTCTTATTAACAGCAATAAAATCAGGTCCTTTCTCTGGCCCTTTATTTATATACAATAGACGAAACAACGTTGGCTTCTCCAGGACTTCAGGCATTGCTTCGAACAGGGCATAGATGTCTTTCTCTTGGCCAAAGGGTACTCGTTTCGGCTTGGCTTTTTCTATCCTATAAACTTTCATCATCCCTCTGACTGGCGACGTTGATACACAACATCCTTACATCCGATTAACATTGTTTTATTCTATTGTAATGGTTCTTGCTTGGGAAATATTTTGATTACAAGGTGAAATCTACACCCTTTAATGGGTAATGTCAAACCTAAGACTTCAGGGAGAAGCCTTTGGAAAAAGAGTTGGGAGCTTCATTTAAATTCAACAAACTGGTCTTTGGGGGCTAAACATACTGGACGGAAATTGGGGACTGGTCTTTGGGGGCTAAACATACTGGACGGAAATTGGGGACGGCTCTCGTTTAATTCATTATTTATAGAAAATGCAAGGGTGCCAGGCAACGGTAATTCAAAGAGGATAAGGGGGTCTACATTCAGGCCCTCTTAAAAAAATTGGAGGATGAAGAGAAGAAAGAAAGCTGACGTTTATAAGTATCGTTATCTCGCCCACCGCATTGATGCATGCCTAACCCTCTTATATTGTCAAGCTAACTCTTGATTGACGATAGCACAAGTCCTTACTCCAACATGTTCATCGGAGTTGATGATTATCAATGGAAAGAGTGAGCAACTACCAAACTGTGCGCCGGGCAATCTCCCGTCCGCACAAGTGATTTGTTCTGTTTAAAGAACCTTGCAGATCACACATTAGAGCCGCTTCAGTTCATGTTCAATGTTCTTTAATCCCTCATAAACATCCACAAATCGTTGTTTTGTTATCGAAGGGGCATCAATCCTTAAGGTAATACCCTTGATATGTGTATGTGCTACTTGATCCCTTTGTTCCTTTAGCGCGTTTAAGGTTGCCTTCATGCGGCCTAGTTTTGTTTGATCCACCCTACTTTCAATTTTTTCCAAGTTTATTAGTCCGATAACCTGCATCAACATTTTCCGAAAGTTATTATGATAATCAAAGCTGTGAACTTTCTGAATTATTTCTTTTTCTAAAAATCTTAGGTTATCATCATTTCTCAAATTTCGATTACCACAGTTTTTCACAATATCATCCATAGATTCTTCTATCCAACCACAGAGTTCAAGAATTCCAAGTTTAGAGTAAAACAGTGCTTCCTTTGGGTTTGAGGTCTTGTTGAATAATGTGCTTATGATACTCAAATTTCTGAGTATTGAGGTTTTGCTGACCATCTATTTAACTGAGAAAGTATTAATAGCAGCCGAAAGTCTTTCTATCACCCTAGTTCTGCCCGATAAGCCTTCGATCAATTTTTCTTCAGATAGCTCCTCGTGAGCAAGCAATTTGTTATATAGCTCTTTTACTTTATTTGTAGGTTGAGCTTCCAGATAGTCAAGATTATGAGAAACACCGACTAAGATTGCCTCAAGAACTGTGATAGATAATTTTGCAGGAATTTTTCCTTCAAAAACCTTTCTGAATGTCAAATCTACTGTTCGCTCAAACAAACTCTTCTTTTCCTCTATGAATTGAGGGATAGGATTCTTGTTATCATCCATATAGTCATTTAGAAAGCGAGCGAGTCTCCCTTTATAACTCGCATATCGGTCATGGAATGCAAAAAGGCGCAGGATTAGCTCTTGTTTAGTGAATCGATAACCGACTTCTCGTTTCATTTTGTTGAGTTTCATCCACGCTAGGTTTTGGTTTAATTCTCTTAGTAGTTGGTTGAAATCTCCTGCATAAATGCAATTCCGGATTTCCTGGTTGTTCAGTTTCATTCCCCCTGTATTGAGACGGTGAAAGATTGTAAAAAGATAGTGAGTGTGATTCTTCTTCGAATAGTCACAGCGCAAAACTGTAATTGGTAAAGTCAAGTTTTCAACACGAGTATAGTAATGGTGAAGATCAGAGTTTTCATCCACAAATTTTGATACTGGCTGCCCTGACAATTTAGGATCAATATCTTCAAGTTTTGACAAAGTCCATTTTTCACCAGACAAAAAGCGAATAATTGTAGCCATACGCTGAAGACCGTCTATTACCTGCCACTTTTGGGCTTTGTAGTCCAGACTGAAACACATACTGGGGATAGGCAATTGTTTGACCAGTGAGTCAATAAAACGTGTCTGAGCAGGATTCTTCCATACAATTTCTCTTTGAAATTCTGGCTGAATTCGAAGGATACCTTGAGTATGCATCCTGTAAAGATCGGAACAGGATCGAAGTTCGTTGTAGGCAATCACGTCAGGTGGTGGGATTTCTGGGCTGTCATCTTCCCGAAAAGAGTTCTCTTCTAAGGTTTTTAATTTTTTTTCCATATGCAACTCCATTCAAGTTTTAATATTTACGTAATTTATCATGCGCAAAAAAATTGTTATACTGCAATTTGTTATTTGTGAGAATCCTACCCATTCAACTGCCTTTTGTCAATGAAAATTCAAGAATGTGATGAGCTTCTCGTATGGGGACTGCCCATCGTAATCGTTTAGTTATCACAATTTTGGGATCTCTTGGGTTCGAATAATTTTTTAAAAATGAAATATTATACTGCGTGTGTGTAATTCCATAGGGCTATTATTCTAGCGATTCATAATTGACGTTTTCCACCTAAACATTGCATGGACGAGGGCCATATGGATATTGAATAGTTCAGGAAGAAGCCTTTGGAAAAAGAGTTGGGAGCTTCATTTAAATTCAACAAACTGGTCTTTGGGGGCTAAACATACTGGATGGAAATTGGGGACGGGTCTCGTTTAATTCATTATTTATAGAAAGATACAGAATAATTATTTGAAATCTTTGAGGGATAAAGAATGAAGAAAGGCTTAGCGAGGGAGAGAAATTTTAGAAGGTTGGAGAAAGTTTTAACAAGATCAGATTTTATTTGACATTCATCTCAGATTGGATATTAAATGTACCTATGACATAAGCGGAGTTTTGGCCATGGTTTAATATGGACCTTTCAATTGAGGGGTTAAATTGGGGCTTAATTAGCCAAGCGTTAGACCCCTTATAGTTCTAATTTTCTCGTCAGGAAATGCAAGGGTGCCAGGCAACGGTAATTCAGAAAAAGGAGGCGGGGGTCAAAGAGGATAAGGTGGTCTATATTCAGGCCTTCTTAAAAAAATTGGAGGATGAAGAGAAGAAAGAAAGCTGACGTTTATAAGTATTGTTATCTCGCCCACCGCATTGATGCACACCTAACCCTCTTATTCAGAAGCCTCATTTTATTTATAAAAAAACTTAAATTGCCAGACATTGTCATGCTAACTCTTAATTGATGATTACACCTAATGTTGATAAAAAAAAGAAAGATGAGCTAACGGCTTGCGGATAAAAGAAGTTGCCGAAGGTAATTTGGGGGAATCTTTGATTTCCCTTTTATCCGCTGTTAGATGAAGCTGCTGCCTTTTTTATTTTCCGATAAGTAAAACCTCTTCTGAATGATTGTTGCTTAAAACATATTTATAATTCTTTCGTTTTACTTCTTCCACATTTGACTTATATTTCTTTAATAGAGTAACCAATTCATGAATGGAGGGGATTCCATCTGACCTGTAAGAAACAACTATGATACTATCTGCAAATTTCTTAATCAATCTTTCAAAAGCTGAATGAATTTGATTTTTATCAATCCATGGGTTTTCTTCTCTTTTCAGACGCTTATGCTTTGTTCGATAATCAATCTTCTTTCCCCATTCAGAATACCTAACCAACCCTTCTAGAAAATGATAAAATTCAAAGTAGTCAACCCCCACACCTGCCCTTGAAATATAGGGGGTATCGATATAAACCAAATCAAAATCTTTTTCAACATCAAAGACATCTAGATTAAATGCCTTATTTTGAAATCCATTAGAAAATACAGATTGATTAGCTTCAGCAATAAATTTTCTAAAATGTATCTCGAAAGATGTATCCCAAGTAGTTTTATTCCCAAAATTCCTTTCAACATCAGAGAACCTCAAGTAAAGATTCTTTCTATGAAAGAGATTAAAAGGCCTCTTAATTATACAAGATTGAAAAAATGCATAGTAAGCAAGAGCCCTCTTGTATACATTTTTCAATTGAGTTATGTTAGTCACAACAGT
>Ga0315282_10013415_pt1 | contig 12364 bp, 12 predicted proteins | sample YL17G07_20_MG_FD_203693 | JGI IMG/M metagenome (GOLD analysis project Ga0315282, IMG submission 203693) | Sediment microbial communities from Yellowstone Lake, YNP, Wyoming, USA - YL17G07_20 | ecosystem: Environmental > Aquatic > Freshwater > Lake > Sediment | place: USA: Wyoming | collected... | reverse complement strand
CGAGTTCGACTTCGCCCGCGGCATCTTCATCCCGCACGAGAACGTCGATCAGATGGAGAAGGACTACCGCGGCGCGGCTGAGGCCAAGATGCGCCGGCTGCGCGAGGAGAGCTTCGGCGACGACCCGGACGTTACCACCGCGGTGGCCTTCGGCGACCCGGCCGAGGAGATCCTGCGCTACGCCGCGGCCCAGAAGATCGACCTCATCGCCGTGTGCACCCACGGCCGCCACGGGCTCGAGCACGCCATCTTCGGCTCCGTGGCCGAGAAGGTCGTCAAGCGCTCGGGCGTGCCCGTGCTGACCATCCGGCCGCAGTACATCCAGGAGCACGCGGCGAGCTGAGCGCCGCAAGCATCTGAGCGGCAAAGCTTAGCGGCTTAGTCGTCGCGGGGCCGGGGCCGTTCGAGCTCAACGGCGCGCTCCAGCTCCTCCAGCTCCAGGGAGGTTCTTTCCCACTCGGGCACCAGCGTGCGTTCGAGCTGCGCCTTGAGCCCGCGCTGCCGGTCGGCGAGTTCTCGCGCCCGGGCATGGTCGTCGTAGGTCTCGGGACGGGCGAGGGCGGCGTCGAGCTCGGCCACTTCCTGCTCCGCGGCCTCGATGCGCGAGAGCAGGTCGTCTGCGCGCGCCCTCAAGGGGGCGGTGCGGCGGCTCTTCTCCTGGCGCCAGCGGGCCTCGAGCGCCTTCAGCTCCCGGTCGGCGCGGCGCCCCTTGGCGGGGGCGGGCTCGGCGGCGGCTGATGGCGCGGGGCAGGCGGCGGCCTGCGCGGCGGCCTGCTGGGCCACCTGCTGGCTCAGGCGCAGCCAGTCGTCGTAGTTGCCCTCGTAGAGGGTGGCGGCGCAGCCCATAGCCCCGCCCTCGAGCGAGAGCACCTTGCTCGCCAGGCGGTTCATCAGGCGCCGGTCGTGGGTGGCGATGACCAGCGTGCCCCGGTACGATTCGAGTGCGCGCTCCAGGCAGTCGCGCGAGGCGATGTCCAAGTGGTTGGTCGGCTCATCGAGGAGCAGGAGGTTGGGGGCCTCGAGGAGCAGCTTGCACAGGGACAGCCGGCTCCGCTCCCCGCCGCTCAACACCGAGACCTTCTTCAGCGCCTCCTCGCCGCTGAACATGAACGCCCCCAGGAGCGTGCGCAACTGCCCCTGCGTGGTGTCCGGCCCGGCCACGGTGGCCATCTCCTCGAACACCGTGTGGGACTGATCCAGCGCATTCACCTGGTCCTGCGCAAAGTAGCCCGCCCGGACGTTCGAGCCGTAGCGGATGGCCCCGGCCTCGGGCTCAAGCCTTCCGGCCAGGAGCTTGAGCAGTGTCGTCTTGCCCGTGCCGTTGGCCCCGAGCAGGGCCAGCCTCTCCCCGCGGCGCAGGGACAGGCTCAACCCCCCGTAGAGCTTGCGGTCGCCGAAGCCCTTGGTCAGATTCGTGACCTCCAGGACCATGTCGCCCGTGCGCGGCGGCGCCGGGAACTGGAAGTTGAGGATGCCGGGGAGGGCGGGGGGCTCGATGCGCTCCATCTTCTCGAGCATGCGGATGCGGGCCTGCACCTGCCGGGCGCGGTCCTTGCGGACGCGGTTGCGGTCGATGAAGCGCTGGACCTGCTCGATCCTCTCCCGCTGTGCCTCGTAGGCCGACAGAAGCTCCTGGACGCGGCGCTCCTTCTCGGCCAGGTAGGCCTCGTAGTCGCCGGGGAAGGAGTTGAGCACACCCGCCTCGACCTCGACGATGCGGCCCACCAGCCGGTCAATGAAGGTGCGGTCGTGGGAGACGAGCAGCACCGCGGCCTTCGATCCCCGGAGGAATTCTTCCAGCCAGACGAGGGAGTCGAGGTCGAGGTGGTTGGTCGGCTCATCGAGCAGCAGGACGTCGGGGGCGGCGAGCAGCAGCCGGGCCAGCGCCGCGCGCATCATCCACCCGCCCGAGAAGCTCTCCACGGGGCGCTCGAGGTCGGCCGCGGTGAAGCCAAGTCCTGCGGCCACCTTCTTGGCCCGGGCTTCGAGGTCGAAGCCGCCCAGACGGGCCAGCTCGTCGAAGATCTCGCCCTGCTGGTCGGCCAGCCGCACCATCTCCGCCTGATCCGCCTCGCCCGTCTCCAGGGTCTTGGCCTGGGCCTCGTCGAAGGCCGCCTGCGTCTGCCGCAGCGCCACCCTCGCCTCGGCCACGGCGTGCTCGGCGTCCATGATGAAGGAGAGCAGGCGGGGGCCGGAGAAGGAGAGCACCTCCTGGGGCAGGTAGCCAACCCGGGCCCCCTTGCGGACGGCGACGGTACCGGAGTCGGGCTCGTCCAGGCCGACGATGAGGCGCAGCAGGGTGGTCTTGCCCGAGCCGTTGACGCCGACCAGGCCGACCTTCTCGCCTGCGCGCACGTGCAGGGTGGCCCCCTTGAGGAGGACTCGCTTGGCGTAGGATTTATCGACCTGGCTTAAGAAGATCATTGGCCCCTGTCCAGCCCCCGGCCCGCTCTGCGGCTCTCACCTCTTGAGGCAAGCCTTAAAGCCTGGCGGGCAACCCACAGATGATATTCGCCAGCACCCTGCGCGGTCAACCAGGCCGAGGGCCTGGACCACTTCCGGCCCCCTAAAACTCAGTGGCTGTTGGTGGCTCAACGTGGGGCCGGGGGTCCCGCTGCCGCTGGCAGCGGGGGGCAGTGGCACTGCAGCGGCGACTGCCAGGCCGTGGGCTGTTACCTATGCCGGCCCAACGCCGGGCTTTCAGCGGCCACGCGGCCTCAAGGGGCGGTCAGTTGCAGCCCAAGGCCCGTTACTCGGCCGCTTCAGTCCCCTCAGCGACTCGCTGGCAACGCCAGCGAGACTCCGGCCCCACGCTGGGCGTTCAGCAGCCACTGCCCCCCAAGGGGCCGGGCGTGGTTCTAGGCCCTCGGCCTAGTCGGCCTAGAAGGCGAGGAGGCCGAAGAGGCTGAGCAGGGTGAAGAGGAGGGGCAGGGTGAGCTGCGGCCCGGCGGCCAGGGCGCGGTAGCGGCCGCGGGGGGCACTGGCGGCCAGCCGCTTGGCCCGGCGCAGGTGGAAGAACTCACCCGTCAGGCCGACGGCGAGCCCCACCCAGAGCAGGTAGTAGAGGCCCAGGCGGGGGAGCGCGGAGTCGGGGGCGGCCAGATACCACCCGCCCAGCCACAGGGCGAGGATGAGGTAGGCGGGGGGCACCCACATGCCGGGCTGGAGGAAGCGCGTGCGGCCGTGGGCGAAGCTGGCCTCGAAGCCGGCCAGGGCGATGCCGGCCAGGGTGAGGGCGAGGATGGAGATGTCTGCCGCCACGGCGTGAGAGCCTCCCGGATCAGGCGCGGGCAACAGGCCCAAGCGCCCCCTCCAGACTAGAGGCGGGGGGCACGCGGGTCAAGGCCGCAGGCGGGCATCATGCGTGGCCCATATATCCGGCCCAGGCAATCGCCCCTCAAGACCCGGCGGCAACGACGCCGGGACTCCGCCCCCACGCTGTCCACCAGTAGCCCCTGAGCCTCAAGGGGGCGGGAGTGGTTCTAGGCCCTCGGCCTAGGTCGCCGCTGCAGTGCCACTGCCCCCCGCTGCCAACGGCAGCGGGGTTCCGGCCCCTCACTGAGCCCCCAGCAGCCACGCAGCCTCAAGGGGCCGGGAGTGGTTCTAGGCCCGTGGCCTAGTTCTAGGCTTGTGGCCTAGGCCTAGGCGAAGTGCTTGTAGAGGAGGCTGCCCAGCCGGGTGGCCCACAGGGGCAGGCGGCGCCAGGAGCGGGTGACCAACTGGTAGCCCGGCGAGCCCTCGGCCAGGGCGCCGGGGCCGGTAGCGCGTGGGTGCGACCAGTAGGCGAGCGGCACCTGAGAGGCCCCCCAGGAGCGCTTGTAGCGCATCAGCCCCTCGTTGCCCAGGTAGGTCCGGCCCAGGTCGAGGCGCTTGCAGCCGCGCTCGCGCGCCCAGCGGATGGCCCGCCACATGAGCAGGTGGTTGGGGCGCAGCCTGAGGTGCTCGGGGTCGGAGGCGCCATACTTGTAGTAGGCCACCTCGCCGAAGTGGAAGAGGACCATCCCGGCCACGGGGCGCCCGGAGAGCTCGGCCAACAGCAGGGTCATCTGCCCGGCCGGGGCCATCACCTCCCAGATGTTGCGGAAGAGGCGGTAGGGCTGCGGGGGCACGCCGTGGCGGCGACGGGTGAGCAGGTTCAAGTGGTGGAAGGCGGCCATGTCGTCCTCGGAGCGGCCCTCGCGCACGGAGAGCGCCCCGCCCTCGGCCACCTTGAGCGAGCGCAGCGTGCTGCTCTTCTGGAGCCGGGCGCGCAGCGCCTTGGGCTCCGGGGCGAGGTCCACCACGAAGGTGCAGAAGTGCCGCTCCTGGGGCTCGAAGAGACTGTGCAGGCCGGGGCCGTCGCCGCCGCGCACCTCGACCTGGCCGATGCGCAGCGCCCGGGCGGCCTCGAGGACCGCGCCCATGAGCGCTCGGTCGTCCTGGGGGCGGCCCACCAGCGGCCCGGCGACGTCCGAGAAGGGGAGCGACACGAGCCGGCGGCGCAGCAGCCTCCCGGCCTGGAAGCAGGGCAGCCCGCTCGCCGGTCCGGGGGTGGCCTCCAGCAGGAAGTAGTGGGGCCGCAGCCCGTAGGTGTGCTCGATGACGCTCGCCCACTCCGGCTGGTGGTAGATGGTCGCCCCGGGGCTGGTGCGGGCAAGCTCGGCCCAGGCCGCCCCCTGCGGGGCCACCACGCGCACCGGCAGCCCTCTGCCCCCGGCCCCAATCTTGAGCCCCGGCTCGGCCCTCATCGCCTCCCCGCCAGCCCCCGCACCGCTCAGGCCCTCGGGCACAGGACGCTGTAGCGGAGGGCCGCCTCTTCGTCCATCCCGCGCAGGCGGCTGAACACCCCGGGGGAGGCCAGCCGCAGCAGGCCCGCGGCCGCGGGGCTCAGGCGCAGGCGGGCGGGCAGGGCCAGGAGCTGCGCCCCCCGCCGCAGCTTGAAGCCGTCGAGGCTCCCCTTGCCCCCGGCCGGGCCGAGGCTGATGAGCCGGGCGTCGGTGTGGGCGGCCCGCTCGCGCAGGAAGTCGAGCACGCCGTCCGAGGAGCGGCAGAGGCGGCCTTCCTGGCCCGCGAAGGCGACGTCGAAGATGAGGACGTCCCTCACCCGGAAGGAGGTGTGCACCTCGCACAGCCTGCCCCCGGCAAAGGCCCCGAGCACCAGGACGCGCGGCTCGGCCAGGAGTGAGGCCGCCCACCGGCGGAAGACCGACGGGCGCAGCCGGTCGCGCCGCCAGCGGTAGGCGCTGCGGCCAAAGAACTCGTACAGCAGGCGGTGCCCGTCTCCCGCCAGCTGCTCCGCGTCGGTGAGGCGCCGGTAGGTGAGGCAGCGCGCCGCCCGCCGCAGGTTCTTGCGGTCCTCGCGCCTGAGCTGCGCCCGGTCGTAGCCCTGCGGGTAGCGGAAGACCATGAAGTTGAGGTGGGAGTTGTGCGGCTGGTCGTCGGCCACGACGTGCTGCCAGCCGCCCAGGCGCGCCGCGAGAGGCGTCGGCGATCTCACCGGCAGCGGCTCGAAGGGAAAGAGGGGCCGGTAGAAGCAGGGGCGCACCCGGCGCCACCACACCCCGCCGACCCGGACCAGGCGGGTGCCCAGGCTGAGCTCCAGGGCGGCGTAGTCGTCAACCGTCATTGCGGGCCACATCGGTCGCGGCAAGCCCCGAGGCTGGAGGGGGGGTTGGCAGAATGCGTCGCGGACAGGATGCGTTCGTTGACGGGATGCTTCGTTGACAGAACGCTTCGTTGACAGGATGCTTCGTGGAGAAGGCCGGTGGCTGGTGAAGGGCCGCGGCAGCAAGCCCACTATATGCACCGGGTGCGGAGACGGTCAAGCGGCTAATTACCGGCCGGCTACCCGGCTGGACAGGCCGCGCAGTAGCGCTCGGCCGCCGCCTCGTCCATGCCGTAGAGGCGTTCGTAGGCGGCGGGGCGCAGCAGCCCCAGGGCGGCGCGGGCCAGGGGGTTTATGTGGAGCCTGGCCGGGAGGCTAAACGGCCTCGCCCCCCGGCGCAGCTTGAAGCCGTCGATGCCCAGGCGCGCACCCGCCGGGCCGACGTTGATGAAGGCCGCATCGGTGCTGGCGGCCTCCGTGCGCAGGAGGTGCCACATGCCGTCGTTGGAGCGCCGGCGCCTGCCCTCGGCGCTGGCAAAGGATACCTCGAAGAAGATGACGCCCTCGACCCGGAAAGAGACGTGCACCTCGCACAGCTCCCGGCCCGCGTAAGCGCCCATGACCAGCACCTTCGGCTCGGCCAGGAGGGCGGCGGCCCAGCGCCGGAAGACCTCGGGGCGCAGGCGGTCGCGCCGGAAGCCGTAGTCGTCGGTGCGCGCGAAGAACTCCCGCAGGCAGCGCAGCCCCTCCGTGGCCAGCTCGCCCAGGTCGGTCAAGGGGCTGAAGCGGAGCTGCTCCAAGGCCAGGCGCTGGCGGCGGCGTACGGCGGGCTTGAGTGAGCGCGCGTCGTAGCCCTGCGGCCGGTCGAAGATCATGTAGTTCAGATGGGAGTTCGCCGGCTGGCCTTCGGGCACGGCGTACTGCCAGCCCCCGATTCGGGCCGCCACCGGGCAGGCGGGAGGCCGTGTCTGCGGGGCGAAGGGGAAGAGAGGCCGGTAGAAGAAGGGCCTCACCCGGCGCCACCACACCCCCCCCACCCGCAGCAACGGCGTCCCCAGGCTCTTCTCCAGGGCGGCGTACTCGCCTAGCGTCATCGCGGGCCACATAAGGTCTCGAGTCCGGAGCCTGGAAGGATTGCTGGGCGCAACTGCCTGGCGGGAGGGGTGCGGGGGCTGGGTTCAGTATAAGCGCGCGCCCCTGCCCGGCTCAAGACGCAAAAGATACAACTGCCGTTTACAATAAGGGCAGGCGCACTTGAGGCGCGCCCCAACCACCCCCTCAGCAACCCCCGAGCCGGTGAGAGAGCGAGCGCAAAAGGCCCGCCGCAGGCGGCAGATCAACATGCTGCTCTTCGTCGCCTTTCTGGTCGCGGCCCTGAGTGTGGCCTACCTGAGCGGCCTGTCGCGGCTGTTTTCGGTGAGCGCCCTGCGCCACAACGTCGAGCGCTTCGGCCCCTGGGCCTACGTCCTCTACGTGGGCGGCTACACGCTCCTGGTGGCGATGGGCTTCCCCAGCTCGGTGCTCACGGTGAGCGGCGCGCTGGCCTTCGGCACCTGGCCCAACACCGGGCTGGCCGTGCTGGGGAGCACCCTGGGGGCCTGCGCGTCGTTCCTGGTGGCCCGGTTCCTGGCGCGCGGCTGGGTCAAGGCGAGACTGCGGCGGCGCGGCCGCCAGATGGACCGCTGGATTGGCCGCCGGGGGGTGGAGGCCATCATCATCCTGCGCCTGATGCCGATCGTGCCCTTCAACGTGGTCAACTTCGCCAGCGGCCTGACGCGCCTCCCCTTCTGGCCCTACACCTGGGCGACCGCGGCCGGCAGCGCTCCCGGCATCTTCGCCTACTCCTTCATCACCAACCGGGCCGTGGAGGTAGACTTCGCCCGCCCCGAGACGCTCTTCGAGCCCCAGATGCTCGCCGCCATCGCCCTGGCCCTCTTCCTGTCGCTGGCCGTGCCGCTCCTCTGGCGCCTATACGACCGGCGCCGCGGCCCCCGGCCCTAGCAGGCCGCCCAAAAAAACGCCCGCCAACGGGCTCCTTGACCCCTTGCCTGTCACCTCACGTGCAGGCCGAAGCCGAACGACATCCCGTAGCCGGGCGCGTAGAAGTTGCCGTAGGGGCCGTAGTCGGGCGGGCCGCCGTAGGGCAGCGCGTAGTAGGGCGGCCCGAAGCGGTAGTACGGGAAGGAGTGGCGCTCGAAGGGGAACGGGTTGGGGGCCGGGTAGTAGAAGTAGCCGGGGCCGTAGTTTGGACCGTAGCTTGGGCCGTAGCTGGGGCCGTAATTCCAGCCGTAGCTGGGGCCGGCGTAGCGCGGGCCGTTGTGATAGCCGTAGTCGAGGCCGAAGCGCAGGCCATGCTGCCGCATGTAATCGCGGTCGTGGTGCCCGCCTGAGGCCGCGCCGTAGGGATAGGCCGGGCCGGGGGACCACGCCGTCGCCGCCAGGCCGTGCGCGGGCAGCAGCAGGACCGCGGCCATCACCACCGCGACGATGACAATGGCCGTTCTGTATGCCTTCGCTCTCATACATAAATTTTAACCACGGAAATGGCGTTTGGTATGGGCGCGCGGGGCCTGCGGCGGGAGGCGGATCTGTCGCGACTACTTCTTCATCACCGCGTCGAAGACGGACTCGACCAGGGCGGCCGGGGCCTGGACCCACCACACCTCATCGCCCCTGGCATAGGTGTAGTGGGTCTGGCCGTGGCCCAGAAACGAGTGCACGGTGAGGCCGGCCCGCTTGAAGGTGCGGTGGCCGCTGTAGGGGAAGGTGCCGCTCCCCACCGAACGATCTATTTTGGCCACCATGCGCTCGAGCTGGCTTTGGGCCTCTTTGGCGCTGCCCGCGCGCGACCACCACACCACCGCCGAGCCCTGGGCGCCCTCGTAGTGAGCGATGGCGGCGGAGGCGACCTCGATGCGCTCGTCGTGGATCGAGTTGAGGTCGTCCTTGGCCTTGTCGCGCGTATCGAGGCAGGCAAGTACCAGCCCCCCGATGCGCTGCGGGAAGGTGGGCAGGCCGGCCGCGTTCAGCCCCGAAGCACTCCACGAAGCACTAAACGAGGCACTCAGGACGAGGGCGGCGGCGAGCACGGCGGCAAAGGCTCTGGCACGGCGCATGGCGGGGCACCTCCCGACATCTGAAAAGTCCGCTAGATGATAGCGCGCGGCAGCACCGGCATGCAACCGCGGCCCCAACTGCCCTATACTGGAGGCAGCTAAAGAGCCGGTGCGCCCCCACCACCCGCCAGGAAACGACCCCCCGGACAATGTTCCGTGACCGCGAAGACGCCGCCCGCCGCCTGATCGAGCGCCTGAGCCAGTGGCGCGGCCAACGCCCCCTCATCCTGGCCATCCCCCGCGGGGCGGTGCCGATGGGCCGCCTGCTGGCCGAGGCGCTTGGGGGAGAGCTAGACGTCGTCCTGACACACAAGCTAGGCGCCCCCGGCGAGCCCGAGCTGGCCATCGGCTCCGTGGCCGAGGACGGCGCCCTCTACCTCAACCCCGCCGTGGTGATGGCCTTAGGGATAGGCGAGGGCTACATCGAGGCCGAGCGGGAGCGCCAGCTCACACGCCTGCGCGAGCGGCGCCGGGCGCTCTCCAGGCCGCCGGCCGACCCCGCCGGGCGCAACGCCGTCGTGGTTGACGACGGCATCGCCACCGGGGCAACCCTGCGCCTCGCCCTGCGCTGGGTGAAGGCCCGCGGCCCGAGGTACCTGGTGGCCGCGGTACCGGTGGGGGCGCCCGAGAGCTGCGCCCAGCTCGAGCCGCTGGCCGACGAGGTCATCTGCCTGGAGACCCCCAGCCATTTCCTGGCCATCGGGCAGTTCTACGAGCGCTTCGAGCAGGTGAGCGACGAGGAGGTGGCCGCGGCCCTCGCGCCAAAGAGGAGGCCCGAGTGATTACCGAGCCGGTGGAGCTGACGAGCGCGGGCGGCATCAGGTTGTCGGCCGAGATCGACTGGCCGGACGTGCCGGGCAGGGTGCCGCTGGTCGCCTTCGCGCACGGCTGGGGCAGCGGCAAGGGCAGCCCGCGCAACCGGGCCGTCGCCGAGCGTCTGGCGCTGGCCGGGATCGCCGCGCTGCGGCTCGACTTCACCGGCCACGGCGAGAGCGGGGGCCACCGGGCGCAGAGCACCTGGGAGCAGCAGGCGGCCGACCTGAAGGCGGCCCTCGACTACGCCCTGTCGCGCCCCGAGGTGTCGGCGGCCGGGCTGGCCGGCTCGAGCACCGGGGGCATCGCGGCCATGATGCTCGCCGCGGCAGACGACCGGGTGCGGGCCCTGGTGCTGCGCGAGCCCCGCACCGAGGGCGCCGGGGACCTCGCCCCCCGCATCAAGGCGCCCACCCTCATCCTCCAGGGCGGGGCGGCCTCGCCTCTGGCGGCCGACATCCACCGCCTCTCGCGCCAGCTCTTGGGCCCCCACCGCCTGGTGGTCATCGAAGGCGGCGGCCACCTCTTCGAGGACCCGGCGACCTTTCGCGTCGTGCTGGCCCAGACGGTGGCGTGGTTCGAGGAACACCTGCTGGGGCGCGCACCCGCCTAGGCCCTTGGCCCACAGCGCCGCTTCAGCGCCATCCGCCCCCGCTCGCAACGCGAGCGGGACTCCGGCCCCACACTGAGCCCTCAGTAGCCCGTGCGCTTTGAGGGGCCGGGAGTGGTTCTAGGCCAATTGGCCTAGGTGGGGCCGCCCGGCAGCTCCAGCTCCTCGACCACGGCGGCGAAGATGTCGGCCGCCTCGTCCATCTCCTCGGGCGTGTTGAGGCGCGACAGGCAGAGCCTGAGCGAGGCGCGGCGCACCTCGGCGGGAAGCCCCATCGCCGCCAGGACGTGGCTGCCTTCGGGGTGGCCCGCGCAGGCCGAGCGCAGCGAGACCATTACCCCCTGCTCGGAGAGGCCGGCGACGAGCCTGTCTGCGGCCAGCCCCGGCACGGCGACGTTCAAGATGTGCGGGGCGGCGGCCTGACGGAGCCCGTGGGCCAGCGGGCCGTTGAGAATCAGCCCCGGCATGCCCCGGCTCAGCCCCCGCCACAGCCGGTCGCGCAGCGCCTCGAGTGCCTTACCCTCGGCCGGGTCGGCAAGCCCCAGCGCCGCCTGGAAGGCGACGATGCCCGGCATGTTCTCGGTGCCCGGGCGCAGGCCGCGCTCGCGCAGGCCGCCAAACAGGATCGGCGCGAGCTTGACGCCTGAGCGGACGTAGAGGGCGCCCACCCCCTTGGGGCCGTGGAGCTTGTGGGCCGACAGCGTCAGCAGGTCGCAGCGCAGCGCCTCGACGTCTACCGGGAGCTTACCCACGGCCTGCACGGCATCGACGTGGTAGAGGGCCTGCGGCCAGCGCTCCTTGAGCAGCCTCCCTGCCTCGGCCACCGGCTGGACGGCCCCCGTCTCGTTGTTGACGTACATCAGGCTGACCAGGCTCGTGCGTGGGCCCGCGGCCTCGAGCACGCCCCGCGCGTCGGCCACGCCAGCCGGGGAGACCGGCACCAGGCTCATCAGGTAGCCCTCGGCCTCCAGGGCCGCCAGGGCGTCGATGACCGAGGAGTGCTCGACGGCGGAGGCGGCAAGGTGGCTGCCGGGACCGGCGCCGTAGGCCGCCCCGAGAACGGCCAGGTTGTTGGCCTCGGTGCCGCCCGAGGTGAAGAAGACCTCGTCGGGAGCCGCCCCGATGAAGCGGGCGACCGCGGCCCGGGCCTCAGCCAGCGCGGCGGCGGCGTCCCGGCCCAGGGCATGGGGCGAGGCGGGGTGGCCGAAGCCCTCCCGCATGGCCTGTGAGGCAGCCTCGGCCACCTCGGGGAGCACGCGCGTGGTGGCGCAGTTGTCGAGGTAGATCATGGGAGTCCGTTACGATTTCTGGCGGGAGGATGCTTGATTGCCCCTATTAGTAGGAGCGGCGCCTCAGCGGCGGCTCGCGCCAGGAAAACTGCCCTCAGCCTGCGACCTACGCCCCGCCGACAGCGGAGGCGGGTGCCCGGCCCTCACCGAGCGCCCAGTTACCACTACCCCTTGCCGGGCCGGTTATTGCGGTCATCAAAGGAGGGCGGCCGCCTTGCCCATTCGTGGCGCACCCCTTAGCCTGAAGGAGGGCGTCTGCTCAAGTATCCAGCGAAGGGGCAAACCATGAGGCTGTGGGACTTGGAGAAGGGCTTCGGCAAGTACACTGTCTTCAAGAACGACCCCACCACGGGCCAGCCGACGCACAAGATCGAGGACAAGGTCTTCGTCATCCGGCTCCACGACCCGGCCGCACCCACGGCCCTGGCCGCCTACGCCGACGCCGTGCACGGGCACGACCCGGAGCTGTCCCAGGACGTGAGGCGGCTGGCCGCCGAGGCCGAGGGCCGCGGCGAGCACCACTGGCCCAACGACTAGGCCGTGGGCCTAGAACCCCTGCCGGCCCCTGGAAGCGCAGAGGCCACTGGAAGCTCGGTGCGGGGCCGGGGTCCCGGCGGCGTTGCCGCCGGGTCGTGAGGGGCACCGATAAGTCTAAATGACGGGCTGCAGCTCGACCCATAACGCTTCAGTGCCACCCGCGCCCCGCTGCCAACGGCAGCGGGACTCCGGCCCCACACCGAGCCCCGAGCAGCCCGTGCGCTTTGAGGGGCCGGGATTGGTTCTAGGCCCTCGGCCTAGCTAGGGGGTGGTGACGCGGCCCAGGGGGTCGGGGGCGGCCGCCGGGGCAGCCGCGCGGGGCTCGAGGGCGCTCGCGAGCACCAGCGTCAGGTCGGTGATCTCGAGGGAGGGGGCGGCGACACCCTCGGGGAGCCGGCCCAGCATGCCGCAGGTG
>Ga0315282_10013414_pt1 | contig 12364 bp, 8 predicted proteins | sample YL17G07_20_MG_FD_203693 | JGI IMG/M metagenome (GOLD analysis project Ga0315282, IMG submission 203693) | Sediment microbial communities from Yellowstone Lake, YNP, Wyoming, USA - YL17G07_20 | ecosystem: Environmental > Aquatic > Freshwater > Lake > Sediment | place: USA: Wyoming | collected... | reverse complement strand
CGACTGACGGTCCACTCTCACAGCCTCATGACCACCCATTTTCACCTGCTGTGCGACACCCCGGAAGCGGGCCTGTCTCGCCAAATGCAGCACATGCTGGAGAGATACACCCGTTCCTTCAATCGACGCCACCATCGGCACGGGCACCTGTGGCAGGCACGCTATAAGGCCATTCTAGTGCAAGACGGCGAGTACTTCCTTCACTGCTCCCGTTACATCCACCTCAATCCGGTGAAAGCCGGCCTCTGCGCCAGACCGGAGGATTATCCGTGGTCAAGCTACCGTTGTTATCTGGGCCGTCAGGAGGATCATGGCTGGGTCACGACATCCAAGACGCTCGGATCCTTTGCAAGCGCCGCCGACTATACCGCCTTCGTGCTTCAAGGCATGGAACAGGATCTCAGGGATCCGTTTAAAGCTGCGATCGGCGGCGTCGTTTTCGGCAGCAAGAGCTTTGCCAAACAGGTCCGTATGCTGGTCCGCCTGCCGGCGCTGCAGGAGGATGTTCCTACAACGCGAGAACTCGCCCCAGAAAATGTCCCGTCGGTGGAAGTCATACGCATGGCGGTCGCCGAGATTTTTCCCGAGCTGTCCCAATCCCAGCGCCTTCGGATGCTCATGTATGCGATCCGGCGATTCACGAACGTCAGCGGACGTGAGATCGCCACAATTACCGGGCGCTCCCCCTCAGCGGTTACCCATGTATGGCGCGACGTTCAAACCCGACTCGTCAAAGACCGCTGGCTGCGGCAGAAGCTGGAGTCTTTGGAGGGGCTCCTTGTAAGAGAAGCCGCGAAAATCTCTTGAGACTGTGGAAGAGTGTAAGAGTGCCGGACTGCGGGATGCTTTCGGGGATTTCAGGCAGAATGCTGCACCACGGAAACTAAATTTTCCAGACCTGACCCCGCAGAAAAGGCGAGGAGGGCTCCTCGCCTTTTCTGTTTCTCCGAACCGGTGGGGCAGGGTTACTCTATTACATCGAGCCACCTCTACTCTGTTGGAAAGGTTTACCGAACGTTTACTTCTTTCCGATGCCATCTCCAGGTGTCAGGCCGGCAGGATCGGTGCCAGTGAGCGAACTCTGATAACGAACAACCTGATCAGGGCCTATGCCATAAACGTAGCGACCGGCGCCAGCATCCGGAGTCGCAACTATTCCGAACCCGTTTGGCACTGTGTACGGCACCCCCTCTGGAAGGCCGGCGATTGCCGCATCCTCGGCATACGTGTATCCGTTAAACCCACTGGCTTTGGGGTCGAACCGGGCATCCAGAAAGTTTCCGTCTACCAGGTCTTTAAGCGACGCGTACAGCTGGTTGTTAGTCGATGCATACGCCACCTCAGCAGAAGCACAGGTTCGGCAGCCCTGGATTCCGCCGGCTTCATTGGCGGCCATGCGCGACGTCAGCAAGCTCGGCACCGCGATGGCTGCAATGATGGCAATGATCGCCACGACAATTAAAAGCTCTACGAGCGAAAATCCCTGTTCATTCTTCATCTAATCTCTCTCCTCTTCTGTGGATGGATTGGTCTCGCCAGCTGATGGTGCAACATGCGTGCCAGAAGTGCCGCTGGAAGCGTGCGGAATGCTAAGTTATATTGAATCAGAGGAATAGCGACATGTTGACCTGCACTTCGCAGTTTCTAAGCCGGCCATGAAGCGGCTATAATGATGCTCCGCATCATCCGCGGGGTGCTGAAAATCATCACCAAAGGCCCCTGCCACAGTGCCCACGCGGGCTGAATCAAATCCCCCAGCACTACTAACTGCCGGCAGCGAATTTGAGCGAGAATAATTTCCGAAAAACCGGAACCACGAAGACCAAGAATAAAAAAACCTCTTTGAGGTCTTTCAGGTCTTTGTGGTTCAAGCGCTTTTGCTTTTCTACGAAGTCGGGCAGTTGCGGCGGAAAACCGAGGGATCGATGCCGAGAGCCTGAATCCGGTGACGCAGGGAAGGCTTTGTCAGCTTCAGGTAAGCTGCAGCCAGAGTCTGATTTCCTTCTGTGCGCTTCAGAACCTGGCAGATGAGATCGCGTTCGAAGTTGTGCAGAAACTCGTCCAGGCCGAAGCATCCCTCGGGAAGCGCAATGGAGTCGCGCACCGCCGGCATCGGAAGCTTGCGCACCGCGTCAGGCAGGCGTTCGATCTGGATGGCCTCGGTAGTTTCCAGAGCGATGGCGCGTTCGATCGTGTTTTCGAGTTCGCGGACGTTTCCGGGCCAGTGATAATTCTCCAGACAGTGCAGCGCCGCGCGCGAGATGCCAAAGACGCGCTTGCCGTTTTTTTCGGCATATTGGCCTAAAAAGTGGAACGCGAGCAGATCGATGTCTTCGGCGCGCTCGCGCAGAGGCGGCAGGTGGATGGTGATGACGGCTATCCTGTAATACAGGTCTTCGCGGAACTGCCCCTGCTGGATGGCCGCCCGCAGATCGCGATTGGTGGCGACGATCACGCGCACATCCACGGCCACCTCCTGCGTGCCGCCGAGCGGCCTGAGTTTTCTCTCCTGCAGCACTCTGAGCAGCTTTACCTGCATGGCGGGAGTCATGTCTCCGATCTCGTCGAGGAAGACCGAGCCGCCGCTGGCCGTCTCGAGCAATCCCTTCTTGTTGCCGACCGCTCCGGTGAATGCCCCTTTCATATATCCAAAGAGCTCGCTCTCCAGCAGGGTCTCCGGGAATGCGCCGCAGTTGATCGATACGAAGGGCCGGTCTTTGCGCTTCGAGGCCTCGTGGATGGCCCGTGCCACCAGCTCCTTTCCGGTTCCGCTCTCTCCCGTGATGAGCACGGTGCTTTCTCCCATGGCGACGGTGCCGATCGTGCGGTAGACCTCGAGCATCTTCTGACTCTTGCCCACGAGCTGGCTGCGATGCAACGCTTGAAACAGCTTCTGTCCCTGCTGGGCTTCGATCTCGTTCTTCAGCGAGACGAGCTCGCGTTTCAGGAATTTCTTCTCGAGCGAGTGCCGGACGATGTTCAGGAGTTCTTCCATCTTGAATGGCTTGGTGAGGTAATCGTAGGCGCCGTGCTGCAGCGCATCAATGGCGGTGTCGGTGCTCGCATACGCCGTGATCAGAATAAACACGGTGTCGGGGGCGAACTGCTTTGCCTCCTTGAGCAATTCCACGCCGGACATGTCCGGCATGCGGATATCGGAGATCACGACGTCGACTTCGTTCTGGCGCAGGAGAGCGAGAGCGTCTTTTGCCGAGGCGGCCTTGAGCACTTCCATGCCTTGATCCCGCAGAACAATTTCCAGGATCTCGATTATGTTCGGCTCGTCGTCGACGAGCAGGATTGATGGTTTAGGATTCATATTTGATAGCTACACAGGTTGCCTGCACTGCAATCCGATTCCCATCGGGGTCGGAATCGGTATCGGAATCGGAATCGAAATGACACACAATTGAGCTAGTCCGATTGTCATCTGGTTCCTCTCGATGCCGATACCGACGCCGATTCCGACCCCGACTGTGCCGCGGCGGGAGGAAGGGTGATGGTTACCTTTGTCCCGCGACCTTTTTCGCTGTCGAAACGGATTTTGCCTCCGTGATCTTCGACGATCTGAAAGATGATGCTGAGCCCTAGGCCGGTTCCGCGCCGAAAGCGCGAGTGGAAGGGTTGGAAGAGGCATTCCTTCTCCTCTTCGCTCATTCCCTCTCCATCGTCCTGAAACACAATCTCTCCGCCTCCGTCAAGGGCGGGATTTGCCGCGATTGTCAAGGTGCCGCCCGACGGCATGGCGCGCAACGCATTTTGCGCCAGGTTCCAGAAGACCTGCTTGAGCTTGTCTGTGTCGCCGACGATCGGGATCTCCTGAGCGCAGAGGTGGAGTTCCACTCGATGCTTGTCCCGGACTTCCGGGCTGTTTTTCAGCAACGTCGACCAGTCGCGGAGAAGGGGAACCAGATCCAAAGGCTTGCGGACCGTTGGCGCCGGTTTTGCGAAGGTCAGGAAATCCTCGACAAACTTGTTCAGGCGATCGCTCTCCCGGGTGAGGATGTCGAGCAGGCGTTCGTCGGCCCCCTGAAGGTTCACGTGGGAGCGCAGTATTTCGACCGAACCTCGCATGGCAGCCAGCGGGTTGCGGATTTCGTGCGCGATGCCGGCGGCCATCTGCCCGACCGCGATCATCTTGTCCTTAATCCGGACTTCTTCCTCCAGCCGTTTGATGTCGGTCAGATCCTGGAACGAAACGATGTAGCCGATCAGTCTTCGTTCGTGATCCAGGAGCGGCGAGACGCCGTAGCCCAGGAAACGCCGTGAGCCGCTGGGAAGCACAAGCCATTCCTCGTGTCTCAAGGGGCGGGCATCCCGGAACAGGTCGGCTCCGCGCACCTTGTTCCACAGCCCCTCGCCGATCACCGAACGGATCGACAGGTTGAGCACGGCGGCCCGCGGCCTTTCGGTAAGCTCCTCCGCCGTGCTGTTGAACAGCGTGATACGGCCGTCGAGATCCGTCGTGAACAGCCCGCTCCGAATACTGCTCACGATATGCCTTGTGAGCCTTTGGAGCTGCTCCAGAGTGTCGGTTTTCTTTTCGAGCTCCTTCTGCACGGCGCGCAGGCGCTGCGACAAGTGGGCCCCCAGCAAGGCGACGGAAAAGAACCCAAGGGCGTGCAGGGAAATGCGGAACGTCAGCGCGTTCAGCTCTGTCGGCCCGACGGGGAGTGCGACGACGCCCAGGCGGCTTAGGGCGATGATGCCCGCATAAAGGGTGGTGCTGAGCGCTGCCCCAATGACCCCGCCGTTCCTCCCCAGTGTCAGGCCGCAGTAAATGATGATCAGCAGATAAAAAGAGATGAATGGGCTCTCGCTGCCGTTGGTGTGCAAGACCAGCACCGTTGTAATGCACAGATCGACGGCGATCTGCAGATAGAGCTGCAGCACCGGCCGCCGGCCGTTCCACCAGAGCGCGAGATAGCCGATGGCGAGCGCAGCCGAAAAGATGTTGCAAAACGGCATGAACGGGAGCGGCCCCAGCCGATCGGGCAGAATCCCGAGCGGACGAGCAAGATTCAAACCGAGGAACAGGATCACGGCGCGGGCCGCGACCAGCCACAATAGACGCCGGCTCAGCTCGTCGATCCCTTTCGGCATAAAGTGTCCGGTCCTGGCTCCGGCATGGATCCCGGCCGGCGGAAAAACCCTGTCCAGCAGAAGCGTTCTAGCCACGTGATTCCTCAGTATGGCGCCGCTGCCCATAAGAGATGCAAACGCCGATGGGCGTCGACAAGCGCCGACAACCCTTGGCGTTCATCCACAACCTGACTCTGATTCCGATTCCAAAAGCATGTCTTCCGGCTTCCGGCATTGAGTTCTAACCCCCCGACAAGACCTGGATGAGCTTGAACAACGGCATGTACATGGCGACGACAATGCCGCCCACAATGACACCAAGGAAGACCATTAGAGCCGGTTCGAGGATCGTCATCAGGTTGCCCATGATGACGTCCACCTCATCCTCGTAGTAGTCTGCGACCTTGACCAGCATGGTATCCAGCTCGCCGGTGGACTCGCCCACGGAAACCATTTGAATCACCATCGGGGGAAAGAATTTAGCCTGTTTCATCGGTTCGGCGATCGTCTTGCCCTCCTCAATGCTGCTGCGGATTTTGTGCACCGTGTCTTCCAGGACGGCGTTGCCGGCGGTGCGCGCCGTGATGTCCATGGCCTCAAGGATGGCGACGCCGCTCGACAGCAGGGTTGCGAGCGTGCGCGTAAAGCGGGCGATGCCGATTTTGCGGAAGATCTGCCCGAGGACTGGAATGTGCAGAAGGAATCTGTCGATCGCGTGCCGTCCATTATCGGTTCGGTAGTAGGAGCGCAGCCCGAATCCGAGCAGCACGACGCCGGCGATGATGAAGATGGCGTAGGTCTCGATGATGTGCGACATGCCGATGACTATGCGCGTAAGCAAAGGCAGCTGAACGTTGAATCCCGCGAACAGGGTGCGGAACACCGGGACCACTTTCCACAGAATGATTCCGACTACCGCCACCGCAATCGTCAGGATCACGGCAGGGTAGATCAGGGCTGACCGCAGGGCCTGTCTGAGCTTGACGATCTTCTCGATGAACACCGCGAGACGCTGCAGGATCGTGTCGAGGATTCCCCCCGCTTCTCCCGCCGCAATCATATTGGTGTAGAGCGCGTCAAACACTTTAGGGTGCTTTGCCATTGCATCCGACAGAGTGCTTCCCGACTCGACATCCATGCGCACTTGCTCGAGGACCGTTTTAAACCTCGCGTTGGGATTTTGTCCTCCCATTGCGTCCAGGCACTGCACCAGCGGCAGGCCGGCGTCGAGCATGATCGAGAACTGTCGGGTGAAGATCGCGACCTCTTTTTTGGAGACACGTGTGCCCAAAGAGAAGCCCGCCTTCTTCTCCCGCTTTTCGCGTATGGACATGGGCGCGATCTGTTCGCGGCGCAGCACGGCGGCCAGCGCCTGCGCGCTGGCCGAGAATCTCTCGCCGGAAATGCTTTCGTTTGTGCGGATGTTACGTCCGCGAAATGTATAAACAGGCATGACGGCCTTTCTGGACTAGCGGCTGGCGTTCCCCACAGGCTCGGGGCGGCGCATGCGTGCTGAGGCGGCTGCGGCCGCCGGCACGCTCAGCCCTACTCCGCGACGAATGAGTTCTTTCAGTTCATCCACGTTGGGAGACTTGGTGAGCGCGTCCCCCTCGGTGATCTGGCGTGCCAGCACCAACTGGGCCAGCGACTGGTTGAACGTCTGCATCTCATACTTTTCCTGCCCGGTCTGCATCGAGCTGTAGATCTGGTGCACCTTGTCCTCGCGAATCAGGTTCCGGATTGCTGAGGTCGTGATCATGATCTCCATGGCCATAACGCGCCCGGTGCCATTGGCCCTTGGCATGAGGGTCTGACATAACACGCCTTCCAGCACCATACTGAGCTGCGCCCGGATCTGCGGCTGCTGGTTGGAAGGGAAAATGTCGATGATGCGGTTGATGGTAGCGGCGGCACTATTCGTGTGCAGCGTGGCCAGCGTCAGATGGCCGGTCTCAGCAATGCGCAGCGCCGATTCTACGGTTTCGAGGTCACGCATCTCGCCGATCAGCACCACGTCCGGGTCCTCGCGCATGGAGACGCGGAGCGCGTCCGAGAAGGAGTGGGTATCGTTGTTCACCTCGCGCTGGTTGACGATGCAGTTTTTGTGGGAGTGCAAGAACTCGATCGGATCTTCAATGGTCAGAATGTGCTCGTGGCGCTCCCGGTTGATCTTGTCGATCATCGCAGCCAGCGTCGTCGATTTGCCGCAGCCGGTCGGTCCGGTGACCAGAATGAGGCCGCGCGGCTTGTCGCACAACTTCTGCACGATGGGAGGAAGGCCGAGGGCCTCGAAGCTCCTGATCTCAAACGGAATCAAGCGGAAAACCCCCGCGACTGCTCCGCGCTGGGTGAAGACGTTGGCGCGAAAGCGGCACAGATCCTTGATGCCGAACGAAAAGTCGATCTCCCACTTCTCCTCAAACGTGTGCTTTTGCGCGTCGGTCATGACGCTGTACGCCAGGCGTTTCGTGTCGGCCGGCGTCAGCGCCGGCATTTCCAAAGGGCGCAGTGTGCCGTCGACGCGCATCTGCGGCGGCGTCCCAATCGTCAGGTGCAAATCAGAAGCGCCCGTCTGTAAGGCTTTTTGAAGCATTTCCGCCAGTGATTGCATGTGATGCCCTTTCAGCTCAGTTAAGCACCGTTTCCCGCAGCACTTCATCCAGAGTGGTGATGCCGGCCTTGATCTTGTTCAATCCGCTCTGCCGCAGCGTAAGCATCCCTTCCTCCACTGCTTTCCGCTTGATTTCCCGCGCCGTAGCTCCGACGAGAATCAGCTCCTGGATTGCATCCGACACTTCCATCACCTCGTACAAGCCGATGCGCCCTTTGTAGCCCGTGCCATTGCAAGTCTTGCAGCCCTCGCCTTTGAAGGTTTGTATGTTCTTCGCCTCTTCCGGGCTGAATCCGATGTCGATCAAGGTCTGGAGCGGAGTTTTGATCTCAGTTTTGCACTCGTTGCAGATCTTGCGGATCAGGCGCTGCGCGCAAATGAGGTGCACCGACGTAGCTACCAGGAACGGTTCGATTCCCATATTGAGCAGGCGCGAAATGGTTGAGGGCGCGTCGTTGGTATGAACTGTGGACAGGACAAGGTGCCCCGTCAGTGCGGCTTTGATTGCGATCTCCGTGGTTTCGAAGTCGCGGATTTCGCCCACGAATATGATGTTGGGATCCTGCCGGAGAAAGGACCGCAAGGCAGCGGCAAACGTGAGCCCGATCTGCTCCTTGATCTGGACCTGGTTGATGCCGCGGAAGTTGTACTCGACCGGGTCCTCGGCGGTCATGATGTTGGTCTCCGGAGTATTCAGGCGGTTCAGGGCCGAATAGAGCGTCGAGGTCTTGCCGCTCCCTGTCGGCCCGGTCACCAGCACCATTCCGTAAGGTTTCAGGATCCCCGCTTCGATGCGCTTCAGAGAAATCTCCTCGAATCCCAGCTTGCTCATGTCGAGCGGCAGATTGTCGCGGTTCAGAATGCGCAGGACGATCTTTTCCCCGAACAACGTCGGCAGGGTCGAGACCCGGAAGTCGATTTCCTGCTTCTTCGAGTTGAATGAAGTGCGGATCTTGATGCGCCCGTCCTGAGGCAGACGCTTCTCGGCGATATCCATCTTGGCCATGATCTTGATGCGCGAGGTGATGGCATCTCTGAGACGCAGGGGCGGACTCATGATGTTGTACAGAATGCCGTCGATGCGGAAGCGAATGCGGACGTCCCTTTCGTAAGGCTCGAGATGGATGTCGCTCGCGCCCTTCTTGAGGGACTCCGACAGAATCAAGTTCACCAGCTTGATGATGGGAGCTTCCTCGCTGGAGCGCTGGAGCTCGTCGATGGATATCTGCTCCTCACCCTCCGTTGCCGCCTCGAGATCGAGCTCGAAGCTCTCTTTCTCGCTCAGGGCGATCTCCTCGTACACCTTCTTCAGCTCGATCGCATGCGGTGTCCCGTAATACTTCTCCAGGGCTTCCAGAATGGACGACTCGGTGGCGACCACCGGCTCAACGTTGAATCCGGTAATAAACTTGATGTCGTCGATGGCGAAGACGTTGGTGGGATCGACTGTGGCGATGGTAAGCGTGCTGCCCACGCGGCTCAGCGGCACCACCATGTATTTCTGCGCCGTCTCGATGGGAATCAACTTGAGCACTGCCGGGTCTATTTCAAAAAAGGCGAGGTTGATTGAGGGCACGCCGTACTGCTTGCTCAGGACAGATGTGATGTCGTCGTCCTGGACAAACCCCAGGCTGATCAGAATCGATCCGAGGCGGCCTCCATGCTGACGCTGGTACTTCAGAGCAGTCTCCAGCTGCTCGCTGGTAATGAAGTTCTCCCTGACCAGGATTTCGCCAATTTGAGACGGCATAACTATGACACTCGGCGCCAGAGAATATCCGTTCCGGCGGCGTCAAACGGAAGAATGCTGATCCAGCCGGCTTGAGAGATGTTTGGAAGGCTGCGAGCTGCAGAGAAGGCGCTCAGAAGCGCGAACGGCACAGCGAAGAGCGTGTCCTCGATTTTGACCATTTCCAGTATGGTGCGTAATCTCTTCAGCAAGAGAGTACCCTGCGGGCAGTCCATCCCAGACCGATCAGAGAGAACGCCTTGAATCTCATCAAGCCGAACCTGCCCTCGCCTGGTTAGGAGGCGAGACACCGTCTGAGTATTTATCGGCAGAAAAGCGGCATTGATCATGAGTTTTTGCCTGTGGCCAACTGTAACAAAACAAAAGAATAAAATTGGTCGCGGGCACCTCTGTGAACGCCGCATCCGCTACACCTGCCGGCCCTCCTATTGTTTCGCAGACAAGCGGGATTTTTCAGACGGCCGTCTTGCGTACCGACGTGGGCTGCGGAGTCGCCTCCGGCGCAGCCAAAGCCCCGTAGCTCTCGCTCCTTCGAGGTCTTAGCGGTCTTCGTCGTTCGCTTTCTTAAATACCGCCGCATCGCTCCAAGGGGCGGCACCCACTGTCTGAATCGCAGCGCCGGCAGCAAATCACTTGCAAACGGTCGAGGCCATCTTATAGCCTAAGGCGTTCTCGAGGAGTGCGCGATGCCGCTGCAGGCATACGATCCGATTCGGATGGAGATCTTTAAGTCGCTTTACGCCTCGGTCGCGGAGGAGATGGGCGTGACCTTGCGGAGAACCGCCTTCTCCCCGAACATCAAGGAGAGGCGGGATTACTCCTGTGCCGTCTTTGACGCAGAAGGACAACTGGTGGCGCAGGGCGACCACCTGCCGGTACACCTTGGTTCGATGCCGATGTCCGTGCGCGCGGCAGTCGAGGCCATCGAGATGCGGCGGGGGGATATCGTGGTCTTGAACGATCCCTATGAGGGTGGAACACACCTCCCGGACATTACCCTGGTTAGCCCTGTCTTTGATGAGAAAGGTCGCAGGCTGTTGTTTTATGTCGCCAACCGCGCCCACCATTCCGATGTTGGAGGGATGACTCCCGGCTCCATGCCGCTCAGCACCGAGGTTTTCCAAGAAGGGCTCCGGATTCCACCCGTCAGGTTATTCTCGGCGGGCCAGCGCGTGGAGGAAGTCTTCCGACTGCTTCTCGCCAATGTCAGAACTCCCCGCGAACGTGAAGGGGACATCACGGCGCAGATTGCGGCCAACCGAACGGGCGAGAGGCGGCTCTTGCACATCATCTCGCGCCATGGATTCGGGGAAGCCGTGGCTTACGCCGGCCATCTGCAGGATTATGCTGAAAAGATGGTGCGTGCTCTCCTCCGGCAGATTCCGCAAGGAACTTACTACGCTGAGGATTACCTGGACGACGACGGCATGAGTCGGCGCGCGGTCAGGTTGTGCGCGCGCATTAAGGCCGGCGAGGGCCAACTGGGGGTCGATTTCGAGGGGACGGATGCGCAGGTTGCCGGGAGCATCAACGCGGTGCGCGCCATCACCGAGTCGGCCGTCTACTATGTCGTGCGCGCCCTCATTCCCGAATCGATCCCGGCCAGCTCCGGCGTGCTGCGCCCGATCCGCATCCAGACTCCGTCCAGGAGCTTGGTGGATGCGGGGTTTCCCGCGGCGGTGGCAGCAGGGAACGTCGAGACATCCCAGCGAATCGTCGATGTGCTGCTGAAAGCCTTCGCTCAGGCCGTGCCGGAACGGATCCCCGCTGCGAGCAGTGGGACCATGAACAACCTCACGCTCGGCGGCATCAATCCCCGAGACGGCCAGGTGTTTTCCTACTACGAGACTGTCGGCGGGGGCATGGGCGCCTGTGCCCTCCGGGACGGAAACAACGGCATCCACACCCACATGACAAACACCCTCAACACGCCGATAGAAGCTCTTGAGTACGCTTTTCCATTCCGAGTGCGGCGCTATTTGCTCCGTCGCAACACCGGCGGCCGAGGAACTCACAGGGGGGGCGAAGGCATCGTGCGCGAAATCGAGTTGCTCACGGACGCCGATGCCACTATTCTCTCCGACCGCAGGCGCTTTCGCCCCTACGGTCTGATGGGGGGAGAAGCCGGCAAACCTGGCCGAACCACTCTGGCAGGACATCGCCGCACCAGGCGCCTGGCTTCCAAGTGCCGCTTCCAGGTCCGCGCGGGAGAGCGTATCATCGTCGAGACGCCGGGCGGGGGTGGATGGGGCCGGCCGGGAAAGAGGGCAAGGGATGGTCAGCATTCGGGCAGTTCAATTGCGTGAAATCCATCTGCCTCTCGTTCATTACTTTGAGACCAGCTTTGGGCGCACCTGCGATCGCAGGATCATTCTGGTGACGGTGAGGACGGAGGACGGCGTAGGGTACGGCGAGTGCACGGCTGGAGAGGAGCCCGGTTACAGCAGTGAGACAACTGAGACTGCTTGGCACATGTTGTCGGATTTCATCGTCCCGCGCCTGTTGGGAAGGGGTCTCGAGGATGCGCGCGAGGTAGCTTCCGTCCTGAGCCCGATCCGCGGAAACCGCATGGCAAAGGCTGCAGTGGAAACGGCGGTGTGGGACCTCCAGGCCCGGCTGCTCGGAATCCCGCTCAGCAGGCTCATTGGCGGTGTTCGAAGCGAGATCCCCTGCGGCGTTTCCATAGGAATCCAGGACAGCGTCGAGACCTTGCTGGCGAACGTACGCCAGGAGTTGGCTGCGGGGTACCGAAGGATCAAGATCAAGATCAAGCCGGGCTGGGAAGTGGAGCCGCTTCGGTGCATCCGCGCCGAGTTCCCTGAGGTTCCTCTGATGGCGGACGCCAACTCCGCATTCAGTCTGGCCGATGTCCCTCTTCTGCGCCGGCTCGACCAATTCAATCTGATGATGATCGAGCAGCC
>Ga0315282_10013413_pt1 | contig 12365 bp, 10 predicted proteins | sample YL17G07_20_MG_FD_203693 | JGI IMG/M metagenome (GOLD analysis project Ga0315282, IMG submission 203693) | Sediment microbial communities from Yellowstone Lake, YNP, Wyoming, USA - YL17G07_20 | ecosystem: Environmental > Aquatic > Freshwater > Lake > Sediment | place: USA: Wyoming | collected... | reverse complement strand
GACGACACATGCCTTAACGAACTCGCCTATATTGTAATCCAATGTCTTTATATCTACTAATTCTTCAATTGTAAATCTTTCTTTTCTAAATTTTCTTATCGTAATGCTGGGGCCGGTTAAAGAAAGAGGAGGGATTATAGCGTTAACGCGCGAGCCGTCTGGGAGTCTAGCATCGACCATCGGCACAGATTCATCAATCCTGCGACCAATAGGAGCGATAATCCGCTCGATAATTGTCTTTACCTGTTCATTAGAGATAAATTTTTTAGTGGTAAGTTCTATCTTCCCATGGCGTTCAATATAGACTTCGTCTTTATTATTAACCATTATATCGGTTATGCCAGGATCGCGCAAAAATTCCTCTAACGGGCCCAATCCCAAAGCCTCATCGATAATCTCGCCAACTAATTTACTCCGTACCTCAAAAGAAGAAATAAGGCTGCCGGATTCTTCGGTTAATAAATTAGAAATGAGCTTCTCGGCCTTTTCTCTCAGCTCTTTAGTTTTAGTGGGGTCACTAAATACCTTCAGGTCCAATCGTTTTAGATTCAGTTCCTCGATGAGGCGCTGATGGATACGACGTTTAAGAGACACAATATCGTCCTTCTCTTCACTTATAATTGGGCCTAGAACCGGTTCGGTTAAACCCACCCTGTCCCAGAATTCTCCCGGTTTTCCCACTGCTAGTCTATCTTTTAACCGCAAAGTATCTAATTCGCAATGTTCTACGAAAAGATCTTTATTAGCCACAAGCTCGTCGACAAATTTCTTTATGGCAAGGCTAACTTTACTATGAGGACTATCGATTACTACCGGTATTCCCCTGTTTAGCGCCAAAAGCACTACCCTACCCTCTGAAGGTATACGACTAATAAGCTCGCAAGGCAAACTCAGCCTTATCTCCTGCCAACTGATACTACTTAAGCTTTCTGCTCTATTCAAAACAACCTTTACCATCTTTAAAGGAAAATGCAAAAATTGCAAGGTATCCAAAGACCATTTGGTTTGATAGACCGAAAGTATATCCGGCGTTACCACCAAAAGAATAAGGTTTGCCTCGCTAAGGACGCTGATAAGCGATTCCGAAAAAGCACGGCCGGCATCTACAATAATATAATCGTAATGAGGGCTCAAAAGATTAAATATCTCCTTAATATATTGGGATTGGAAATGGGGAGCCTGCTGAGGCTTTAAAACCCCTGCTAACAGATCTATTCCTGGTGAGTAATTAACTACAAAATATTTTATGTTTATATCTTTGCCATTTTTTAACAAGGAGATTAAATCGACTACTGCCCTGGCGGGTTTAACATCCAACATCCTTGCCATATCTCCTACCACCTGAAGATCTAAGTCGATAAGGAGAACCTTCTGATCCTTTTTTCTGGCCAAGGCAACGCCTATATTAGTTGCCAATAAGGTTTTACCTACGCCTCCTTTTGTGCTAAATATAACAATTGTGCTGGCTTGCTTCATAAATAATTAAAGGTTAGTTCTTACGATAAACAATCGGCACTTGAATTTTTAACTCTTCTAATTTTACCTGATGAGGAAAGGCGGAATAAGGGCTCTGCTTTTGTACCACTTCTAAGGCGGCGTCATCCAGGGCCTTATAACCTGATGACTGCGATATCGTTGCTTCTTTGAGATCTCCGCTGGAAGCAAGGCGTAGGATCAAATTTACTGTTCCCTCCCAGCCTAACTCTTTGGCTTCTTGGGGATAATAAACTGCATTTATTATTTTTAATTGGACAGTTTTTATGTAATCCTTAAGTTCCGGTAATACATTATCTTCGGCGGCCAGAGGCCTTGTTTCCATCGGGATGCTCTCTGTTGCTTGAGCGGCTCCCGTCTCTTTAGTTGGCTCTTTACCGGCTACAATCGTAGGTGTGAGCGTAATAAATAATTCCACATCTCCTCTTTCACCTGTCCCGCCACCCACTCTAGTTGTCTTGTTTCTGAATAATGCGCCTACAACAGGGATATCGCTCAGAAAAGCAGTCTTACGGATCTCTTCCTCTGCCTTTTGTTTAATTAAACCACCGATGACCAAGGTCTGTCCGTCTTTTAGATACAGTTCCGTAGAAAAGTTGCGTTTTGTCAAAGGATAGGCCTGGGCTGTACGGTCAGCAGTCGGACCGAGAAACTCGGCAGTGCCTGTTTCGCTGACCTCGACATTTAAAGCAAGTTGAATATTGTCTTTATCTGTTACCGTGGGTTTTATTTTTAATTTAATGCCGAATTCTTTATATTCTACTTGGGTGGCTGAACCTGCTAAAGCAATCTGTGTTGTCATTATCGGCTTCTCTCCTCCCACTAATAATTCTGCTTCTTTGCCGCTTAAGCAGGCCAATCTTGGCTGAGAGAGGATACGTGCTTTACCTTCTTGGATTAAGGCATCTAAGGTAATATTGAAGGCGGTGCGTTTGAAATCTGAAACATGAAAAACATGAGTTAAGCCAGTTACAGCAGCACTTGTTGGCCCAGAGGAATCAGTCAATGTAATTCCTCCTGGCCAGGTAAATCCTAAAGTCTTGGTTGCGTCCTTAGCTAATTCTAAAACCTGCACGTCAATATCAACTATGGCTTCTTCTTTTATGGTTATAAGGTTGATGGTCTTTTCTTTTAATGCAGCCAAGGCAAGGTCTAGGCGATCCTTATCCTGAGAAGTTTTTACTCCACCCAAAAGAAGGACCTTACCTTCTTCGTCTTTTGCCTTCGTATATACGTTAGGTAAATTCAGTTCTTTTATTAGATTATCTATACGCAATTTGACATCAGTCATATCTTCCAGTAATACTCGTATACGATAAGACTGTTCTCCCATATCATCCCAGAAGACTAAGGAAGTGGAACCAACGGCTTTGGGAAATAGGGTTATTGTGTTTTCAGAGACATTTGCCACATCGGCGATATTAGGGTTTGTAATCACAATGCGGGTGGGGATATGGACGGGTAAAAGTTTCGTCTCGCCCATATACAGCCTTATCTCTTCCACAGCAACATCATTATCTGCCAAATTATAATTTATTAGGGGGAAAAAAACAAAAAGCACGCCTATTGTAAGGATAGGAAAAATCCTTTTCATTGTTCTCCTGTTATAGGTATATGGTTTTAACCGAAATTTATACTGCTTAACGAGACAGCGGCACTACTTCCTTCTGCAAACCGCGATATATCTCTACTACTTTTCTGGGTTTTGTCTCTTCTTGCTTGGTTAATGGCTCCTTAGGCATAATATATTGAAGTAAAGTATCCCAACTTGCCGGCATAATGGCCTGAGTTTGAGAGTCTGCGGGCGAACGCAGGAGTAGACGAATCCTACCTTGCTCTTGGACAAAGGCAATTATATTTGCCTCTTGAGGAATAAGAGCTAAAGTTATCAGTGGAGCTGCTTCTCGTGTTTCTTCTTTCTTATATCTAGATCCACCGCCTTGTCCTCGTGCCATACCTCCCAAATCTTGCCCTACAGCTAAGATTAGCACATTCTGAAATAGAGGAATAGTGGCTAACTGGGATGTTATTTGACCCTGTATTTCCGTAGGAAACGGTAATAATCCTATCAAATCCACATAATCGCCGGGACTTAGCATTCCGCCTAAAGAAGCAATATTATCCACGGAAATAGTTATTGCTCTTTTACCTACTGGTGTAGCCATAGCAAGAGAATCCGCCTGTTTAGAAGATAAAAGTTTACTTAAAGTTATCTGTTCGCCTTTAGATATGGATACCACTGTTACCATGCCACCTATTCTATCCAAAGAGGTAAGGGCTTGAGGCTGGACATACTGATTAGGCACAATCGCTGAATCAACCATCTCCGCTTCTATAATCGCGCCTCTGGCAATATCAGTCTTAGCAACTAGAACAGAAGTTTGATCCCTCCGCTCTTTCGCTAATTGCCTTTGTGCTTCTATGCGTACCGCCCGACGCTGTTGGTCTAAGTATACCTTAACCAAAAGCACCGCCGCTAAGGTCATAACAATACCAATTATTGTGGTTAGCCGTTTCTGCACTATTTTATCTCCCCTTCATTGGTCTCGATCTTTGCGTCATGGGATAATTGAGAATACAACTCGTCTATTTTCTGCTGTTGCTTGGCAATCAATAGCTGCTCTTTTAACCTATCTCGCACCTCAAATAATTCAAGTTGTTTGCCTTCTTTAATGCCTTCGATTTTAATAAGATAAAAACCATCCGGCCCTTTAAATACATTGCTGATCTTGCCCTCTTCCAAAGCAAGGGAAAAAGCAACTTCATCAAATAGAGTAAAACGTTCTCCTCTCTGACCTCGTTTTATATATCCCAGGTCTCCGCCGTCTTTGGCTGATGCGGCTACGGACCGGCTTCTGGCAACTGAGGCAAAATCTGCTCCCTGTAATAATTCTATATTCACCTGCCTGGCTTCTTCCTCTGTCTTAGCAACAATTTCCCGTATCTTCCTCGCCTCGGGTTCTCTAAGCTGGTCTTTTATTCTTTTATATGCGTCTTCAATCTCGGTAGCGCTAACATCTATATTCTTGGTTATCTCGTTTTGTAGCTCGGAAACTAAAATGGCAATTTTATTGTTCTCTAATGTTTTTTGAACTTCTTCTTTCCGATCTATCCCGCGATCTAATGCATTCTGATAAAGAACCAACCGACGGATTGCAAAGTTCTTTAAATAATTAAGTTTCTTTTCCCGTGTATCTATTTTCTCTTTTTCTTTCTCCTCGGCAGACAGACCTAGGAAGTCTAAGCTGGCGTTATAAATAGTAATTTCTCGATTTAAATCCTCTAAGGTAATTACCGCATTATTAACCTTGGCAACGGGGGTTCCTTTAATGAATGTAGAGACTGCTTCTTGGCTCTTTTTCGATGGAGATTTCTTAGGAGTAGAAAAAGGCATATTTTCGCAACCCGCTAAGGTAGAAAATACAATAAATAATAATGAATAAAGAGTAATCCCGTACCTCATCTGTCGCCTCCTTTAGTCTATTCTTTCTTAATCTCGTTAATTATCTTTATTAATAAATCCGCGATCTTAGCGATAATGTAAAAGAGGAAAAAGAAAAATATATACAGCGCCGAACCCAGAATAATCATTAACCGAGAATAACCCATCGATTCCTTCAAAAACATAGACAGCGCCCCAAAAATACCAATTAATAAAAAAATCCAGGCAGCAATCTTTACTACCACGCTGGATGTCCTTAAAAACCCTAAATGTTCGCGCATCCTACCTCCTTGATTTTATCAGGCCTTCTCTGTTTTTTATCACAAAGTATCAGGAAAAGCAAGAGAAATCTTATTTGGTAGCGCTAACGAGATTTGAACTCGTGTATTCAGCTTGAGAAGCTGACGTCCTAGGCCAGGCTAGACGATAGCGCCATAACTTAAGGTCCTTCGGCTCTTACCAAACTGAACTCCATCGCCTCAGGATCAAATTCGCGCTTATAACTTATGTCGTCCATCATAGAGCTACCAGTAACTCCATAAGTTATGCGCTCATTTGACTAGACGATAGCGCCGTATTAAATTCCTGCCTGCCCTGCCTCGCCGGCAGGCGGGCGGCAGGCAGGCAAAGTTATCCTACTATATACGCATATTTAGTTATTTAGTCAACCCCGTTAGAAATGCCCTTCACTAAATATATCATAATTTCTAACGCGGTCAATAAATTTATTGACCGCACAGTCGGCATTACTTATAATGTAGGTGATTCTGTTTGCGATAAGAAAGGTTAACCCAAGGTAGCCTTAAGATAAGTGGCGATGAAAGTAGGCATCGGCTTAAGCATACAAAGAAATACACTTCTGGTGGGCCGGGAAGTGTGGGATCAGGCAAGTATAAAAATAGGCAAAGACAAAATTGATTTCGCCATCTTATTCACTACCGTTAACCTTGCCTCGGCCTCTTTGTTAAAGATTATAAAAAACAAATTGGCCGGCCAGCCGCTAATCGGCTGCAGCAGCCAGGCAGTTATAACTAATTCGGGCATATATAAACACGCTGCCTTATTAGTGCTTATCAGCTGCGAAGGACTTAATATGAACGCTGCTTTTGTAAAGGATATAAAGACAAAGGGGGCACTTTCTGCGGGTGAAGAACTGGGGGGCAAATTAGTGCAAGAATTTACTGGCAGCCAGCGGGAATTCGGTATTTTTTTCTGTGACGGGCTGATGGAAGAGGGTTCAAAATTAATTCTGGGCTTACAGGAAAGGCTGGGCAAAAGCTTTCCTATTATTGGTGCTTCGGCGTCGGATAACTTACGTTTTCATAAAACCTATTTATTTTTCAACCAGGAAATCTTCACTGACGCCGCCGTCGGCATATTATTAGGCGGAGGATTGAGCTTCGGTTTGGGGATAAAACACGGCTGGAAACCTTTAGGAAAACCCAGGACCGTAACCGACTCCCATGGCAATGTGATAGAAAGAATAGATAATAAACCCGCGGTCAGTATCTACCGGGACTATTTTGCCAAAGATATTGCGGGGTTAAAAAAGGAATTAAAGTATATCTCCACACTTTACCCTATCGGCCTGTATTTGGAGGGTGAAGAAGAATACCTATTAAGAAATATCCTATCCATAGAAGATAATGGTTCTCTGGTCTGCCAAGGAGATATCCCTTTAGGTAGCCAAATAAGATTGATGATCGGTAATAAAGAATCCTGTCTTCTAGCAGCGCGCCAGGCAAGCGAAGAGGCAAAACAAAACTTAAGCGCTCTAAAATTAGGGCAGCCACAAAAATATTCGTCGATAGATATAGCATTTGTATTTGATTCCGCTTCTAGATATAGCCTGCTAAGAAGAGGCGCAATTGAAGAACTAAAGATGGTTAAGAACGCCATCGGAGAGGATGTCCCGATAGCGGGATTTTACACCTACGGAGAACAGGCACCTTTAAAAGCCATAGGTTATCACGGCGAGGCCCATTTCCATAACCAGACCATTTCCGTGTTGGGGTTAGGAGGATAATTTGTATTCGGAAAACCTATTTAATATTTTGGGGCTGGCGAGCATTTTTATCATCATTTCTCTCGCCATTGCCCTGGCGATAAAAATAGAAAAAATACAGGAACTACGGTCTTCAATATCTAAACTAAAAAAATCTTTAGAAGAAACTGACGAACAGGCAAAACTCATCGTGCGCACAGATATAGAGTTAAATAAAACTCAGGACGAGCTGGATAAGAAAATCGCCGGCCTCTATGCCCTGCAGAGATTATCGCGTGCAATAAGCACAACCCTGGAGGAGACCCAGATCTTTATGAACATCCAGAATGCGCACTTAGAAGACTTGGGTTTCGAAAAAGGGGTTGCCTTTTTGTGGAATAATGCAGAAAAAAAATTCCGCCTGACTTTAAACAGAGGTTATGACGAAGAAGAAATCCATTCAATAATGCATAATCTGGAATTAAGCAAGGAATTTTACTTAAGATTAATTAAACAAGAAATGGCGGTATCGTCTTTTTCTTTACAAGATATAAAACATAAAGAAAATATAAATAGGGTATTTAAAGTGACTCATTTTATTATGTCTCCCATCTTACCCCGCGAGGGCACTACGGGCTTCCTATTCCTGGGGACAGAATCAACCGATACCATTCTAACCGAAGGAGACGAAGAACTGGTAACGATTCTGGCTAACCAGATAGGCCAGGCCTTGGAAAACGCCAGATTATTCGAGAAGACCTGGCTTGCCCAGCAGGAATTGGAAAAAAAGGTCGAGGAAAGAACAAGAGAATTATCTGAGTTGCTTGAAGAAATTAAAAAGGTAAGTAAAAGAAAGACGGACTTTATTTCGGCGGTATCTCATGAATTAAGGACCCCCCTTACCTCCATAAAAGGTTATGCCTCGATACTTTTATCGGAAAAATTAGGGCAAATTCCTAAAGCAGTAAAGGAACGCCTAGATAAGATAAACCGTCATAGCGACGAACTCGCCCAGTTAGTAAACGAACTGTTAGATATTTCGCGCATTGAATCAGGTAAGATAACTATGAAACTAGAACCTCAAGACTTAAAGGATATCCTCGAAGCCGTGGCTGACCTTTTATCCGTACAATTGAAAACAAAAGATATTAAATTAGACGTAAAAATTACTAAAGAGACAGCAAAGGTTAACGCAGACCGCAATCAGATAGAACGCGTATTTATCAACCTTATCGGTAACGCCGTAAAATTTACGCCGGCAAAAGGAAAAATATCCGTAACTAGTCATCCGTCGGATGATTTTCTTCAAATCGATGTGAGCGACACGGGCATCGGCATACCTGAGGATGCGCTAACCTCGGTATTCGATGAGTTTTACCGCGTAGATAATCCCATAAATCAAGAGGTAAAAGGAACGGGATTGGGGCTTTCCCTCATAAAGCATATCATCGAAGCGCATAAGGGAAAAATTTGGGTGAAAAGTAAATTAGGGCAAGGTTCAACCTTCAGCTTTACCTTACCTAAGGCATAATAAATATGGCAGAGAGAATTTTAATCGTAGATGACGATCCGGATATACGGGATGTATTAAGGCTAACGTTATCCGAAGAAAATTACGAAATTTTGGAAGCCAAAGACGGCGAGGAAGCGCTAAAGTTAGTCAAAACCAAAGCTCCGGATTTGGTTCTTTTGGATTATAAAATCCCTAAGATCGACGGGCGCCGGGTATGCCACCAAATTAAACAAGACCTTTTACTTCGGCACCTGCCGATAATTATGGTAACCGGCAAGGGCGATTTAAATGATAAGGTCGGCGGTATCGATGCGGGAGCCGATGACTACATCGTCAAGCCGTTCGAACCCAAAGAACTGCTGGCGCGTATCCGGATGATCCTTAGAAGAACCCAACGCGACTTGGAAGCAAACCCGCTTACCCGCCTGCCGGGAAATGTCTCGATATTAAAAGAAGTCTCGCGGCGACTAGAGGAAAAAAATCAATTTGCCGTCTGTTACTTAGATTTAGATAAATTTAAATCCTATAACGACAAATACGGCTTTGAGCACGGCGATGAAGTAATCAGGGAAACCGCCAGAATATTATTAAGAACGGCTCAGGAATTAGGAACCGCATCGGATTTTGTCGGGCACATCGGCGGAGATGATTTTGTAGTTATAACCACTCCTGATTTGGTAGATAGGATTTGCCAAAAAATTATTGAGGAATTCGATAAGATTGCCCCTTCTTTTTATAATGAAACCGACAGAAAAAACGGCTATATCATTGCCAAAGACAGAAAAAACCAGTTACAAAAAATCCCTCTTCTTTCCGTATCTATCGGGGTAGTCTCCAACCGAGAACGTAAGATTACCCACGTTGCCGAAATAAGCGAAATCGGGACAGAATTAAAAGAAGCGGCCAAGCGCCTTGAGAGAAGCAATTATATAAAAGATAAACGCAAAGAATAAACAGGGGCGGTTCTAAAAAATAGAGGGACGGTTCTTTAAAAGAGCCGTCCCTAACTTTTGCGAGGAGAGGGATTTGAACCCTCACAGGCTCAACGCCCAACAGCCCCTCAAACTGCCGCGTCTGCCGTTCCGCCATCCTCGCAAATATCTTCTTTATTCTACCATATCTACCCTATATATCAAGGCTATCGATTTATCGTAACCGTTTACCCAGAATATAAATTGGGACGTCCCTGTGCAGAATATAATTAAAATAGGACCGCTGGCCTTTATATAGCGTTTCAAACCCCTGCTGATTAAAGAAATCCTTGGCCTTATTAGACATCGTTGCCAGACGAACACCGGCTATTTTTTCTTTTGTAAAATAATCCAAACAGGCCCAAATTAATCTTGAACCGATTCCTAAGTTGCGAAACCCTTCCCTAAGATTAATATGCAATACCGCGGGATAACGCTCGGAGAAATCCGGATCCCTAAACCCTCCTTTTATAAAACTGGCTAGACAACGGAAGATAAAAACCATATTTTTCTTTTTCAATATAAAACCGCTGATTATTGCCTTAACTAATAATTTCGGGATTATCCTATTTAGAAAAACATTATTCAAGAGATCGGCATCCTTCGCTCCAATTAGATAACCGATGACTTCGCGATTAGCTTCGGCAACAAAACAAGAGTCCGGTTCGTAATCGGTAAAATATTTTGTCAAGAAATCGGTTAGAATCTCTCTGTCCTCAAAAAAAGCATCTGCCGGCTCGCCGATAAAAGCCGTATCCCAGGCAATGCTCCTTACCGCATCACGGTCTTCTTTCTGGTAGCGCCTGATGAAGACCCCATCCATCGCTACTCCAATTCTATTATCCGCCAGGCAGTTTCGTTCAAGAGCAAACCAACCGCACGCGCCCTCGTATAACTTAATATGTAATCGGGGTCACCCAGGCCGATGAGCGGAATCTTTATAATTAAGGCCTTCCCTTCAAATTTTCGCTTGATACCTTTAATCCTAACCGCCTGTTTTTTCTCCCTGGTGTGCAATCCTAAGGCATTTATATAAAGTCGAAACTTAGGCATGCGGGCAAAATTCAAGTTTTTATTGTAACCGAGCAGAAAAATGGATATCCCTAAATTTTTGTCAATCTTTCTCCTTAAGGTTATTCTTATCAACAGATTGTCGTCTTTAATTGCGTATGCTAAAGCCAAGATTAGCTTTTGCTGATTTTGATTTTCCCCTTGCAGGCCTTCTTCAACATCTTCGGGCGCTCCCAAGTCCTGCCAGATAATTTCTTTTGTCTTCGGTTTATTTAATTTAATAACAGACAAATCGCCAAAAAGTTCGTTTTTGCGCGCAAAGGTAAATAGGTATGGCGGATTATATTTAATCTGGCTTCGGTAACAGGCGATGGCATCGCGCTTGGTTTTTATTTCCTTTTCGGTCAATTCCAGCTTCTGCCAGGAAGCCCCAATTAATTTGGGGGGAGGATTCAGTTCTAAGTCGGGATGGTAACCCCGCGGTTTTAGCCAGCCACGAACATGGATAAGGCAAGGAAAAATCTGCGGCCTCTTAATTTGTTTCTCCAAATCCCATAAGGCAACTTGCAAAAATAAATACAACGAACGGTGATCTCTGTTGGTATCCGCAGGGTGGGAAACGAAAACTTTCGTCGGCCTAAAATCAAGCAATATCTGCTTGATGTCTTTAAGTATGCTTTCACCTACATACGGGGCATTAAAAGACATCGCCTCAGGATAAGCAACCTTGGTGACCCTGGTTAACATGCTTTTAAACGGACGGGTTCCCCCCCAATATTTGGTTAAAATCTCCATTGTCCCGAAATCCGGATAGCCGAGAAATATAACGTCAGCGGGCTTCAAGCCCAATAATGCCATCGCCGCAAGGGTTTCTTTTCTTCTAACCTGCCCCATATGCAAAAACTCTCCTTTTCTGAAGGTGAGGCGTTTTTCATAAACAATAAAAGCCAATTCGTTATTGTCGCCGTTGGTATAACAGAGGACTTTAACTTTGGCACCCGCCTGAAGAGCTCTCTGTATGAGGCCTGCCGTGCCGACGGCCTCGTCATCCGGATGGGGGGAGAGGATAAGTACGCGGTCGGTATTAGTGAAGGGCGGTAATGCCTTAATCTCTTGGGAAAAACAAATGCCTGAAAAATAGAAAATAGATAAAACAATAGCAATAAGGCAAAGGGAATATTTTTTATTTCTTAGCATCTAACTTTCTATTTATAATCTAACTGCCCCCTGTGGATTCGAACCACAATTAACTGGTCCAGAGCCAGTCGTGCTACCGTTGCACTAGAGGGCAAAATATTACCATAAATTCTTCTGCACCCAGTCGTCGGCGTGCTGCATATGCTCCCAGGTATTTTTTACGTCCTGTTTAAAGCCTCTGGCAGTTTCACAGCCCGAAGTGAATATCAAAAAAAGCAAAAATGCGAGCGGCAAAAATTTTCTAAGGCGCATCCTACCTCCTTTTTATCCATTTGTTTAGTCTTTCTCTAACCTTCTCTTTACCCAGATAATATATGACCTCAAATAGGCCGGGACCGATAGTCTTTCCTGTAAGGGCAACACGAACCGGATGAATCAAAACCTTCGCTTCTAAGTTAAGTTCAGAGGCTAAGTTTCTAAAAGATGCTTCTATCGTCGCTATATCAAAGGGCTCTAGGTTTTCTATCCTTTCTATCAAAGACGCGAATTCTTTGGATAAATCCTGTGATGATAAGAATTTCTTTCTCGCCTCTTTATCAAATTTTATCTTCTTTAGGAAAAAGAAATCCGCCCACTCAGGGAAATCATTTAAGGTAGATAGCCGAGGCTGGAATAATTTTACTAAAGAAAGAATGTAATTTCTATCAAAATTTTCTTTGGAGATTAATCTTTTCTTTATCAACTGGGGGAGGACTAAATCCGTAATCTTCTCGGGGTCTTCTTTTTTTATATACTGGTTGTTTATCCACTTAA
>Ga0315282_10013412_pt1 | contig 12366 bp, 13 predicted proteins | sample YL17G07_20_MG_FD_203693 | JGI IMG/M metagenome (GOLD analysis project Ga0315282, IMG submission 203693) | Sediment microbial communities from Yellowstone Lake, YNP, Wyoming, USA - YL17G07_20 | ecosystem: Environmental > Aquatic > Freshwater > Lake > Sediment | place: USA: Wyoming | collected... | reverse complement strand
CGGGCACGATCTTGCCGCCGATCCAGTGACTGATCCGCTCCATGCTCCCAACTCCCCCCGAGGCGACGCCGGATCTGCTCGGCCCGCCGCGCCCCGGGCCGGCGACCGAGCGGTGCCGTGATGCTACCCGCCGCCATGAGGGGCTTCACCTGGGCCTTCCGCCCCCCGACGCCGGGCCGGTCGGCCCTCGGAGCGGCCGCCGGCGGAACTGGGGGCGCCCGCCACCGGTAGCTCCGGGGCGAGCGTGCAGGGGTCGGCTTTGACCCGGCGGCGGGCGCCCCCGACAATGGTGTGGCCGAGAGCCAGGGGGAGCTATGGAGGAACCGCGCACCGGGGCCGGGGAGGCGACTTGGGCGCTCGCGATGCTGCTCGTCGCCGTCGGTGGGGGGGTGGCGCTCGTCGGCTCGATCCTCGGCTGGTTCCGGCTGTCGCTCTGGTCGAGCAGCGGGTTCTTCGGCAGGGAACTCATGGGCACGGAGACGTTCTCCGGAACCGAAGACTGGACCGGCGTGGTGGCGATGTCGGTCGGCATCATTGTCGTTCTCCTCGCCGTCGTCTCGATGATCTTCGCGGAGGCCAGGGTGCGGCGGCTGGTGGGTAACGCCGTGGCGGTTGGCGGGATCCTGATCGCGGCGGCGGCACTCATGGCGTTCCTGCGTGTCGGGCAGGTCACGGCGTCGCTGGACGTCGGCTCCGGGCTCGCGGGCACGCGCGAGGGGAGCGCCGCGTTCGGCATGCCGATCTCCGGGCTGGGCGGCGTCCTCGCCGTGCTCGGCGGGTTCGTGGCGAGGCGCCTGGCCACGTCGTCGTGAGGCCCGGCGTGAAAGTCGCGCTGTGCCAGATGAACTCGGGGGATGATGCCGGGGCGAACGAGACCTCGGCGTTCTCCCTGCTCGAGGCGGCCGCCGCCGCCGGCGCGGATCTCGCAGCGCTGCCCGAGGTCTGGCCGTGCCAGGGTTCGGCGAACCGGGTCCGCTCGGCAGCGGAGCCCGTCCCAGGGCCGCGCACGGAGCGGCTCGCTGAAGCCGCGCGGCGCTATGGGATGTGGATCCACGGCGGGAGCGTCCTCGAGACCGCTGAGGGCGAACGCGTGTTCAACACGAGCGTGCTGTTCGACCGCGGGGGGGACCTCGTCGCCATCTACCGGAAGATCCACCTGTTCGATGCCGAGCCGCCGGGCGCCGTCCCGAGTCGCGAGTCATCCCTCTTCGCTGCCGGCGACGAGATCGTCACGGCCGAGACCGAGTTCGGCCGGGCCGGGCTCTCGATCTGCTACGACGTGCGCTTCCCCGAGCTGTACCGGGCGCTCGCCGCGCAGGGCGCCGAGGTGCTGTTCGTCCCCTCGGCCTTCCGCTCCGAGACGGGCGTGGACCACTGGGACGTTCTCCTGCGCGCGAGAGCTATCGAGGACCAGGCGTTCGTGATCGCCGCGGCTCAATGGGGTAACTGGGGACCGCCGGAGCGGGAACGGCACAACTACGGCAACAGCCTCGTCGTCGACCCCTGGGGGCGGGTCGTCGCCCGGGCTCCGGACGGGGTCGGCGTCACGTTCGCCGAGATCGACCTCGACGAGATCCGGCGCGTCCGCGAGGCCCTGCCGGCGCTACGCCATCGCCGCCTGAGCCCCTCCCCCTGACGCCCATCTCGGACCCGAGCTCCGTCCCTGAACCACATCCTGAAGCCTTCCCGCACTCCAGAACACGTGCTCAGCTTCCGTCCGTCCGCTGCCGATACATCTGGAGGAACACATAGGGTCGGTCCCGAGAAGGGCAAACCGCCGGGAACGGCGGGACGCAAAGCTGCGGGCCTCACCGCTCCGAAGGGAGCGCAGGCGGCCGAGCTGCCGAAGGCCAGAGCCCCCGACGGGCCGGTCTCCACTGGGACCCACGAGTCGGGAGGCTCGACGACATGGAAGCGACGATGGGGAAGGGCCGCAGGGCCCTCATCGTGCTTCTGGTGGTGATCTCGGGGCTCCTCGCGCAGGGGCTCACGCCCACCGGAGCCGCCGCTGCCGGCACTCGCCCCCGGGATCAGATGTTCTCGCTCACGAACGAGGACCGCGCCGTTCACGGCAAGGCTGAGCTCGCACTGGACGCAAGGCTCTCGCGCTACGCGAAGAAGCACAGCCGCGAGATGGCAGACAAGGGCTACCTGTTCCACACCGCCGACCTGGCAGCCGCGCTCAAGGGCCGCGACTGGACGATCGCCGGGGAGAACGTGGGCGTCGGGTCTTCGCTGACGGACCTCGAGGACGCGTTCATGGCGAGCAAGCTGCACCGTGAGAACATCCTTCGGACGACGTTCGACGACGCCGCCGTGGGGGCCTTCAAGTCAGACGGGAAGTTCTGGGTGACGGTTATCTTCTACGGCTAGCCCCTCCCGACCTAGCTGTAGGGAGAGCGCCCCGGGCCACGAAGGGCCCGGGGCGCTCGAACGTTCAAGGCTCGAGACGCTCGAGATCGCCGGGAGTGTCGATGTCGGCCGGCGCGTCGGCGTCGACGACGACCTCCTGAACCCAATCGGGGCGCGCGTCGATCAACGTGCGGGCGCCGGTGTCGCCGGCAAGGCGATGGGCCTTCTCCCAGACCTCGCGCGAGAGCAGCGAGGGCCCCGGCCCGTTTCGGAACCGCAGCCGTACGATCCGCGCACGGCTCTCGAGGAACGCGGCCGCGAGCGCGCGGATGTGCTCAGCGGTGATCCCCGGCCGGTCGGCGAGCAGCACGACGGCGCCCTCGCTCTCCCGAGCGGCGGCTTCGAGCCCGACCGCGAGGGACGTGGACAGCCCTTCCTCGAACCGCGCGTTCGAGACCACCCGTCCGTTCTGCGGCAGCCGGAGCGCGAGCCGTACGCGCTCGGCCTCGTACCCGAGGACCACGACGACCTCGTCGAGCCCGGCCTCGATCGCAGCGTCGACGGCATGCTGGACGAGCGGCTTGCCGCGGTGTTCGAGCAGCTGCTTCGGGCGCCCGAACCGCGACGAGCGGCCAGCTGCGAGGACGATGCCGGTGATCACGCCGACCCGCGGCCGAACAGCCGACGGAAGAACCGTCCGATGGACCGCGCGACCGCGTACAAGCCCAGCCGGATCCCTCCTATCGCCCGCTGTCGCGGGGGTGCCGGAGCAGCGGTCCCGGTCCCACCCGCTTGAGCTCCCGCGTCCAGCCCCGACATGCTTTCGAGCAGGCAGTCGGCGAACCGCTGCGTGAGCTTCGCCGAGACGTCCGGCAGCAGCCCTCGCGAGACCTGCGCGACCATGCCGGTCAGCGTGATGTCCGACCTCATCGCCACGGTGGTGCCGCCCTCGGCCGGCTCGAGCCACGCCGTCAGGAACACGTTCGCGGCGCCCTTCCCCTTCTGCTCAAGGCCCTTCGCATGGAGCACGACGCGGTGAGCGGCGTCGTCGCGCTCCTGCACGGTCACCGTTCCGGCGAACGAAAGGGAGACCGGGCCGAGCTTCATCGCGACCCTTCCCTTGAAGGTTCGGTCGTCGACGACCTCGGTGAGCTCAGCGCCGGGGACACAGGGAGCGATCCTCTGCACGTCCAGCAGGTACTCCCAGAGGCGGTCGGCCGGCGCCGGGACCCGGAACTCGTTCTCGATCAACACTCCACCCTCCGATGCGGCTCGCGGACCGGGAGCGAGCCTACCCGCGGCGCGACGGAGCCCGCCACTCCGCCACCCGACCCGCGGGTGCGAGCGGTACCGTGCTTGCTCCCGGTAGCATGGGTCGATGCCTCGGAGCCTCGAAGGACTCGAAGGGAAGGTCGCGCTGGTGACCGGCGCCGGCAGCCCGACCGGCATCGGCTTTGCGGCTGCGAAGCTGCTCGGCCGCGAGGGGGCGGCGCTCGCCGTCTGCTCGACGACCGACCGCATCCACGAGCGGGCGGAGGAGCTCGAAGCGCTCGGCTACACGGCGGTCGGGTTCGTCGCCGACCTCACGGGCTGGGAGCAGGCGCACGCGATGGTCGCCGCTGCGCTCGAGCGGTTCGGCAGGATCGACGTCGTCGTCAACAACGCCGGCATGGTGCAGGTCGGAACGGAGGAGCTGTCGGGGCGCTTCGTCGATCTCACCGAGGCCGAGTGGGACCGGGAGATCGCCCTCAACCTGAAGACCGCTGTGAACGTAACGCACGCCGTGCTGCCGGGGATGCTCGAGCGTGGGTACGGGCGCATCGTGAACGTCTCCTCGGTGACCGGCACCATCGTCGCGAACCCCGAGAGCGTCGCCTATGGTGCGGCGAAGGCCGGCATGGACGGCCTCACTCGCGGCCTCGCGCTCGAGGTCGGCCGCCACGGCATCACCGCGAACTCGGTCGCGCCTGGCTGGATCGGGACCGGCTCCTCGGGCTCGGTCGAGCTCGTGGCAGGGGAGCACACGCCGGTCGGCAGGCCGGGAAGGCCCGAGGAGGTCGCCGAGCTGATCGCGTTCCTCGCCTCGGAGGGCGCGAGCTACGTCACCGGCCGGTCGATCGTCGTCGACGGCGGGAACACCATCCAGGAGTTCAAGGGCCCCCCCGAGGACTGGTACTAGGCCGGCTCAGGCCGGGTTCGCCCCTGCCTCGACGTCCGTGCGGCTGATCCGCTTGCGGAAGATCCAGTACGTCCACCCCTGGTAGGCGAGGACGAGCGGCGCGAAAACGAGCGCGACTATCGTCATGACCGTCAGCGTGTAGTGGGCACTCGACGCGTTCCAGATCGTGAGGTCGTTCGCGGCGCGAGTGCTCGACACCATCACGCGCGGATACAGGTCGAGGAAGATCGTCGCGGTGACGCCGACGATCGCGAGTCCCGTGGCGAGGAACGCCCAGCCGTCGCGCCTCGCGCGTGAGAGCCACACGACTCCGGCCACCGCCGCGAGCGCCAGGATCGACACGACCACCGGCGCGACGCGGCCGTTCCCATGCTGGTCGACGAAGGTCCACACGAGGAACCCGAGCACCGCCGCAGTGGTCGGCCACGCGAGCAGCTCCGCGGCTCGGCGCGCGCGGTCGCGCAGCTCACCGTCGGTCTTGAGCGTCAGGAACACGCCGCCATGCAGCGTGAACAACAGGAACGAAGTCGCTCCGGCGAGCAGCGCGTAGGGGTTCAGGAGGTCTAGGAACGAGCCCGTCCACTCGTGGTTCGCGTCGATCGGGACACCCCGAAGGATGTTCGCGAACGCGACTCCCCAAAGCAGCGCCGGCACCGCGCTGCCCCAGAAGATCGCTCGGTCCCACCAGCGCTTCCACTCGGGGTGCTTGCCCTTGCCGCGGAACTCGAACGCGACACCGCGGAAGATGAGCGCCGCCAGGATCAGGAACAGCGCGAGGTAGAAACCGCTGAACAGCGTCGCGTACCAATCGGGGAACGCGGCGAACGTCGCTCCGCCGGCCACGATCAGCCAGACCTCGTTCCCGTCCCACACCGGACCGATCGCGTTCACCAGGATCCGGCGGTCGACGCCGTCCCTGCCGAGGAACGGCAGCAGGATGCCGACGCCGAAGTCGAAGCCCTCCAGGAAGAAGTAGCCGATCCAGAGCGCCATGATCAGCGCGAACCAGAGGGTCTGGAGGTTCAGGTAGCCCTCGTGCATGTCGACCGCCCCTCAGTAGACGAGCGTCGGCCCGGCGGCCGGCGCTTCGACGGTCGGAGGTTCGGAGCGCGCGTACCTGACCAGTAGGTACGCGTCGATCACGGCGAGCGCCCCGTAGATCACCGTGAACCCGACGAGCGTCGTCAGCACGAGCCCGAAGCCGACGGTCGGTGAGCTCGCGTCCCGCGTGAGCATCACTCCGTAGACGACCCAAGGCTGGCGTCCGACCTCGGTGAGGATCCAGCCCGTCGAGTTCGCGATGTACGGGAGCGCGATCGCGAACGGTGCGAACCACAGGAACCACTTCGCGCTCTCGAGCTCGCGTCTCCGGAACAGCCACAGGCCGATGAGCGTGATGAAGACCATGAGGAAGCCGGCGCCCACCATCACGCGGAAGGTCCAATAAGTGGCGCCGACGTCCGGCACGTAGCTGCCAGGGCCGTACGTGCGCTCGTACTGCCGCTGGAGGTTGTTGATGCCTTCGACAGTGCCGTTCCAGGAGTTGGTCGACATCACCGAGAGCAGGTGGGGGAGTTGGATGTTGAAGACATTCCGACCCTGGCCGACGTCGCTGATCGCGAAGAGCGAGAGCCCGGCCCCTTGCGTCGTGTTCCAGAGGGCCTCGGCGGCAGCCATCTTCATCGGCTGCTGCTTCGTCATCTGCTGTCCCTGGATGTGACCGCTGACGACGACCCCGACCGTCGCGAAGAGCGAGACGACCAGCCCCATCGCCGCCGATCGCCGGAACACCTCGGTCTCGTGCCCGCGGAGCAGATGCCACGCCGAGACCCCGATCACGAACATGCCGCCGGTGACGAGCGCGGCGAGGATCGTGTGCGGGAAGTGGGTCCAGAGCGTGGAGTTGGTGAGCAGCGCCCCGAAGTCGTGCAGCTCGGCTCGACCCGTTTCGGGGTTCACGCGGTAGCCGACCGGGTGCTGCATCCACGAGTTCGCGGCGAGGATGAAGAACGCCGAGAGCCCCGTGCCGATCGTGACGATCCAGATGCACGCGAGGTGCACACGCTCGGACAGCCGGTTCCAGCCGAAGACCCAGAGCCCGATGAACGTCGACTCGAGGAAGAAGGCGGCGAGTCCCTCGATCGCGAGCGGAGCGCCGAACACATCGCCCACGAACCGGCTGTAGGCCGACCAGTTCATCCCGAACTGGAACTCCTGGACGAGGCCGGTGACGATGCCGAGCGCGAAGTTGATGAGGAAGAGCCTTCCCCAGAACTTCGTCATCCGCAGGTACGTTAGATCCTTCGTGCGGTGCCAGAGCGTCTCCATGACCGCCGTGAAGAACACGAGGCCGATCGAGAGCGGTACGAAGAAGAAGTGGAAGACTGTCGTGATCGCGAACTGCCATCTCGCTAGATGGAGCGCGTCCGTAGCCAGCCCCCCTGTGTCGCGCCGTCTACTGGGTAATCCTGACAGGCTCGACGCGGCGGCGCGCCGGGTTATGATCCCGAGGTCCTGGGGCACCGGTCCAGTGATGGCGGTCCTTCATGTTTACGCTTCCGGCGCTCCGCGCTCGTGGATCGGGCCCTTGCGGTCGCGCAGGAACCCGGTGTCGCGGCCACGCTTGACCGCGAGGATCTCGCCTGCGATGGCCGCCGCGATCTCCTCGGGGCCCTCGGCACCGAGGTCGAGACCCGCGGGACCGTGGATACGCTCGAGGTCCTCGTCCGTGACCGAAACGCCTTCCTCGCGTAGTTCCGTCAGCAGTCGCTCGGTGCGCGCGCCTGGGCCGAGCATCGCGATGTAGCGCGCCGGCGAGCCGAGCAGCGACCGCAGGTAGTCCTTGTCGCGAAGGTAGTTGTGGGTCATCACGACGACGAACGTGCGCTCGTCGATCGGAGCGGCGTCGGCGACGTCCTCCGGGTGCTCGACATGCACGAACGTCGCCGCGTCGGGGAAGCGGTCCGGGCTCAGGAACTCGCGGCGGTCGTCGACGATGATCGGAGCCCAGCCGAGCAGTGCTGCCGCCTCGACCACCGGCCTCACGTCGTGGCCGGCGCCGCATATGACGAGGTGGAGCGGAGGCTCGAGCACCTCGACGAACGTGCTCGCCTCTCCGGATGAGCCGGGCAGCGTGCGGACCTCGCTCCTCTCGTGCGCGAGGAGCTCGAGCGCGGCCTTCCGCGCCGCCGCATCGAGCGCCGCGTCGCCGAGGCTCCCGCGCGCCCCGCCGTCGGGGCGAACGAGCATCCGGTTCCCCTGCTCGACGCCGGGGACGGAGGACCCGAGCACCGTGACCAACGAGATCGGCCGCTCCTCCTCGACCGCCATGCGGAGCGCCCTCGCGACCTCCGCCGCCTTCTCGGCCGGCTCGACGAACAGGTCGATCGCGCCGTTGCAGCCGAGGCCCCAGCCCCACACGGCCTCATCGTCGGCGGTGAGGTCGAACGAGACGAGGCGTGCGCGGCCCTCCTCGACCACGGCGCGCGCGACCTGGGCGACCTCGTTCTCGAGACAGCCGCCGCTGAGGTTGCCGACAAGCGGGCCCTCCTCGGGGACGATGAGACGCGCGCCGGGGCGGCGGTAGGTGGAGCCCCGCACGGCGACGATCGTCGCGAGCGCGAGCCTCTCGCCCCGCGCGGACAGCGACTCGATCGCGGAGAGGACGTCGGTCAGCTCGCTCACGGCTGCGAATCGTACGTGATGGGGAGGCGGGCGGCTCCCTCGAAGGTATGCTCCGCCGGGACGAAGCGGCGGGAGGCATCGCGGGATGCTCTACCTCTCAACCTATCTCGGGCGGCCGGTCTTCGATGCGGTCAACCGCCCCGTAGGCAAGGTGCTCGACCTCGTCGCGCGCCTCGACGGCGAGTTCCCGCTCGTCGTCGGGCTCCGGGTGAAGACCGACTTCCGCGCGCGCCGCGACGTCGACTGGGCGGACGTCCGCGCGTTCGAGACCTCGCAGGTGATCCTCTCTCGGGAGGCGGACGACCTGAGGCCGTACACGCTCGGAGAGCGCGATGTGCTGCTCGCGCGGAACGTCATGGACAAGCAGATCGTCGACCTCGAGGACCGCCGGCTGATCCGGGTCCAGGACGTCCAGCTCTCGCGGACCGGCACGCGCCTGCGCGTGATCGGCGTGGACGTGTCGACCTCGGCGCTGCTCCGCCGACTGTGGTTCGCGAAGCTCGCGGATCGCGTCGCGCGGCGCTACCCGCCGGACTCGGTGGCCTGGTCTGACGTCGACCTCGGCTCCTGGAAGGATCCGAACGTGCGGCTGCGCGTTTCGCGCTCCGGTGTGCGGCGGCTCCACCCCGCCGACCTCGCGGAGATCGCCGGCGATCTGCCTCCGGCCGAGGGTGTCGAGCTTCTCGAGACCCTCGAGGAGGAGGTGGCGGCGGACACCCTAGAGGAGATGACCCCCGAGGACCAGATCCGCATGCTAGAGGCCCTCGGCCCCGAGCGCGCGGCGCGCATGCTCGAGCGCATGTCGCCCGACGACGCGGCCGACCTGATCCAGGACCTCGACCGCGAGGACGCCGAGGCGCTGCTCGCCGAGATGGACCGTGGCGAGGCCGCCGAGATCCTGAAGCTCCTCCGCTACGAGGAGGAGAGCGCCGGCGGTCTGATGACGACCGAGTTCGTGACGGTCGAGCCGAACGAGACCTGTCAGGGCGTGATCGAGGCGCTCCGCCACCGCGTGCCCGACGAGGAGCACGCGTACCACGTCTTCGTGACCGACCGGGAGGGGAAGCTCGTCGGTGAGATCTCGCTGTACGAGCTCGTCGTCGCCTCCGGTGACGCGTCGGTCGGAAGCGTGATGCACGACGACCCGATCTCGGTCCGCGAGGACGAGGGGAAGGACGAGGTCGTCGAGGCGATCACGAAGTACAACCTCCTCGCCGTGCCGGTCGTCGACGCCGAGGAGCACCTCGTCGGCATCGTCACCGTGGACGATGTGATCGACCTCGTCCGCCCGACCGAGCAAGCGCGGAGGATCCTCGGGTGAGGCTGGCGTGAGCCGCCCGGCGCAGGGGCGGGTGCTCGGGCGAGCGCGGGGGCTGCTCCGGCGCCGCGCCGGGATGCTCGCGTTCTTCGCGGTCGTCGGGCCCGGGCTCATCACCGCCTCGGCCGACAACGACGCCCAGGGCATAACGACCTACTCACTGGTCGGAGCTCGGACGGGATACGGGCTGCTGTGGCTCTTGATCCCGGCGATGATCGCGCTCGTTGTGACCCAGGAGATCGGCGCCCGGATCGGCATCGTCACCGGGAAGGGCCTGGGCGCCCTCATCCGCGAGCGCTTCGGTGTGCGCCCGGCTGCGTTCGCCATGCTCATGCTGCTCGTGGCAAACCTCGCGACGACGGCCGCCGAGTTCGCAGGCATCGCGGCCTCCCTCGAGATCTTCGGCGTGAGTAAGTACATCTCGGTGCCGGTCGCCGCGGTCCTCGTGCTCGTGCTGGTGGCGAAGGGCGGCTACAAGCGGGTCGAACGTGTCCTGCTCGTGCTCTCGGCCGTGTTCATCGCGTACGTCATCTCGGGCCTCCTCGCGCATCCCGACTGGGGGCAGGCCGTCCACGGTCTCTTGACGCCGACGTTCGGGGGGAAGTCGATCTTCGTTCTCACGGCCGTCGGCATGGTCGGGACCACCGTCACGCCGTGGGGGCAGTTCTTCATCCAGGGCTACGTGGTGGACAAGGGCCTCGGGCCCGATGACCTGCGGTACGAGCGTCTCGACGTGTTCCTCGGCCAGCTCGCGATGTGCATCGTCGTGCTCTTCATCATCGTGGCGACGGCGGCGACGATCCACGTACATGGTGGGAGCATCGTCGATGCGAAGGACGCGGCGCTCGCTCTCCGACCTCTCGCCGGCCGGTTCGCCGAGACGCTCTTCGCGGTCGGGCTGCTGAACGCGTCGCTCATGGCGGCCAATATCCTGCCGCTCTCGACCTCGTACGCGGTGTGCGAGGCCTTCGGTTTCGAGCTCGGGCTCGATGAGCCGGTGCGGGAGGCGCCGGTCTTCTTCGGCACGATCGCGTTCTCGATCGCGTTCGGTGCGATCATCATCCTGATCCCCGGGATCTCGCTCGTGCCGGTGCTGTTCCTCTCGGCCGTCGTGAACGGGCTGCTACTTGCCCCTCTCTTCGTCTACCTCTACCTGCTCGCGAACGACCGAGACCTCATGGGCGAGCTACGGAACGGACGTCTCGCGAACGTCCTGACGATCGTCACCATCGTGCTGCTCATCGCCCTGACGATCGTGCTCGTCGGCGCGCAGTTCGTGGGCACGTGAGGCGGGGATGAGCGCAGTGGTGCGGGTCGAGGTCACCGTGAACGGCGAGAAGCGCGAGGCGGACGTGGAGCCGCGCACTCTCCTCGTCTACTTCTTGCGGGAGATCCTCGGGCTCACCGGCACGAACGTCGGGTGCGACACATCCTCGTGCGGGGCGTGCACGGTGATGGTGGACGGCGAGTCGGTGAAGTCCTGCACGATGCTCGCCGTCCAGGCCAACGGTCGCGAGATCACGACGATCGAGGGCATTGCCTCGGCGGACGGAACGTTCCACCCGCTCCAGGATGCATTCCACCGCAACCACGGCCTCCAGTGCGGCTACTGCACGCCGGGGATGATCATGGCCGCGGCGAGCTACCTGGGGGAGAACCCGAACCCCACCGAGGCGGAGGTCCGCGAAGCGCTCAAGGGCAATCTCTGCCGGTGCACCGGGTACCAGAACATCGTGAAGTCGATCCTCGACGCCGCCTCGCGGATGGGCGGCACGTCCGCTGAGGGGTGAGCGATGATCCCGGCGCCCTTCGACTACGCGTGCGCCGAGTCGATCGACCAGGTCGTCGAGCTTCTCTCATCCAACGAGGACGCGAAGGTCATCGCGGGAGGCCAATCGCTGCTGCCGCTGATGCGGCTCCGTCTCGCGCGCCCCGCGATGCTCGTCGACGTCTCGCGGATCGACGAGCTCTCATACATACGCGAGGACGGGGACAGGGTGGCGATCGGCGCCGGGACACGTCACCACGACGTCGCGGGGAGCGAGCTGCTGCGCGACGCTTGCCCGATCGTCCCGTTCACGGCCGCCGAGATCGGCGACCCGCAGGTACGCCACGTGGGGACGATCGGCGGATCGTGCGCGCACGCCGACCCGGCGTCGGACATGCCGGCCGTGCTGCTGGCGCTCGGAGCCGAGCTGGCCGTGCGCGGCGCGAACGGCGCCTCGCGCGTCGTCGCGGCGGCGGACTTCTTCAAGGGCCTGTTCGAGCCCGATCTCGCGCCGACCGAGGTCCTGACCGAGATCCGCGTACCGAAGACGCCCGGCGGCTGGAGCTACGTGAAGTTCCGGCGCCGCGCGAACGACTGGGCGATCGTCGCCGTCGCAGCCGTGGCCGGCCGCAACGGCGGCGCGGCGGTGGCTCTCGCGAACATGGGGAACCGGCCGCTGCGCGCCGCCGGCGTCGAGGAGGAGCTCGCCGCGGGGTCCGACCCGGCGACGGCCGCCCGCCGTGCCCCCGAGGGCACGAGCCCTCCGTCGGACGTGTTCGGGAGCGCCGAGTACCGGCAGGAGCTCGCGAAGGTGATCGTCCGCCGGGCGCTCGAGGAGGCGATGTCGCGGTAGCGGGAAGGCGCTCCGCGCTCGGGAGGGGCCCCGCGAAGCGGGGCCCCTCCCTTTGACGCGCGAGCGGTTCTCTGCCTGAATGGCTCCCATGCAAGTGCTGTTGGCCGCAACCGATGACCCCTCGTGGTGGGTCGACACGGGAGCGCCGATTCTGATCACCGTCGGCGTCGCGGTCGCCGTGACCGTCGTGCTGCGGGTCGTCGTCGGCCGGT
>Ga0315282_10013411_pt1 | contig 12366 bp, 18 predicted proteins | sample YL17G07_20_MG_FD_203693 | JGI IMG/M metagenome (GOLD analysis project Ga0315282, IMG submission 203693) | Sediment microbial communities from Yellowstone Lake, YNP, Wyoming, USA - YL17G07_20 | ecosystem: Environmental > Aquatic > Freshwater > Lake > Sediment | place: USA: Wyoming | collected... | reverse complement strand
TATACCCTCGATGATTCAAAAGTTAAACGAAATAAGAGGAGATACTGCTTTTGACGAAACAGAATTTGTTTTCAAAGATTTTGTTTTAAAAGAATATAAAAAGTTGATGGAAGCGAAACCAACATGAAGGCTATCATCGTCTTTAGACGTGCAAGTTCAACTTATGAAGGTACACGAATAGTAGAAGAACAAAACTTGCAAAGAGAAATTAAGAACTTAGAGAAAAACAACATAGAAATTGTTTGTATTTTACATGTTTCCTTTGCGTTACAAGTTAGAAATCTTGAATTTCCGAAGAAGGAGGTTGAATCGTGAGGAGGCATACGAAGTTTCTGAAACGACAAGCAAAACGAAAATGCATGGGAACGGGAAGATAATGCAAAAAACAAAACTGACAATGCTAGAAGATGAACCAAAACGTGTTAGATGTCCATGCCTAAATTGCGGTTTCGTTGTCTGGTTCAATTATGGTCCAAAAGAAATTCGCTTAGACAAGAAGCAAGCGTTAGACAAGTTGATTCAACATTTAAAGACACAGCATACTGTTGGAGAGATTTTTGAGTGGTTGGAACGTTGTGCAGTTGAATATTTCGATAGAGAGCTTGGTGTTTAAGAAATGACAGAAACTATGAGAATTTATCTTTTTCAATGCTTGTTCTGTCCAAGAAAATTCAAAGGTAAAAAAGGATTTGACAGATGCGTTAGGCACATGGAGAAAAAACACTTTCAAGAAATGGTAGCAAATCGCATGGAGTATCCCATCAACCTATCAAAAGAATTTGTTAATGGAAAATGGGGACCATTTATTCCTTAAGATGGAAGGAAAAGACATGACAGAGCAAATTTGTTTAAAGCCCACAAGCATGGACTTTGAAATTTTGAAACGATTAAAGGCTTACTTAAACTTGGAACCGAAATTGGAAGACAGACGATATTTTACAGCAGACAACCTTTACCGCTATGGCTTAGTCAGGCTTTTGTCAGAACCGCACTGTAGAACAGTTGGAGCATGGTTCAGCAGAATGCAACATGCACAGGCAATCGTGGACACGGGCGAGTTTGTTCCAAGCGAACGCACAACCAATAATGGTCGTAGAATCAAAAAGTACGATGCCTTCCCAGAAAAAGAAGGAGCGTGACAGAGTTGAGAGTTTGCCCACGATGTGGTTTCAGAGATAGTCCAATTTGGCGAAATCGTATGGCTAAAAGGCTCTATGTTCAGTATTGCAGAATAGACGAATTAATCGAGTGGGAGCCTGAGTTAGCGAAGGAATTACAAGAAAAGAAGTATGTTTTCAAGAATGGGGTTAAATATAAACTAACACTGAAAGGTTATGTTGAGCGAATAGATGCATTTCTCTGTGCTCACCCTGAACCTAATAATCCAAGCATTTCGGAGCCTCATTTTGAAAAACATAAAGCCAAACTTATAGGATATAATCCTAAATTTCAACGTAAACTTTTTGGTGATAGTTTTCCAGAATATGGAAGCGACAAAAAATGAATGAAAGTAAAAAAGAACTTTTGGAAAAACTCGCATTGCTAGAACATAATCAATGGAGTGAATGGATAGAATACATGAATAAGCGAGCGGTTCATGGAGAAACAACTTGGAACGAATGGTGCAGAAAAGCATCTATGCCCTACAGAGTTTTGACGGAACAAGAAAAAGAATCCGATAGAAAATTTGCTCGAAAGGTTTTGACTGTTTTGGATGGTGAAAAATAGTGAAACACACACTGTATAGTTGCTTACATTATTGCGATGTAGAAACAATCAAATTATGTTGGAAACTTGGCATATTCTTACTTTGCCAAAATTCAATAGTACAATTGGATGGTGAACACAAAAAATGAATAAGGTTAGAGTGCAAACATGGAACTTCCAAAACGAATTGGTAGATGACAAACTCTTAGACGTTTGGACAGGCCTAGACGATTTTTTAGAAGACGTTTACACACGGTTCAGTGGCGGATGGCAACTTAAAAAAATAATCGTGGAAAAGGTGAACGTGAGAAAATGACTAGACTGTGGGAACCATTAATTATAAATGGTAAACCTCGATGTTGCTGGTGTTATCCAAATACGTCGCATAGACTCCGCGTTTTACTCCGCAAAAAAACTGTCAAATTGGCTGAATGCACTCACTGTCACCGTCAATATCACATAGGAGCCTAACCAGATGTGTAAAAGTGAAATGTGGGGCATATTGACGGAACGCGAAGCCAAACGCCTAATGACCAGGGCAACCAACGGAAACGCAAGCGCCGTCACCTGCAAATTTTGCGGCGAATTAATCCAGATTGGAGACACTTTCATAAGGAAACGCAGAAGTGGCAGAAGAGTCCGAACAAGAGCCACATTCGTTGATTATTACCATGAAAGATGCTGGAAATCTTTATTACATTAAAAGGTGAAAAATAATGTGGTATCAATGCGTGAACTGCCAGAAAAAGGTGTCCTGCAAAAAACAAGACAATCCCGAATGGCTCAAAACAATAGAAGAAAAAAGAGACTGCCCAGAATACGCGTTTAACTCTTCAACGAAAAGGTGTAGCGCGTTTGTCTAAGGCTTTTCGCTAGAGGTAAATAGGAGTGGTTAGAAAACAGCAAAACAAAAATAGTCCATTCAACACTATCTAAAAACAGAGATGATAAACATGAAACACACATATATTGGTGTATTACTTTTGGCATCTGTAATAATCGTTTTCGGCGTGTATATTTATCAGTTTTTTCCCTATGTTGAAACACTATCAAAGTTGACGTTGGATCCTTCTGTTATTGGTTTTTGGAAAGTAGAAACAGAAAAAGTTAATGCACAAGGTAATATTTCTGGTATTGGAATTATGGGTATGGGTTGCCTTCTATTCGCTTTCGGCTTAGTTATGAAGTTTAAATGGAAAAATTAGAAATTTCATTTTATCAGTTTAAGTCCCTTACCGATTTCTCTTTGGATTTCAAACTGTTTTTGAATCATATCCACTGGCGACGCAGATGGCAACTGTCTAACATTTTCAGAATTAACCATACTCACCCTTGTACTAAACCCAGTGCCCTTCGCAAAATCATAGTCCACAGAAACTACGTCAAAGTTTGTTGCACTAATATTTTCCGCCGGAATAGTCATGGGTAATCTGTCGCCTATTTTTACATTAGTATTGCCTTTTATTTCCAAGTCGATGCGTATGGGAACATCTTTAAGTTGATACAGCAATCTCTGGGCTCTACTTTGACATTGAGCATTTGATTTCAGGCTATCATCTATATATTCTAAATCTCTTTGGCCATATTCCGTTTCTGAAGTGGCATCTTCCACTAGATTTCTAAATCTTCCTTCAAGAAAATACAGGTCATCAACTAACACAGTAAAACTTGACGCTTGTGCACCATAGGCAAATGCGATTGTGTCAATATTTCTGAAGGTACTCGGATCGTTACCGTTAAGCCATGAAATGCCGTAATTGTCTTGACCAAAAACAAGAGTGTATTCTGTCCATGTATTAGCATTTGGTTGAACGTAAGTAAAGTTGCCACTGGAAGCGTCGGAGGCAATTAAGTAGAAGTAAACAGATGCGGTAACAGAGCTTTTAAGCCAAAAATGAATCTTTCCAAAAGCATTATTGCATACTTTGCTTACACATTGAATGTTAGTTTCATCTGGTGCCAATGTTCTTTTAAAGTCAAGCCAATACTGACCTGCCGACAGTTGTGCCGTTCCTTTAATTGAGTTGCTTCCAACTTTCTTGTCTCCTCCCTCTAGAGAAAGCGTGCCGTAGTTCCAGATAGTCCATGTCATTGGTGCTTCGCACCAAGCATCATCTATTGGAATTCGGGCGTTGTCATCTTGCGCGCCATAGACCTTAATGTGGTTTCTGACAGCTTGAACATCACGCAGAACATTATAATTTTTGATGTTCTCTCCAACAGTTAAAACTTCAACTCCAGATGTCCGTAATGGTCTTGTATGCCAAATAAGATCATTATTATATGCAACATATCCATCCTTCTTCACCTGACTCCCACCACTATACCAATAGTCAGATGCCTTCTTAAGAATGTCCAAATAAGTTTCGTCATCAGCAAAAATGGTTTCTTGTGTTGCGTCTGCTTGAATTTGGCTTGTGCCAAGGGCAATATATGGATCAGTAGCTAATTCAGTGACTAATGCTGATGCCTGCATAATGTTCCAATATTTGGTTTTGATTCTACGTTCTAAAACTTCTCCTTGATTCTTTCCCTCAAAAACACGAACAAACCCAGACCCAATATCCATCGGTGCAGAAATACGGCAGATTTTTCCAACGGTTAGTGGATTCGCGGGAATGGTATCATAGTCTAAGTAAATTTTGGCTGTATCAAAAACGTTAACATCATTATATTTGTAGTCGCCATTTTTCTTTGTGGGCAAAGCAAAATTGAAAGTTCCAATTCCACTTGCCAACAACATTTCTTTTATGTGAATGGATAATGCTTCGTTGTCCAAACTATGAATTTTGGCTCCGCCTTGATAAATTTCTATACGATTTATTGGAACGCTCATTTTTTCACCTATGGTGATGAAAGCATTAAATCTGAAATTGAAATTGCCGCGGATATGCCACTTATCAATCCTAAAATCCACCCTTCAGGTGTTCCTATTTCAAAAAGCACCATTGTTGAATGAAGGATACGTATAGTCATTATCATTCGTTCAATTTTCTGGATGCCTTGGTCAATCGCCGGGGGAAGACCCATTCTGTTTAGAAGACTTGTCGTTCGATAGAGAATATACTCCATTTCTCGGAGTTCGCCACGGGCTTCGCCAAAATTTGCTCTAAGTTTATCAACTTGTTCTGTTGCTTCTGCAATATTGCTGGGCATATTCATTCCTACTTCTTGAAACATCATGTTTAATGACTGGAAAACGTCACTTTTTTCTAACTCAACTATTGGTCTAATTTCCAAGAAACAACGGCAATTCTTATGCGTTAAAGGCTCATCGTTATCTAAATCGTAGACTGGGCCAAATCTTGAGTCAATTAGTGGTCCTTTAAGTTCTGGAAAAGTCCATGTTTGTCCTTCTAGTTGCATACATTTTGTGCATGTGCGTTCATCCATTGCAGTGTGCCAAACGGCTTCATAGGTTATCCAAGATTCTGTAACGGTAGCATCATATGTGATTGCCATTATCCAATTTCCTTCGCAATTTCTGTTCCGCAGGTGGAACAAAATCGTAAGATTTAATACAGAGAACACAGATACTCTCGGTAATCTCGGCTGAGGTGGGACTATTGAAGGAGTTTCAGCCATTGCGCTGGAACAAACCTTCACTGTCCAATTTTAAGTGATGTTTAAGCCAAATCTTTCCACATAAGTTTCTTCTACAGGCGGTATTGTTGGCGCTGTTACTGTCCATGAAACATGCAACACTGGACTCTTCGCCGCACTGCCCTTGTAAGCCCATGCGGTTCTTTCGCTGGAACTATCTGAACTGTTGTCTTCCCAAAACAGAACCAACGCGTTTCCGCTTACCCATCCAGCCCTGTTAACTATTTCCTGAATAATACCAATTATGCTTGGCGATGCATATACCACATCGTGTGTCCATCCTGCAAGGTTATTCCAATTTACCGGAGTCGAAGTTCGACTTCTACCATTATAATTTGCTACGGTGGAAAAGGTGATTGCGTTGTCTGAGGCTTCGCCTTGAATTGTTGAGCGAACAACTCCTGCTCCATTTTCGTCGTCATAGGCTGTGAAGTTAATGTATGCTGCAGTGATTGTTGCACTATTAGGAATGTTTACGGTTACGAATCTCATGCCTATGCCATTGTACCATGTGGTGGGTTTGGCGCAGATAAGCCAGTTTGTTGAACCCGCAAGAATCCAGTCCCATGGAGGATGCGAAGTGCCAGTTTCGTAAACGTAGCAGTCGTCACTGTTTGCGCCGGCTTGAAAAGTGCCGTCGGTCACTGTTTATTAACCTCCATGAAGAGGCAATTTATCCGAACCGTTCCAGATAGGACTCGTTGTCTTTGTTGCTTCGCGAATATTCCTTGAAAGTTAAGTCTAAACTGTGAGTGTCTGAACGTTCAGGAAACCGTGGCGTCCGCAACGTAGCCTTAAACTGTTGTTTTCCCGTGTTTAACCATTGAAACGGCTCGGTAAGACTGTTGTGGCTTATGTCCACGAACACTTCGCCTTTCATAAAGTCCGTTTGATACACGGCATCGACGCCTTGAGGCCGTTTCCAATCATCACCCGTACAAGTGCCCAGTGTTGTGCCTAATCTGCCAATGTCCAAATTGCATGAGGCTGTCCATGTGGCACTTGGGCTTCCAAGATTCTGTGTCACATCAGTTATTCTAGTTGGTATTTCAATATCCGCGTAACGTGGGGGCGGAGTAAACTCAGTGCCAAACTCCGTGTTTGGAAAAGTAAAAATGGATTTGCAGACAAGCACAAAATCGTATGTCACCGTGCCCGTTGCACTTGCCAAAGCATTCGCGTACAGTCGTATGTGATCCAGCAAGTCGGCATCTCCGAAATTTATGGTTGCGGAACCAACAGTGAACAAGGTGCTGCTAGTTTCTGGAAGAACAGTTTGTCCGTGTCCGCCACTGTCAATTAGCATTATTTTTGCTTTAAGGTTTGAACTGCTTGTTTTGAATCGCCAATAAATCTTTGTGTAAATGCTTGGTGAAAGATTGAGGTTGTTTGCTCCGCCTTCATCGGGATAGCTCAAAAAAGCTTCTGCAACGCCTGCTGTGCGTGTCAAAACGAAATAGTCGTCTACACTTACTGCGGAGGAAAGAAGAGCACCTGTATCGGTTTCTGTCCAGTCACCATAGGTTAATCCAGTCAGTTTATTGCAGTCATCCAAGAATCCATGCCCGTAGGTGATTGTTGGTTTTGTCATGTTGAATCCCTTTGATACTCCATCATGTACTCCGCAGAATACAAGGTTAGGCTGCCCAGCCTTTTTGTTTGTGGACGTCGTGCACCTAACGCTCGTAAACTGCCCAACGGATAAGTTTCTGCCACACGCCTCAACTCGGTTTCTGCTTGATGCATTAGTTTAGTGCCGGCAATGTTGATTTTGTTGATACATAAAGTGGTTATGGGAACGTGTTCTTTGTAGCCAAATGGATAATGGTCTGAATCTATGAGGCTGTCGCTTGTGTGCTCGCCTAAACTGATAACTAAGTCGACGCCTTTCTCGTTGAAAACACGCACCATTGGATAGTCTGGTTCACTGTAGGCTACAATGAAATTGGGCAGTGCAGTTGCGCTCAGATAGGTTTCGAGGTAAACTTTGTTTCTGTACCTTGCGTCTTCCACAGTTGAAGTCGTGTAGTCTACTCCACTCACGTTTTTGAATGGTAACAGGGTTAAGTCACATTCTCGGTAACTGAAACCGTCAAGGAAATAGTATGGTCGGACGGCTTCAACCTCATAATATGCACTGTTAAATAGTATTTCGTCTCCTTCCACAACTACGTCAGCAGTTAAGCCTAACGCGTCTGTGCGAACGTAAGTGCCAGGCGGCAACAGCGAATGCGAAGAACCTTTCTGAATTATTGGCATTTCAATGGTTGTTTCCTCAAAACTTTTAGTCCACCACCCCGTAGTGGAATCTCGCGGGTAATCTAACTGTAAACGTCGTCTTGTCACGTCGCAACTGCCTAAACTTTGGAACTGTTGAAGCAACCTATCCCATTGATCATTGAATACGCCTATGCGAAAGTAGCCTACGCGGCAATAACCCAAAATTGCTTTATCCATACAATCAATCTCTCAAGTTTTTGTTTCCCAACCGCAATTTGTATCGTTCTACATAAATCCCCAGCGGTTAGTTACTTTCCAGTTATATGTCTTGCCATTAACAGCCGTAATATAAATGTTGACAGCATCGGGAACTGCACTCTGATAGGCTAAAGCTCCGCCCGTGCTTCTTTCACTCAGAAACACTTGATCGTAGGATGGCGTGAAATTGCATCCGTGGGCGATTGTCTGTTGTGCGCCTGTACCCGTGCTGGCTCCGTTGTTCTCGGAAACGTAGCCAAAGTTATGGTTGTAAACACTGAGTGCGGCTGCAGTTACACTTAAATAAGCACCCGCAACGCCAAAATAGTTGCCTATGAAAAGGTTGTATTGCGCTGTGCCAGCTTCGTTTATTGCTAAACCAGTTCCCGCTACGGATAGGAGAAAAACATTATTTGATATGATGTTGTATGCACAATTAGTTAAATCAAAACCAGTTTCAGAAAAGTATACAACATTATCAGATATTACGGAATGATATTGCAAACCACTTAAAGCAGTAATATCGGCACCCATGTATAGATGATTGTTTGTTATACTGTTTCGGTCATTAGCTACCCCAGTTTTGAATCTTATTGCACCTAAAGAACCGTCGGCGGCATTTATGTAATTTCCTTGAACCATGTTAAAACCTCCCAAAAGGTCGACTGTATATTTACCTTTTCCACAACCTATATTGTTACCAACCACCCAAGTATAGGGAGCAATACTGTAAACAAAAGTGTTTTCACTATTAAGATAACCAATATTATCCTTTATGAATGTAGCCTCTTGAGTGGCATCAGCAATGTATATGGCGGCGACTTGCCATGGATCAGTGTAAGCGGGAAACGCTACAGCTGTAGAGCCAAAATCGTTGCGTTCTATAATGTGCACTGGCAAACTTTTAGACTCGTTACCATCTATTCTTATGATTTGCATTTGATACATGTCAAACCAATTATCTTCAATTCTAAAAGTGTCACAAGACGTAAGCCATAAACTCGGAACATCCGGAGAGTAACTTGTTTTTGTAATGTGGACTCGTTGAATATATGCAGTAATAACTTTTGTAAAGTGTAACGCTACTCGGTTTCCCGCAACTTCAAATTGTAAATCATGTATGAAAGTTCCCGTGTCCGCCCATGTTCCTTCCGTAATATTTATGGTTCCATCTTTAAAAATCGATTTGCTATTTCCGTCTCCAAACAATATAACTGGAGAAGCACAAGTTAATGTCATTCCATTTAAATCATAAGTTGCAGCTTTAAAGAAAACGCTTTGAGGATTAGTGTTGAAAACTGCTTGTATCACTGCCGCCGCGTCTGCTCCATCAACGCCGCCCGCATCAATGCTACCGCCATACGTTAGTAACCCGCTTGCACTATATGCTTCATAGTCAGAACCATTTTTCCGAACTAGATAAGTGTAGGAATTTGTAGTGTTAGTCGGCATCCAACTGTTCAGTTTTGTCGCGGTAACTTTTTCGCCATCAACCCAAGTCATATTTTATTTCACCTTTTTTGTTAAAACTGTGAGTCTAACGCCATTTCTAAATTCAACTAAGTAGTCAAATTTCTGTTTTATTTGTGGAGTTACCCATTTTGGTTCTGTCATGTTTATTCTATCCCAGAAGTGTCCTCCGCAACCGAGAAAGCAACGCCTACGCTTGTGCTACTCATTGCCAGTTTTTCGCCCAGTTTCTCCAGCAAAGCGGCAAGGTCGTTGTCGTCTAGTAAGTCGCCTATGGTTACTGTGAAGCCTCCAGTTGTCGTGACTGTTCCTGCGCCTTTGTAGAATTTGTTGTAAATTTCACGCGCCACAATAAGTACGGCTCCTCGTTCTTTACTGGTTAGAGTCACCGTTAAAGGCGAACCGCTCAAGTTTGCGAGTGATGCACCGAAAATGTTTAAACTATCAATGGCTAAGTCTAGGATGGCTTCTAAGTTTTCGTCTGACACTTGTCCTGATAGGTTTAGGATTGTGTTTAAGTTTGAAGCTGAAACACTAACCATGTTTTCACCTTTTTCTAGTCTAAGAGGATGTATTGGGGTTTTTTCATGTTAATGTTAAGGAGTAAGTGTCCATCTGCTGTGATTAGGAGGCATGGGTTTTCATAGCGTCTTGCAGCCATACTGATTGGGGGTGGAGGAGCAACGTATGGTGCTGGAGTTAGGTAAGCGTTAACGGTGAAGGTTGCGGTTTGACGTTTAAGAAGGATTGCGTCAGTTTTGAAGGTTTTTTTAGTTAATATGGCTGATTGTAGAATTGCGTCTGTCGTGAATGTTGCTGTGATTCGTTTAAGGAGTAAACCGTCAACAGCGAAGCCTTTGAGTTGTGCTTCCATGAGCAAAGCGTCTACACTGAATGTTTTAGCCATTCTTTTAAGCAAAAGTGCGTCTGTGTCTATGCCTTTGATTCCTATTGCTTCGAGAAGGGCGTCCGCACTAAAGGTTTTGACAGCACGTTTAAGCAGTTTTGCATCCGAAGTGAACTGTTTTGTCTGTCGTTTCAGTAATAATCCGTCTGCTGTGAAGCCTTTTTCTATGAGGTATTCAAGAAAAGCGTCAACTGAAAAGGTTTTGGCTTGTCTTTTTAAGAGTTTGCCGTCTGCAGTGAACTGTTTGGTTCTGTGTAGGGCAACGATAGCGTCTGCCAAGAAGGTTTTAGTGAGTTGTTTGAGTAGTTTTGCGTCAGCCGTGAACGTTTTGATTTGCCGTTTTAGTAGGTGTGAGTCTGTGGTGAATTGTTTTTGTTTGATAAGTTTTAGGAGTGCGTCTGCAGTTAATGTTTTGGTGAGGCGTTTTAGGAGTCTAGCGTCTGTTGTTGCAGTTTTTGTTTGACGTTTGAGCAGTTGACCGTCTGAAGTGAAGGTTTTAGTGTAGGTTTGTTGTGTAGTAATAGATAAGTAAGCAAATTTAACGTTGTATGGACTTGCTGTTTTCGTCATGTACACTAAGTCTATTTTGCTCCCATAATCCTTGTAGAAGCATGTGAGCCTGTCAGCAGCATATAAAACCTCTGTGGTTTCATCTATCCAGTCAGTCCATGAACCCCACGTGCCAGTTGAAGCCGTATACTTAACGTAGTAAATGTGGTTGGCAGTCCAGCCTGAAGGCGTTCCAGTCGTCTTAGTAGCAGCGAAGACGTAGAGGTCATTTGTTGCTGTGTCAATGCTTAACACTGGAGCAGAGGTGGTTGTTGCACCAGCTTGCAGGGTTGTTTCAGTTCCAAAAGAGTTTGATGAGTAAGTGTATTTAACGTAGAGAATGTCGTATCCAGTGTCTTTAAGGAATACTAAGTGCACATCATCTCCCTGAGCAACTGCTGAATGATAATGGCCATGATATATTGCTGATGTTGTAGCTACCTCTGAACCCCATGCTGAACCATCCCATTTCTTTGCTTTCACAGTTGCGCTATCATAAGCATAGACTGCAAGCATTTTTCCAGATGTTAATGGAACGACGGAAACCATCCAACCGTTGACTGTAGTTGTTGAAAGCTTATATGGAAACCCAAATGGTGTTGTTCCCCATGTTCCATCATTATTGCCTGACTTAATCACCCATGGATAATAATTGTATGAGGTATCATACTCCTTATATCCAATCCAAACGTAGCCGTTAGAATCCACAGAAACCATAGGAGCAACGGCGTAGTTATACGTTGTTGCAACTGTCTGTTCAACTGCACTCCAAGTGATTGAGCCATCAGAATTTGGCGTTCCACGCCTATAATAAATTTTTGAGGCATAAGCGTAAGCGTAATGCAGGTATGTCCCGTCAAACCACACGCTAAACTGGGACCCGTGTGTTGCAGCTCTGACTGTTATAGCTGAACTCCACGTTGAACCATCTGTGCTTGTGCAGTAAACCATGTTTGTTCCGTCGTTGTAGAATACCCAGAAACGTCCGTTAGCGTAGAAGGTTTTACGCTGGAAAGGCAACCATGTTGCGTCACTTGTTGTGCTTGTTCCAACAGTACTTACCATTATTCTACACTTCCTCAAAACTTCGGAACTCTGGCGCATACAACCATTGACTATCCTCTCGGAAATTGCGGTACGTTTTCACTTTGCCTTTACTATCTACAACCCAAACCCGCATTCCACCATCAGCCTTACGCCACCCCACAAGCCAAATTCGCTCCCGACAATGAGAACCTACAAGCAATGCCACTCGCATCCGATAAAACAGTTTCTTAGTCAAATCTAAAGGCACGGTAACGACAACTTCGCCTCTGTCATTCACCAAATTGAAAGCTGTCATTTCCTCTCTGTTAAGCCCATCGTAACTGTTCTGCGAAGCATCTTGATTGTATTGGTTGATGGTTTTGTCTAAGTAAACGGCTTGCCACGATAAATTCGCAGAAACCTCACGGTACAGCTTCTTAGGTTTTTGTGTTTCTTGCACAATGCTCACGCTTCGTCATACTGAATCGTAAGAGTTTCATCAACTGGCAACTCGCCAGGCCCCGCCGTGCTCGCCACATCCATCTGCAACACCAAATAATTACTCGTTTCAGCCGCCGCGTTAATCACGTTGCCTGCTTCGCTTATTGTAGGACCAGTCAAAGGCG
>Ga0315282_10013410_pt1 | contig 12367 bp, 7 predicted proteins | sample YL17G07_20_MG_FD_203693 | JGI IMG/M metagenome (GOLD analysis project Ga0315282, IMG submission 203693) | Sediment microbial communities from Yellowstone Lake, YNP, Wyoming, USA - YL17G07_20 | ecosystem: Environmental > Aquatic > Freshwater > Lake > Sediment | place: USA: Wyoming | collected... | reverse complement strand
AAAAGCGTTCTGACATACACGAGGCGCTGCTATGCTTAGGCTGCATTCTCATATGTTGGAGTTTCCTCTCATGAAGGTTTTGTTAGAGTCTCTTAGGCTCAGGTACAGGGACAAATGCTGCTGTCCCGGTAGGTGGCTTTCCAGGTTTTGGCGTTGGTGGTTTGGACGGACGATACTCGAACGGCTTCTCCACAGCAACTTCAAGGCGTTTGATGTCCGCATCTAACTGGGCGATACGCGCAACTAAACTCCTGTGCTCATCACGCGACTTGCTTTTCTTGGCCTCCAGGTCCTTTCTCTCACGTTGGTCAAGCGGTTTGGGTTGTTGAGACAACTTCCCTATTTCCACTTCTATCTCTGTGAGCTTGTCATTTGCCTTCTGGCGATCATCACGGCACTTTAGCAGTTCTTCTATTGCCTTTGCATGTGCCTCTTTCCACGCTTCTTCCTGCTTCTTCCGGTCCGCACCTTCCTCTGCCTTTTGTCTCTCTTCCTGGACGGCAGCCTCAAGGCTGTTTACCCGTTTCTCACATTCGTCCAGTTCTCGCAGGCGCGCTGACGCGTGATTAGGCCCCGCTTGAGAAGGAAGGAGACTCAGGAGGTCTTTGAGCGTAGCACTGATTCGCTTCCTTTCGCTTCCCAATCCTAGCAAAGCGCTGGTCAGTGAACTTAAAGTCCTGCCAAGCACTCCCTCCCTTTGTTCTAAAGCGGCGAGACGGTTGTGCAACTTCTCTATCCGCTCTTGGAACCCGCTGTCAATTTCTCTCCACTGTATAACTAAAGCGTCATCCTTTGCCTTGTCAGGTGCATGAGGAGGCCGGACTGTCCAGCGATAGACCACGGAAAGAGCGAGGGGCGGAACAGCAGGTTGCGATGGAACTGGTGTCGCTTCCAATGACCGCAACGAATCCGCTACTGCTTCACCGCAGTCGAACGAGACTTCCTGCTGCGGTGTCTCTGTCTTCGTGGCGTCGGGTAATAAGACATCTCCTTTGATGCTGCCGATCTCCATGTCCACGTGGAATTCCCAGGCTGAGGAAGCAGCCAAGTGTTTACCCAGTCGCATGAGGCTTTCGCGTTGAGGAGACTCCAAAGCGAACCGAATACGCCATCGGTCAGACCGCGCCTCTATAACGCCCGCTTCGTGCCCGACCGAGAATGCAGGGAGCCCTAAGTTGTCCCAGACGACCTGCGCTCCGCTGCGTTTCAGCGAAGCGAGTTGAGACTGCCCATTGCCAGACGGTGGCTCAAGTACCAGCTTGGTGGACGAAGAGCCTGTAGGAAGTGTTCCATCTGGAGCATGCCATAACTCATACACCGGGAGCGGCTCTGGCGAGACAGGGTCGAGCAAATGGACAGATGCTCCTCGACCCGGTGGCAGTGCATCGAATGGTCGCTCTGCTACCTGACGAAACCGAAGCGGTCCTTCGCCAGTCCAAGCCTCATAGACTGCCTCGTGCCAGAAGAGATAGAGGGCCAGCCGGAACAGGTCTTCTCCTTGCCTTGCGGTCAGATTCATCCGCCAGAAGACTGAATCAGCAGACTGAGACGCTATCCACACCTGGCTTCTCCTGCCGCGATTTGCCAAGAAACCCGAGAGCGGGAGCGGGTTGGTGAGTCTGCGGACCAGAATCCGCGCATCTCGGCGCCGCTCAAACTCTATGCTCTCAGGGCCCCGACCGAAGCCTGGAGAAGCCAGAATGTAGACTCGCTTGCCCGAATCGGCAGACCTCAGCAGAGCGTGCACGAGAGATGCAGGCGCAGGAGATGCCAAAAGGATAAGGACCGCAGGGGTGTCAGCAAATGCCGCATCTTCCAATTCCCCATCTCCGCGAACTGCGACGAGGAAGTCGCCACGGATGACTTTATTTAGTGAGTCCATATTAGGTGCGGCAGGCTCTCCGGGTTTTTGAATCCAGCACATTGCCAGTCGCTGAGTGCGACGGTCAATCCGCTGGGTCAGAGTGATGGGTTTGATTACTCCAGACATAGTAGTCATAAGGTTCCTCCCTTGAACCACTGAGCCAAGTCAGAAGGAATCTCGTCGTTCTGCAGCCTTACTGCGAAGAAGTCTCGCCAACGAAGGGCTGTCTTAGGCGTAGCAGGCGCTTCCTCTGCCACACTGCTGTCCAGAAGGCTGTTGTCCATCTGCCAGCCGAAGGGCGTGTGCTCTTGCCCCAGCGGGGCGACCAAGAGGTAACATGCATGTGGGTGATTGCGACGGATGGGACCAAATACCTCGTGATAACCACGCAGCGTGCCTTCAGAGCCGATAATATTGCGAATCGCAGCCAAGACGCTCTTATCCTGACCTTCAGTTTGTGTTACCAGGTCGAGCACAGCGCTAGGATGAATTCCGCGCAGAGCGCTGAGAAACAGTTCAAGTGAAGTCATCCGCGATTGAGTTACTATGCATCGGTCGCATAGCAACACACGCCGGGGCTGTGCGCCATCCATAAGCTTCTCGACTAACTCGGACATCGAACAACTGGCACGATACGGCAGGTGTACCGTGTTCGCGGTGGTAACAGTTGCGTGCAGTTCCTGCCCGGTGGTCATTGAGCCGAGTTCCTCAGCCATCGGTTCAACAGGGGCTAAGTCAACTGGTGCAGCCAGTGACAAGAATACAAGAGGAGTCGGTTGAAACCGATCAATCATCTCCTTGTGTGATGGCAAGACAGGTGCATTGGCTTCCAGAGCCGTCCCCTCTACCAATTCTGCGAAGAGGCGTCTTAGGTCATTTCGGCTGCGATAGGTCAGAGGCTGATTGGATTCCTGCAAGCGCCGGTCAAGGCGGGCGTTCGCCCATCTCGTGGCATCTTCAGCAGACGCGGGGCCGATGGGGACATCTTGCAGGATAACATTCTCAAATTCCCCAAAACCTGCTGCGCGAACCTTTGGCAAGGAGAACGATTTCTTGAATAAATCCTGCCCTGCCGGAGAGAGGCTGTCAAATGGAACCAGAAAGCGTTTGAGTCCAGGGTCCCAACGTCCTTGATCGGCAAGGTGAACACGAGCCCAATCCGCGAACAGGCTCGGCAAGTTCACTTCAACTGAACCGCCAGCGAACTGGAAAGTTGCGCCATCCTCGAGGTTCCCCTGCAGATACCACTGATTTTGACCAGCCCTGAAGTCAAGATTCCATCTTATCTGACAATGGGCTTTAGTCCTGCGCGTAACACCCTTTAGAGGTCCTCTCTTCTTCTGGGGGTGCCTGACGATGAATCGGTCCTTCGTGTTGATTACGGAGACAAACACTTGACCGTAATCCGGTTCAACAGGCACATCGACAACACTGTCGTACCGCGCATCAATTATTGGCGTAAGTCGCTTTACCTCCAAAACGCGCCGTCCTATCAGTGCGTGCTGTGCTATCCATAGTTCAAAGACTCCCTGTTCAGGCACTGGCACCTCATCATTATCTGCTGCAGATTGCCCAGCCTCTGTCAAGCGTCCCGTGTTGTCGCACAGGCCCAACATCTGACACCAGGCGATAACGTTAGAGACTCCGGTGTCGGATACGCCAAGAAGAGCCTTCTGGACCGTGGGAATGTTGATGTATGCGCCATTATCCTGCGCCATCCTGCAGACAAGTCCCAGTTCGGGTCGTCGTTCAAGGAAGGCTATTTCGGCAAAGGCGGCATAGCGATAAACTGACGTATTGACCACAAGTTCGCACTTCATTGTGTGACCCTCTGCTTCTGTTGTCCACTATACCTTGGGGTATCTCGAACCAACACTTCAAGCTCAGGAACTCCGCATTGTGAGAAGTATGAGGCTTTACCGAGAACGATGAGTTGCTGACGAGCCCGGGTGACGGCAACGTTGAGACGATTGACGCTATCCAGAAACCCAACGCGTCCTGTGTTCCGCATTGAGAGTAGCACAAGGTCTGCTTCTCTTCCTTGGAAGCGGTCTACGACGCCGCATACGGTCTCCGCCAATGGACGCCCTTCGTCAATGATAGTAAAACGTGTCTTACTGCGGTGCCCTGTCAAGTCTTGTAGCATCTCACTGATTGCCTGTTCTTGCTTGAGGTAAAAACACAGGCAGGCAACTTCCCAGAAGTCAGGAAGGTTCCTGTTTGGACGCCCTTTCCGGCGCGCCCATGTGAGGAACTGTTGTACGATTAGCCGCATCTGCTCAATCTCTGCTTCGTTGACGCCGCGGTATTCACGACCATCGACATTCCACCAGACCCGCCTACTTGGTATCTCAGTCATGAAGTCCCACTCCAGAGATTTATCGCGCAGGGCAATAGTATTCGCGTCGTTGAGAGCCTCACCCCGGTAGATCACTTCGCGGGGGAAGGCGGCAATAGCCGGATGCATCCTGTGCTGAAATGTCAGACAGGTGAAGCGGTCCTCGAAGGCTTTTGCCAATTTCTGGTCCTGTTCCTTGGTCAATTCCTGCCGAACACAGCCTGCCTTGAACCCAACTGTGAGCGCACTTCTACGTTTTGACCGGTCTTTACCGATTCCATCCTGGATAACCTCGAGAAGACCAGGAAGCCCGATTTCTTCAACCTCATCAACTGCTTCTGCCACTTTGGACCGCAAATCAGGCTCTGCTGGTAGCAGCCTTTCCACATCCTGGCGTCGCCGGGAGCGCTCGCTCTGGTCTTGGTTTCGGCGCAATTCATGAATGCGGATCAGTCGCCAAGCCACCTCTCCCGCCCAGTCGTGCCTGCTCAGCCAATCCTTCTCATACTCAATCACGCTTCCAAACGATTCGAGCGTGGTGCCTCTTTCCCTCACTGGGCGTGGCAGCACTTTACGGGCTACCCATGCTTGCTGCCGAAATAGGAAACGAGAGAACTCGTCTATCGCGTTCTGACCTCTTGTGAGATCCCGCACAGACAGCATATTGCCGGGAAGGTAGTCAACTACCTGCCTGAGGAGGTCGCCTTGCACCAACACCCAACAAGCTGCGCACAGCGACAAAGCGCGTGCATCGTCCTGCCGCACCTCATCTACAGTAACAGTAGGAATAATTGACGGGCTCGGCGAACGAGATGCGACAATGCGAACCGCTTCAACTCGGTCAGGACGCTTTGCAATCTCCCGCTCAAGGGCGTCAAGTACACCTGCTGGCTCAACAACGAGCCAGCGCACTTGCGGCTGGTTTATTTCTGGGCGAGACAGGCGAAATGTGAGCAAAAGCGCACGCTGGTAATCTGCTGGTAGAACCTCACGTATTTTATTGTCCTCTGTCTCCTCGGTTAGCGAGCGTAGATTGGCGACCACATCGGATCTGTCCACATAAGGAGGGAGTTGCCGGACATCTCCCACAACAATCCATCGTTTCGCCATAAGCGCCGGCACTATGAACTCCTGGATGGTTGTCTTGCTCGCTTCGTCTACAATCAGCACATCCCAGTACGGCATCCGCGTGATAGGCTGTTCCCGTCGCCGAACATCTGAACCCTTCTCTCGAAATAGTGGATGGCGGGTAATGCCGACTGTTGTTCCGCAAGTGAGATTTGCACTCATAACGACTGTGCGTTCCGCCATCTCTCGCAGTTCCAGTTCAGTGAACGATTGCAGGTGAGGCAGGTCACGCCACTGCGCCAAGAGGCTATCTACGCGGTGGTCTATCTGGGCAGCGGCGACCCGGTCATCCACGCGGTCTATACTCCCGATGCGCACAGCATCCAAAGGCGAGTTACTGCGCAACATCCGCTCAAGCACATTGTCAATTGCCACATTGGTGGAGGCAGATAGGAGTACACGTTGTCCCTTTCGGACGAGTTGGTCGATGAGTTCGCAGATTGCAGTGGTCTTACCTGACCCAGGAGGCCCCTCAAGAAAAGCAAAATCCTGCGTCCCCAATGCTTGACGAACGAAGTTGCGCTGTTCCTCTGTGCCACTACGCTCGGCATCTCTCAGCCAATACCACTGTGATGGCTCTTCAGGGTATGAGCGAGTCCAGCGCACCCGACTCGGATCTTCGCACAGTCTCAAAAGCCCTTGGTGATGTGGTAGCGGCGATTCGTGCAACTGCCGCAGCGCACGCTGCTGTAACTCAAGTCTGCGAACATCGACCGGCAAGTAGATAGGCTGACCAGGTGTTGGCAAGCGCTCGAGCAAAAGCTGATAATTATCTCTGTCTACTCGCCGCACCCTAATGACAGAATCCGGACTGTGCTTGGGCTGAGTCCAGGTCTCAGATACTTCCTCTTCGCAAAACGCAGCGCGAGGGTCAATGAAATCCTCCTCAGATCCGTTTTCTTCAGGTGGCAGCAACTGTATCCACAACCCTCCACGTCCCTCCTTGCTCCTCTCTCGCCATTCATACCGGACATTATTGTCTCCGACAAGAACACCGGAATCGGGTGTCTCTTCAATCCTCAGAATGTGCCCTGTCGCCTCGAATCGTTTACCTGTCTTGGGGTCATACAGCCACTCAATCCCTGTGAAAGGAGGTAGGAAAGTAACTGAGTCTTCCCGGATACCGTCCACCCACACAGGTCCTTGTGTTACGATGCCTTCAACCACAACACACCAATTGCGGCTGTCATCGGCGTTTTTGACTGAGAGTATCTTTAAGTCTCGTGTCGCGCTGCGGAGTTGACGAGGCGGTTCTGGCTCCGGCTCACGGACTAGTTGGCACTTTACGCCGCACCACCAGATCTCGTCATCGGGATAGACATCGGATGCAAGATAGAGCCGCGGTTTGCCGTTGTCAAAAACTCTCCTCTCGACCTTCACGAGTGCTGCCCGATTTACAACCATAATAGGTTGGTTCAAGTCAGGGCTTCGGTCTGCAGGCCAGTTCTCAATTACCCAGGCTGGCTCCGGCTTAGGGATGAGAATCTGGGTATCAAGAGCACTAAGGCTAAGAATGCGAAGATTACGGACAGGCTCCCAGTTAAGCTTGTACCTAACCTGCCGGTCGCGTGCTATCCGAATAGCCCGGCTTACGTATTGTTCGAACGGGCGCAATGTGTTCCTCGCCTGTCCCATCAACGCCAATGTGACATCTGGGTGAGGACTGGCAGCGAGGAAATATAGCACTCTCACGGTTTCACCTCAGGTATAAACGGGTTGCGAACTTCCTGCCGCAATCGTGGTGGCTCTGGGACTCCTGGAGCGGGCAACTGCTCAGGCGCCTCATCGCTTGCCAAACGCGCCCTCGCTTTAGCCCAGAGACGCAGCTTCTCAATGGGTTCCCGCATCGTCATTGATAAGGGAAAGGTGGCTTTGAGTGCTGTCTCGATGTGCTCTGTTCGGAGTTCCTGCCCTGCAGCAAAGGCGTTGAATAGCCCCTCGCGTATCGCCTCCTCCAGTTCGGCTCCTGAGAATCCGGCAGATACTTGTGCGAGATGCTGTATACCAAAGTCTGTGGGCTTGCGTCCCTTCTTCCGCAGGTGAATCTGGAGAATCTCCCTGCGGGCGCGCTCGGTCGGGAGGTCGACAAAGAATATTTCATCAAAACGACCCTTGCGAAACAGCTCCATCGGCACCAAGTCTAAGCGGTTCGCTGTGGCAACTACAAAGACTGGCTCCCGTTTCTCTTGCATCCACGTAAGTAATGTGCCGACGACACGAGCGGTTGTACCAGCATCTGACTGGTCAGAACTCCCCATGCCGGACACGCCCTTCTCGATCTCGTCAATCCAAAGAACACACGGGGCAAGTGCCTCCGCTGCCTGCAAAGCAGCCCGAACGTTAGATTCCGATTGACCGACAATACCCGCAAAGACCCTGCCCATATCAAGGCGCAGCAGCGGGAATCGCCAAGCAGCCGCTACGGACTTAGATACCATGCTTTTGCCGCATCCCTGCACGCCAAGTAGAAGAAGTCCCTTTGGGGCATCCAGACCGAAACTACGAGCACCGGGACCGTATGCTCTCCCTCGCCGTTCAAGCCAGACCTTCAGATTCTCAAGCCCGCCTACATCTTCCAACCGGACATCAGGGTCGTAGTATTCCAGAATTCCACTCTGCTTGATCACGCGCTCCTTTTCGCGCATGACCAGAGGAACAGCTTCATGCCCGAGCCGGCCCAGTTGAAGTGCTGCTTGCCCAAATGCCAACCTGGCCTCCATTACTGTAAGCCCACGAGATGCCTCCAGGAGCGCTTCATCATCGCCATCAACAGGTACGCCCAGTTCCTCCGCTACTCGCTCGCAGACTACACGGAGGTCTTCTACTTTCGGAAGAGGCAGTTCGAGTGTCGGGACCTCCTTTTGCAACTCTACCGGCAGACCCGGTATCGGCGTAGACAGAACAAGTAACCGATGCGGCTCGACCGGCAGCCTGCATATCTCACGCACCCAACGCAATACCTCGTGATGCTCAGACCTGAGGTAAGGCTGGGCGTCCTCCAGAAGGACTATTTTCCCCGCTTGGCCTTCCTTCAGTTCCCGCATAATGGCTATCGGGTCGGTGGGACCATCAGCAACCGATTCAATAGCGCCACTGGGGTCCCAGCGCGCCATGCCACTGCTGGAACTCCAGATATGTAATGGAATCTTCAGGTCGTTAGCCACGCCAATGACTAATCCGCGTACGCGTTCCCACTCAAAGGACACAATATGAACAACCTTCGCTCCTGCTTTGACAATGCGCAGGAGGTTCTCAAATATTTTCAAGTTGTCTTCCCTCCAATTACGGTCAGAATCTGTCGTCCAAAAGATGCCTTAGCCTCGCGACATTATGTGCACCTCCGGAGCCCTCCTTTCTCTCCCGGCACGCCTCTTGGCATCAACCCACTTGCACACCGCTTCCTCGTCAAACCTGAGAATCCCTCGCAATTTGATATGTGGAATGAACTCTTCGTGAACCCATCGATAGACTGTCTGCTTCGATACCTGCAGCAAGTCACAGACATTATCGATTGTCAACAGCCTCTTCATCAGACGGCCTTCCGCGGATAACCACGAACCTTTTCCCCGACTCCGGTCATCAAGAGCGCTCCCAGTCCCTTCTAAGATACTTCAGAAGCAGCGGCTGAAGCCACAAGAGCGACAGATAACGCATCGTCCGCCTTCGTGCTCCAGTTCGCTTCCACACTCTGGACAATGTTCGTGAAATAGTTCCTCTGTAACAACCTCTGCGCCTTTCAGAAACTCCTCTATCGTTCTTCCTATAGCGTCAGGGCACGATAGAACATCAAAACCATGTTTGTTTTTTCCTACTATAGTTGACATGCAGCGGATTCCTCGCAACTGCTCTACTATAGCCTCAGGGGTCACACCTGCCCGTAAAGCGATTGAAGAGAGTCTGCTCGTGGCTTCTGCTTGGGCTGGGCAGCCGCCGCCCCTTCCAACATTGGTGAAAACCTCGCACAAACCTTCTCTATCCTTGTTCACTGTGATATAAAGGTTGCCGCAGCCGACTCGGACTTTCTTTGTGATGCCTTGGGTCTTCTCAGGTCTCTGTCTTGGCTGTACCGCGATAGCCAGCCGTGCGCCGGTTGTGAGAACCTGGTCTGCTCTGCTGCCATCGCGATATACAGTGATGCCCTTGCAGCCCAATTTCCAAGCCATAAGGAAGATGTTCTTCACGTCTTCCACCGTGCTGTTCCTTGGAAGGTTGACGGTTTTGGAGACTGCATTATCGGTATGTTTCTGGAACGCCGCTTGCATTCGCACGTGCCATTCTGGTGGGATTTCCAGAGCAGTAACAAAGAGGCGCTTCACATCGTCAGGGATCCCTTTTATGTCTTTGATAGAGCCCTTCGCGAGAATCTCTTCTAACAGTTCCGGGCTGAAGAAACCTCTTTCTTTGGCGACCTGCTCAAACACTGGGTTCGTAATAATAACTCGCTCGTTACCGATCCTGCGCCTGTAAACGAGCGAGAAGTTAGGCTCTATCCCGCTTGAGACGCCTGCTATCAGGCTTATCGTTCCTGTGGGCGCAATTGTTGTCCGTGTGGCGTTGCGAAGCGCGCGTGCTCCATGCTTGTGATAAACGCTTTTCTGGAAATTGGGGAAGGGGCGTTTCTCTATAGCGAGTTTTTCTGACTCTTCTCTCGCAGTTTCCGAGATCTTACGCATTATCTGTTCTGCGAGGTTCAGAGCTTCCTGTGAGTCGTATGGGATGCCAAGTTTGTAAAGCATATCTGCAAAACCCATAACACCCAATCCTGTTTTCCTGTTGCCTTTGGTCATCCGCTCAATTTCTGGCAACGGGTATTTGTTAACATCAATCACGTTGTCGAGGAAGCGCACCGCGAGCCTAACTGTTTCACGCAGTTTGCTCCAGTCTATGGACCTTTCTTGAACGATGCTGACAAGGTTGATGGAACCGAGGATACAGCTCTCCCAGTTTAGTAACACCGCTTCGCCACAGGGATTAGTCGCCTCAATCTGCCCAATCTCTGGAGTGGGATTTGCTGAGTTGATTGTGTCCAGAAAGATGACTCCAGGGTCTCCTGTGCTGTGCGCTTGTTTGGCGATGAGTGCCAACACTTCCGCAGCATTCAGTCTTCCAACGGGTTTGCCTGTCCTCGGATTGATTGTGTCATAGTCTTTACCAGCGATTGCTTTTTGCATGAAGTCGTTTGTCACCGACACAGATAGATTGAAACACTCCAAAATCCCTGGTTCGCTCTTTGCGGTAATAAACTCAAGAATGTCCGGATGGTCGGAACGCAAAACTGCCATATTTGCGCCGCGTCTGCGTCCGCCTTGGTTTATCTCTCTTGCTGCCGCGTCGTAGACTCGAATGAAAGAGACAGGTCCTGATGCGACACCGCCAGTAGACATAACAATATCATTCTTGGGGCGCAGTCTTGAGAAGTCAAACCCTGTGCCCCCGCCGGTCTGCCAGACCGTTACCGCTTTCTTCAGTGTACTAAAGATAGCTTTCAGACTGTCCAGTATCAGGAGGACAAAGCAAGCGCAAAGGTTGCCGAGTCTTGTTCCAGCGTTCATAAGGCAGGGCGAATTGGGCAGGAACTCAAGCCGCGCCATTGCGCAGTAGAACCTTTCTGCCCATCTGCAGGGGCTCTTACCGTATCTATTTTTCGCTTGCGCGACATGGCGAGCCACGCGCCAGAGCATCTGTTCCGGTGTCTCCACTACCTTCCCCTGCTCGTCTCTGAGAAGATAGCGCTGCTCAAGAATCGCTCGTGCCTGAGGAGTAAACTCAGGTTCCACTTTTGTCTCATTCAAACGCAATGCTGTTTCTCCTTTCTGACTCGTCTCTGGACTTTATTTTCTCTTCCTCTTTATCCCAAGGCACCTCAAGGAATGGGTTGTCCAAAAGCGGGTTGTCAAGGAATGGATTGGATAGGAACGGGTTCTCCTCGTATGTTGCAGGGCGGGATTCTTCGGACTCTGAGTTCAACTCGTCCCAGCGCATTGCTCGCACACGTCTGGAATGTGGCTTCAAACTTTCAAACGGTCCAGAGATGCCCAGATACCTGCGTCCATATTTACCAAGCAGGTCTCTCACTTCCCTGTATGCCCTGTGCGTGAATCCGTCATACTGCTCTCCTGGCGGAAAGAGCAAGGTATCGCTTGCTGCTGTGGAGAGTATGCGCCAGAGATATTCAGCAGCCTCTGGTTCAATCTCCCTTTCCAGACGCTGTGGATTTGTTATCTCAGCCTCAACAGAATCCCTCAAAGACTCGTATGCGAGCGTTCCTTTTCTCACTTCCCTTCCCTTATACAGCGCTTCCATAACGTATTTCTTCACAGTTTCCCTCGTCAACAACCTGTGGTTGTGCAGGAGGTTGAAAAACTCCAGCGATTCTTTTGCTCCCATAAGGAGTATTTGCTGAGCAAGCTTATAAATGCGATTGTCTCTCATAGTCATCTCCCCAGCGCGCCTCCCAACTGCCCTTCTTCGCCAGGTAAATCAGTCTCTTCTTCCAGCGGAAAAGGCTCTGCCATTGGATTAGATGGCAGGGCTGTGGGAAAAGGTTCTTCCATAGGATTGTGCGGAAGCAGTTCAGGCGACGGTTGATCAAGGGGTTTTGCAGATGCTTCTTCTGGCGGAGTCTCAATCTCGGTTTCCACCTCATCTTCATCATGTATATTTGTAAATCTCATCTTGGTTCCTTCGACGAACTCTGTCTCCTCCACTGATGAATCATTGAGGGCCTCTGTGGTCCCTGTTCCTTCCTCTGCGTCACCGTAGTAGGTTTCATCCTGTTCAGGTTTCTTTGGTTCGGTCTCTTCCTCGCAGGGTTGCGACCATTTTTCCGGCACAGGGGGCCTCTTCCAGGTCTGCCCTCTGCCATGGGGAAAGGTCCTGCCCGCAGACAATCTTTTCAGGAATTTTGAGTATAGCTGCCTCATTTTCTTCCACTTCTTCCCCAGACCGACGCTGAAAGTGAAACTGCATCTCTGTCCATCCCAGAACCGACAACTGTGGCAGGATTTCTCAACTTCCACTACGTCCTGTTCGAGAGG
>Ga0315282_10013409_pt1 | contig 12367 bp, 11 predicted proteins | sample YL17G07_20_MG_FD_203693 | JGI IMG/M metagenome (GOLD analysis project Ga0315282, IMG submission 203693) | Sediment microbial communities from Yellowstone Lake, YNP, Wyoming, USA - YL17G07_20 | ecosystem: Environmental > Aquatic > Freshwater > Lake > Sediment | place: USA: Wyoming | collected... | reverse complement strand
CGAAGCGAAAGCAGGCATATCCGATGAGCATGGCAAAGAGGACCGCCACCACCCCGCCGAGGAGCATGCCGATCCAGGGAGAAAGTCCGTAAAAATTAAAGAGCAGGCCCGAGGTATAAGCCCCGAGCCCGAGGAAGGCCCCATGACCCAGGGAAACCAACCCGAACCTTCCCATGTACGACCAGGCGGTGGTTATGAAAGCCCAGATGAAGATCAGGGTCCCGATGTGGATCAGGTAGGGGGACGGAAAAAACACGGGAAAGAGGCCGATGGCCGCGAAGAGAATGATCAAAATCAAAGGGGTGCGCAAGAAAACCCTCCTACTTGGCTACTCGAATCCCGAGAAGACCCTGGGGCCGGACCAGGATCACTGCGATGAAGATGACTAGGGCGATGATATCCGCGATCTCCGTGGAGGTCAGTGCGGCGGATACGGAAGTAACGATGCCGATGATAAAAGCACCGATGAACCCTCCCAGCAGATTTCCCATTCCTCCCAGAACCACGATAATGAAAGCCATCAGGGTGAAGCTGCCGCCGAAATGGGGATGAACGGCGTAGATGGGGGTGAAGAAGGCGGCGATCAGGGCCGTCAGCAGCCCACCGGCAGCCATGGTCAGGTAATAGATCGCCTGGGGATTGATTCCCATGAGCCGGGCGCTGTCTAAATCCTGGGCAATGGAGCGGATGGCCAGCCCCAGGTACGTGCGGTTCAGGAACAAGTAGAGCCCCCCCAGGGTCAGCAGGGCCCCGAAGAAAGCGATGAGGTTGGAGGTGCGAAGGAAAACACCTCCGATGCTGATGATGGGGAGTTGAACGTTGATCCCCCTCAGGTCCGCCCCCCAGATCACCTGGGCCAGGTTCTCAAGCACGATGGTCAAACCGGCGAGGGCGAGAAGCTGGGTGAGCGGATTGGCTTTGGCCCGGAGAAGGGGGTTGATCACCAGGGCCTGCAGGCCGAAACCGACCACCCCCATGAGGGGCAGTGTGGCGATGCAGGCCAGGAGAACCGGGAATCCCAGGTGGGTGACCAGGGTGTAGATGAAGTAGAGCCCCAGCATGACGCACTGGCCGTAGGCCATGTGGATGATCTTGACCACGCCGAAGATCAGGTTCATCCCGAAGGCCAGCAGGGCCAGCACCCCGCCGAGCAGGATTCCATTGATGGCCGCGTTGAGATAAAGCTCAAGCATGAATCACAGTCCGATGTAAGCCTTTTTGATATAGGGGTCGTCGAGAAAAGATTGTTTCGTTCCTTCCTTGTGCACCCGGCCGGACTCCATCAGGTAGGCCCGGTCCGAAAGCTTGAGGGCTTTACGCACGTTCTGTTCCACCATCAGAATGGCATACCCCTGGGATTTGATCTGGTGGACGAAATCCAGGACCCGGGACACCACCCGGGGGGCCAGGCCCGAAGAAGGCTCGTCGAGCAGGATCAGCTTGGGTCGCGACATGAGGCAGCGGGCGATGGCCAGCATCTGCCGCTCCCCGCCGCTCAAGGTGTCGGCCAGTTGTCTCTTCCGTTCGTCCAGAATGGGAAAGAGGCGGTAGATCTCTTTCAAGGTCGCCGCCGCCTCCCCCCTCGCCCTTTTTAAATAGGATCCTACCTTGAGGTTTTCGTAAACGCTCAACTGGGGAAAGAGCCGACCTCCTTCCGGCACGTGGGTAATTCCCAGTTCGACGATCTCATGGGCGGGACGCCGGTCGATGCGGTTGCCCATGAAGGTGATGCTCCCCGAACGGGGGTGGAGGAGGCCGGAGATGGTCTTGAGGAGGGTGGATTTCCCCGCCCCGTTGGGACCCACGGTGATCACCGTTTCCCCCTCGGAAACTCTCAGGGAAACGTCGAAGAGAGCTTGAAATTCACCGTAGAAGCCGCTGACCTTCTCTATTTCAAGCATGGCTTCCGGTCTCTTCCTCTCCCAGGTAGGCCTCGATGACCGTGGGATTCCGGGAGATTTCCTCCGGGGTCCCCTCGGCGATGATCTGTCCGTAATCCAGGACGGTCACCCGCTCCACCAAGTGCATGAGGGCGCCCATGATGTGCTCCACCCAGATGATGGTGATCTTCAATTCTTCCCGGATCTTTTTCAGGACCTGGGAGGCCAGGACGATCTCTTCCTGGTTGAGCCCGCTCATGATCTCGTCCGCCAGGAGGAGTTTGGGGTGGGTGGCCAGGGCCCGCGCTAATTCCAGGCGGCGAAGGTTCCCGGCGGTCAATTCGCCGGGCATGGTTCGCTCATCCACTTTGAGGCCCACGAACTCCAGCCAGTGGACGGCTTCAGCCCGGGGATCTCTCTTGGCGATGTTCTCTTTTCCCTTTCCGAAGAGGGATCCGATCATCACGTTTTCCACCACGGTCATCTCCCGGAAGGGCCGGGGGATCTGGAAAGACCGGGTGATTCCCGCGTGACAGATCTTGTCCGGGGTGAATTCACTGACCTCCCGGCCCAGGAACTTCACCTGCCCGGCTGAGGCTTTATAAACTCCGGAGATGACGTTGAAGATAGTCGTCTTGCCGGACCCGTTGGGCCCGATGAGGCCACGGAACTCCCCCTCTTCAACCTTGAGGTTGATCTGCTTCAGGGCCTGGAAGTGGCCGAATAATCGGTCGACCTGGATAAGCTCTAACATGGCAGCAACGAAAAGGACCTTCCTGCGTTTATCGCAAGTAGGGGCGGGTTTCAAACCCGCCCCTACAGCTGATCATCTTCCCGTTGAATGGCATGCGAAGGCCGGAACTCTTCAAGGTGACCTCCGCCCTTCAACCCTTGAGGTCTCTATTTGACCGCCAGGGGCCAGTCTTTAGGGGCCGGCAACAGAGGTTCGATGGTCTGGTGTGCCTTGGGCCAAACCGTTTCCACCTTGCCCTTGACCCATTGCATCACGACCGGGTAGCAACGAAGGTTCTGGCCGGAGAATTTGTGGCCCGGGGGAGTAAACTTGACCCCGTAACCCGATGTGGTTCCTCCTTCCGGAATGTCGATTTGCAGCGCCGCTTTTTGGATGTTATCGGCAGTGGGGGCGCCGTATTTTTTAACGGCCAGTTCCATGGTTTGGAGAAGGACCCAGGCATGGGTGAAACCCATCGTGGCGTGCGCCGGGGGGGAGGCTTCCTTGTATTTTTCGTTATACCGCTTCAGGAATTCGTCGATGATCGGCCCCAGTTCTTTCTGCAATTGGCTCCGATTCAAATTCTGAGCCGGAGAGGGATCGATGTTATACACGTACTGAATCATTTCCGGCCCCAATTGTTTTTCCAGGTTCTGGAAATTGGCGTACCCGGCGCCATGGCCGATGAGGGCCTTGGTCTGAAAGCCCATTTCCCGTGCCTGGCGCATAAAGAGGACGATATCCGGATAATACCCGGTGTTCAAGACCGCATCCGGTTTGGCCGCCTTCAGTTTCAGGACGAGGGAAGAAAGGTCCTTGGTTTTGTGGTCGTAGCCCTCGGTCAGGACCACTTTCATTTTATGCTTCTGGGCCTGATCGAGGCCTCCGGTTTTACAGCTTACCCCGTAGGGCCCGTCTTCATACGTGATGGCGATCTTGATTTCACTGGGGTCCTTGTAGCCGAGCTTGGCCGCGTTGTCCTTGAGATACTCCACGGCGCTGATCCCGTACTGGGACCCCATAACCTGCGGACGGAAGGTGTACGTGAGGTTCTTGCCTTCCACCACCTTGTCGGAAATGGCGATGGTGATCCAGAGGATCGTCTTGTTTCGCTCGCAGATCGGCGCGAGGGGGGTGGCGATGGCACTGGAGTAAATCCCCAGGATCACCGGCACTTTTTCCATGTTGATCAACCGCTCCGCCTCGCGGATGGCCACATCGGGGCTGGACTGAGCATCGGCCTCCACCGGGACGATGTCGTATTTGTTGAGAATTCCCCCCCGGGCGTTCCACATGTCGATGGCCAAGAGAGAACCTCTCTGCCCGGCCAGCCCCCCGGCCAGCGCCAGAGACCCGGTGATGGAGTGCATCACGGCAACCTTCACCTTCTCCTTGGCGCCCGCAGGGGTCTGGAAGGGAAGAAATAACGCTGCGACCAAAAGGACTACGAGAATTTTTTTCACGACGCTCCTCCTTGGGGGAATTTTTTTAAGCCCTTTTCTGAAAGGTCGGAATGAGGTTTCTGACGAGGGGGATCATAATCAAAAGGATCGTTTATTGTCAAGATTTATTTGCCCCCTGGCCGGTTTTTCCCCGGCCGATACCCCCCGTCCCCCTCGTCCTGGCCTCCGAGCCAAGACAAAGTGGAGTCAGCAGGAAAAATTCCGGCAAAGTGGATAATGTCAACTTTTGCGGGGAAGTACTAAACCTCTGGAAATTGAATGGAGAGAAAGATTACTTCGGGGCCCTTGCTCCTTGCTCGATCTCCTCGCAGAGTCCGTTGATCCAGTCCCCCTTCGACGGTTGTGGCTTTGCTGGCTTGTTTGTTTTGGCAGGTTGGTCTTTCATTTCCTGGGTGGTCATGATGATGATGACCACATCCACATTCTCCGGACCGGCTTCTTTTTTGCTTCGGGGAGCAATCTTTTCATGCAACTTGCTGTTGAGTTTCATAAGGAGTTCCATCAACTCGCCGATGGATCTGCCCGAGGGTGTCTTTTTTTCGGAAGGTTTCTTAAAGTTCTCCATATTCTCTCTTTTTTCCCTTTTCCCCTTTCAATTCTTATAGGATATTCTCCCGTTCAGATTCTCCTTGTTCAGGCGGCGGTGAAGATGCAGCCCTTCCAGAATAAACTCCAGCCCCGAGGCCAGCGTAGCTGGGCTGCTGTCGCATTGAATTTTCTTCAGCCCCTCCAGTAAGCCCCTGACCCCCCCTATTTCGGAGGGGCTTTCATAGGTCTTCTCCTGGTAAAACGAAGACCTCATCCCCTCGGAGACTTCAATGGACCAGCCACTCTTAAACCTGGCCAGAAAATCATCGAATTGCTGAACCTGAAAATAGCGGTTGAAGGTGTTCAGAATGGCTTTGGAGATCAATTTTTCGATGAGGCTTCCTCCCCGGTCTTCGTCCATTGCCTCGAGCTCGATTTTCCCGCTCGTGGAGGCCAGAAGGTAAGGAAGGTCGCTGACCCGGGGGACCACTTCCCGCTCCCCCAGGCGGATGGCCCGGCGGAGGGCGTTGCTGATCACGTTTTCGTAGTTGGTGATGGAAACCCTAACGGAGACGCCCGAACGCTGGTTGATTTCCGGTGATTTGCGCGCCAGGGTGGTGATTTCCGCGATGAGCTCCTTGAGATATCTGGGTACGGTGGTCTGGAAAGGACCGTCCTCCTCGAACCGGGTTCTCTCCCGCTCCATGATCTCGACCTCCGCTTCCAACGACCTGGGGTAATGGGTACGGATCTCCGACCCATAGCGGTCCTTCAGGGGGGTGATGATCCGGCCCCGGTTGGTGTAATCTTCGGGGTTGGCCGTGGCGACGATGTAAACATCCAGGGGGAGGCGGATCTTATAGCCCCGGACCTGAACGTCCCGTTCTTCCATGATGTTCAGAAGGCCGACCTGAATCTTTTCCCCCAGGTCGGGAAGCTCATTGACCGCAAAAATCCCGCGATGGGTGCGGGGAATGAGGCCGTAGTGGATGGTCAGTTCATCGGAGAGATAACGGCCTTCGGCAACCTTGATGGGGTCCACTTCTCCGATGAGGTCGGCGATGGTCACGTCCGGGGTGGCCAATTTCTCTCCGTAGCGCTCCTCCCGGCGCAGCCAGACGATCTCGGCCTTATCTCCCAGAGCCTTGATTTTTTCCCGACAGCTCTTACAGATCGGCTGGTAAGGGTTGTCATTGATCTCGCAGCCAGCCAGGGCAGGGACTTCTTCGTCGAGCAGGTTCACTAAACTGCGGATCATGCGGGTCTTGGCCTGGCCGCGTTCTCCTAAGAAGATGATATCCTGGCCGGAAAGAATGGCGTTCTCCAGCTGGGGAATGACAGTTTCTTCGTATCCTACGATGTCGGGGAAAAGCTTTTCATCCTTGCGGACCTTGTCAATCAGGTTTCTGCGCAGCTCCTCTTTAACCGGGCGGACGACATAATTTACTTTTTTCAGTTCCCCAACGGTGCCGGGCTTTTTATTTTTAGGGATTTTGGTCACCACTGTTTCCTTTCAAAGGTCTGATAGATTAAATCTTCGATTTTCAATATTTATAGCCCAGAAATGCCTCCCAGTCAAGGAGGTTGGAACCAGCAAATTTCCCTTGAAAATTTCAGGGCATTGGGTTAGATTGGAAAACCGTGAAGGCAGGATTTTTTACAGGAGGGAACCGATGACGCCGGATGTAAGAGAAGAAATCAAAGAACTGAACCTGGGGCAGAAGATCAAGAGCCTGAGACAGCGCAAGGGATTATCCCTGCAGCAGGTCGCCGAGAAGACAGACCTCTCCAAGCCCCTCCTCTCGCAGATCGAAGGGGATGTCGTGGCTCCCCCGGTGGCCACCCTGCTGAAGATCTCCAAAGCTCTGAACGTCAACATCGGGTATTTTTTCCAGGATGAAGAACCCGGGAAAAAGGTAATAGTCGTTCACAAGAACGAACGCAAACAGGTTTTTCGCCGCATTCACGAGGACCCTTCCAAAGTGGGATATTATTATGAATCCCTGGCCTACCCCAAAACCGACAAGCATATGGAGCCTTTCCTCGTGGAATTCGAGGTGAAGAAGAAGGAGGACCTGATCTTCTTCAATCACAAAGGGGAGGAATTTGTTTTCCTTCTGGAAGGGCAGCTGGAATTCAACTGCGAAGATGAAACCTTTTCCCTGGAAGCCGGCGACAGCCTGTATTTCGACTCCAGCTCCCCCCATGCCTTCCGGGCAGTGGGCAAAAAAAATGCCTTGGCCCTCGACGTGATCTACTCGGCAGATTGAGTTGGGGAATTGCCATTCCTACAGAGAGGCAGCGTGATGGTAGAATGATTCCTAAATATCGCTGCCATTAGATGTAGGAGCGGCATCTTGCCGCGACCCCGGTTCCAGTCGCGCCTGAAAGGCGCTCCTGCAAAAATTGGATTGATGTTATTTTGTAATCATTCTACTGCGTCTCTACAAAAGATAAATCCCCACCTTCTTGCCTGATGTTCAGAAGGCCTGCCTAAACTTTTCCCCGCGGCATGCTACGCTATTACGGCAGATGGGTCCCTACTTTTGTTTGCACTCCTCATATCCCATGGCCACGCTATGCATGGCCCGGTCGAAGTAGAGGATGACCCGGTTATTTAACTCTAGGGCGCGGCGCAGCTCATAGGCGGTGTCGAAAAGGCCTTCGTGGAGGATGAAGAGCCAGAGGTGACGGCGAAAAAGGATGAAGGAGTAAAGCAATTCAGAAAGGGGAAACCCCTCGCGGCAGCGCTCCTTCCCGTATTCTTTGTAATACCTTACGAGCTCTGCCTTGGGGGTCGGGACAGTGAGCCATTGTCCGAGATTTTTATAAATGCCCAGCGCCCGGTCATACAGGAGGGCTTCTTCAAAAGAATGATAGAAAGGAGTCTGCCTGTTTTCTTGTACGTCCTTCAACCATTCCCGGGTTAACTTATCCACATTTTTCTCGATCACTTCCACCAAAACTTGAAAGAGCATCTTTTCCTCCTCGAATCAGATGTAGGTATTAAAGCAGAGCGCTATACGCATGGCGAATAAATCCCCACCGCGATCCATGGATTAACCACTGCCCGATAATTCCAAAACAATGCCCTCCTGCCCGGACCTCCCGATCTCGGAATTGAGACACAGTCTCCCGGGGGAGCAGGGAAGGGTGAGGAATCAGCCGGCTTGACCGCTGCAGCTCTCTTTATCCCGCCGGCATCCGTGGTGAACAGCCGGGCATTGCCCCGGAAAGGCAAATTTTTTTCAGGTTAGTCTTGAAGGGTCTCTGGGCAATTCCCTTCTCCGTGATGATGGCCGTCACGTAGCGATTGGGCGTGACATCGAAAGCCGGGTTAAAAGTTTTCACCCCCACGGGGGCAATGGGGGAGCCGTAGACTGAAGTCATCTCCGCACCGGCCCTCTGCTCGATCGGGATGGCGGCTCCATCTTTTGTGGAAAGGTCGATGGTGGAGGTGGGAGCGGCCACGTAAAAAGGGATACCGTGGGCATGGCACAGGAGAGCCAGAGAGTAAGTCCCGATCTTGTTGGCCACATCGCCGTTGGCGGCAATACGGTCCGCGCCGACGATGGCTAAATGAATTTTCCCCTGGGCCATGAGCACACCGGCCATGTTGTCGGCGATCAGGGTGCAGGGGATACGGTCTTTCATGAGTTCCCAGGCAGTCAGGCGGGAACCCTGCAGGAGGGGGCGAGTTTCGTCAACGAAGACCTGGATTCTCTTGCCCGTCTCAACCGCAGCCCGGATCACGCCCAAGGCAGTGCCGTAGCCGGCCGTGGCCAGGGCTCCGGCGTTGCAATGGGTAAGGATGGAATGGCCGTTGTCAATGAGGATTTGCCCCTGCCTTCCCATTTCCCGGTTGACCCGGAGGTCTTCCTCCAAGATCCGCAGGGCCTCTTTCTCCATCTCCTCTTTTACAGCCGGGACCCCTTTGGCAATATTTTCTCTAACTACCCGCTTCAGTCTTTCAACGGCCCAGAAAAGGTTGACGGCCGTGGGCCGGGTCCGGGTTAACTTCTGCCCTACCCGGTCCATCTCCCTGAGGAAGGCGGCGGGGTTTACGGCTTTTGACTGCCGGGCGCCGAGGACCATCCCGAAGGCTGCGGCCACGCCGATGGCCGGCGCCCCGCGGACAACCATGCGCTCGACGGCCCGGGCCACTTCCCTGTAACTCCGGCACTGGACGTAAACCTCCTCCCGGGGAAGCCGGGTCTGGTCCAGAAGCACGAGCCGACTTTTTCTCCACTCGAGGGTCTTGAAAGACATCTTTTTCCTTCCCAGTCAAAGGTAACATAAGCATGGGATTGCTTCAACAAAAAACTCAAGGAAAGGATATTCCCCGGGGTCGTTTTCTGGTATGATGATGAAAATATTTTTTCTTTCGGGGGAGGAAAGGGCGTGAACACAAGCCGGGCCTGTCGATTGGCAGCGAGTTTTATTATTTTTCTTCTTTGGGTGGGGTTGCATATCCAGGAGGCTGGGGCCCAGGATCGACCTTTGCGTTTTGGGTTCGTCGTGCCTCTTACCGGAGCCTTTGGCAAGGACGGGGCCCTGGTTCGAGACGCCTATGAATTCTGGGCCGATACGGTAAACAGCGCAGGGGGCGTCGGGGTGAAGGGGAAGAAGTTCCGCGTAGAGCTTATTTTCTTCGATGACCAGAGCGACCCGCCGACCAGCGCCAAGTTAGTCGAAAAGCTGATCACCGAGAATCGGGTAGACTTGCTCCTGGGTGGATTCGGCAGCAGCCAGGTGATCGCAGCCAGCGCCGTCTCGGAAAAGTTTCGCTATCCCATGACCTGCGGGGCAGCCAGCACCCTCAAGCTTTTTGACCGGGGCTTCAAATATTATTTTTCCCTGATCGGGAAGGCACCGGAGGAAGTCCGGGGCTGCGTGGAGGTCCTGCCCACTCTCAAACCCAAGCCGGAGAGCGCGGCCATTATCGGGGCCAACATTCCTTTCACGGCCGACGCGGCCGAAGGGTTTAAGGTCTACGCCCGGAAGTTAGGGGTTCACATTATTCATTACGAACTTTTTCCCATGGCCCTGACCGATTACAATTCTCTCCTGAGCAAGGTAAAACAGAAGAATCCCGATGTGCTTCTGGTGGGTTCCCACTCCCTGGTGGCCATCCGGATGATGAAGGCCTTGAAGGAGATCGATTTTTCTCCCCGGGGGGTTTTCTTCAGTTATGGGCCGACCGTACCGGATTTCGTCGACTCCCTTGGCAGGGATGCGGAGTATGTCTTCGCCGCCTCGGAATGGACTCCCAACCTTCCCTATCGCGACGCCATTTTCGGGAGCGCCCGGGATTTCTTCGACAAATACGTAAGGCGTTTCAACCGGCCACCGGATTTCGTCGAGGCTGCCAGCGTGGCCGGTGCGCTTATCCAGCAGAAAGCCGTGGAAGATTTAGGGATCACTCCTCCCCTGCAGGACAAGGACCGGGAGAGGATCATGAAGCACCTGTATTCCAGGCGGTTTGATAATTTCTACGGCCCCATCAAGTTCGGAGCGGATGGAGCCAATGAGATTCATCCCCCGGTCGTGGTCCAGGTACAGGGAGGTAAGCTTGTCAATGTTTTCCCGCCTGAGGCAGCCGAAGGAAAGCCTCTCTTTCCGATGAAGCCCTGGAAAGAACGCTGAGCCCACGGGCGTTCGATAATAGTGCTTATACATGACGACAAAGGTCCTATGCACTTCGTCATTCCGGGCTTGACCAAGCCTGCCCTGTACTTTATACAGGGGAATCCAGTGTTTTCTTAGATTGCCGATCCCCGCTTTCGCGGGGACAAGCTTCGCGGGAATGACGCCCTTTGCCGTGATTCATGTCGTTGTGTATAGTTGGAAATATTCAGGTGTGATTTAATTTCATTTATGCGGCATATTTGTTCCCAACCTTGTCGTGGCCGGGAGCCAGGGCGATGAGGGCCGGCAGGCTCGGTCGGGGATAAATTGCGCAAAAAGATTCAGGTTTGTTTCTGCTTCTATCACTTTGAGTCATGTTGCTTTTCCTGCAATCCTTGATCAACGGGCTTTTGCTCGGCGGGATTTACGCGGCCTGCTCGGCGGGGTTTTCCCTGGCTTTCGGGGTCATGGGAGTGGTCAACCTGAGCCATGGCGACTTCGTGATGTTAGGAGCCTTCCTGACATACTGGTTGTTCGTGCTGCTGGGTATGGATCCTTTTCTCACGCTCCCTTTCGTCCTTTTAGCCCTCTTCGCCTTGGGGTTTTTTCTCCAGCGGTTGGCCATCAACCGGGTGATCGGGGCGCCGCCCATCATGTCCTACCTCCTGACGTTCGGCCTGCACCTGGTACTCTCCAACATGGCTTTAAGGGCCTGGACAGCGGATTATCGAACCGTGAACACATCTTATGCAGGCCTCAACCTGATCCTTTTCGGACTGGTCCTTCCTTACTCCCGGCTGGTGACTTTTGTCCTGGCCATGGCCCTGATTCTCGGTCTTAATCTCTTTCTCTCGAGGACGGAACCCGGGCGGGCCATCCAAGCCACGGCCCAGGACCGGGAGATGGCCCGGCTCATGGGAGTCAATATAATCAAGGTTTATGCCCTGGCCTTTGCCCTCTCCGCAGCCGTCACGGGCGTCGCCGGCTCGCTCATTTCCAGTACCTTCGTGATTTACCCTCAAATGGGGCTCCCTTTCACGATCACGGCTTTTTGCGTTGTCGTCCTGGGGGGGATGGGTTACATTCCCGGAACGCTATGGGGGGGGCTGATCTTAGGGATGGTGGAATCCCTGACGACCACTTACCTGACGGCGGGGATTTCGCTGGCCCTCACTTTTTTTCTCCTCCTTATGATGCTCATTTTCAGGCCGGCAGGCATTGCCGGAAAAGGAATCATGGAGTAGTCGCGTGGGGCAAAATTTTTTTCGGTCAAAAAACATTCACTGGGTCCTTCTCCCTGCCTTTTTATTTTTGGCCATTCTTCCTTTGATTGGGCTGGAAGGTTACCGCCTGCGTCTCTTCTCCCTTGTCTTCATGTGGGTGGCCCTCTCGGGATGCTGGAATTTGATGTCTGGATATACCGGATATATCGATTTTGGGCCGGTGGCTTATTTCGGAGTGGGATCTTATTGCACCTCTCTATTGATGATCAAAGGAGGATTCCCTTTTTTCCCCAGCATTTTTCTGGCGGGGTCGATCTGCGCCTTGTTGGCCCTGGCCATCGGCACCCCGACATTGAAGCTCCGGGGGGCCTATTTCGCCATCGCCACATTTGCGGCCGCGGAGGCGATCAAACAGGTCATCCTCGAATGGGACAGTGTGGCTGGCTTTGAGTTCTTCGGGGGAGCCCATGGCCTTACCCTTCCCCTGCCCCCCCCTTATGAATTTTTTTACTACACCCTGCTTTTTCTTATGGCTCTCGTCCTGGTATTGACCGCCCTCATGGAAAGGAGCAAATTTGGCTATGGCCTGCGGGCCATCCGCGAGGCCGAGCAGGCCGCCGAACTGGCCGGCGTGCCGACGTTAAGCCTCAAAGTGCGGGCCTATGTCCTGAGCTCGAGCCTCATCGGCTGCATCGGCGGTGTGGAGGCGTACTGGCTTACCTACATCATCCCCGATGATGTTTTCAACGTACTGCGCACCATTCAGATGGTGGTAATGACCCTGCTGGGCGGCATGGGAACCATTCTCGGGCCGGTCATCGGGGCTACTTGCCTGATCTTGATCTCCGAGTTTTTGGGGGCCAAGTTTATCTACAACTATCTTATCTTTTTGGGGATCGTCATCGTGGCCAT
>Ga0315282_10013408_pt1 | contig 12368 bp, 6 predicted proteins | sample YL17G07_20_MG_FD_203693 | JGI IMG/M metagenome (GOLD analysis project Ga0315282, IMG submission 203693) | Sediment microbial communities from Yellowstone Lake, YNP, Wyoming, USA - YL17G07_20 | ecosystem: Environmental > Aquatic > Freshwater > Lake > Sediment | place: USA: Wyoming | collected... | reverse complement strand
TAGATGTTCTTGCTAATCCTGCTAATCCACAATGGATTAGAAGCAAAATAATAACAAAAGGAACAATCATCAAGACTGAAGTCGGAAATGCGAGAGTCACATCAAGACCTTCTCAGCATGGAATTGTAAATGCCGTCATAGTCGAAGAGAAGAAGGCCTCTGGGAAATAGGCTGAATTGGTTGAATGCTGTTTCTGTAGGAATGCAAAGCTTAGCCGAAGCTGTGCCGAAACTAAGCGAAAGCTAAGCAAGAATTAAAGAATTGAGTTAGAGGAAAATATCCTCAAGACCAATTCAGTATGGTGCATAAGGTACGTGATGGTTTAGTATGCTCGAGCTGAAGGAATCTTTGAAAGAAAGGCCGGAGAAGGAGCCGAATTTTTCCCCAGTCAAGGGAGTGGAGGGAAGCCTGCTGATAGGCAGCGACGTGTTCAAAATTTACAATTTCTTGAAATCGAATCCGGAAAAAGCATTCGTCGCGAGGGAAGTGAGGGAGGCTGCCGGATTGAAGCAGGACGACAAGCACGCCGGGGACAGCATGAAGGTTTTGGCCGGCAAGGGATACTTGTTCAGATTTCCTGTTCTGTGCAGGGCGATCGGCCTGCGCGGGTCGTACATCTATTCGCTTTCGGAAAAAGCGGCGTGGGAAAGATTCCAGAAAGAAATACCCCCGATAATAAACAAAATTCTGGAAGACATCTACAATTCTCCGAGAAAACTTTTCAACAGGCAGGAGATTATCGACACCTATGACCTGGAATCTGAGGAAGTAAGCAACTGGCTGTACTTGTGCTTCTACAGGGATTGGAAGGAAGCATTCGGCGAGCCGCTGGTCCAGACCAAGACCATAGGGCAGAAATTCAGGACATTCTTCTACAAGCCGACAATCGATGATTTTATTTTTCAGAAGCTGTACGAGCAGTATTACAAAGAAAAAATAATCTCGGAGAAGAAACTGCTGAAGGTCAAAAGCTCGGATTTCGAGAATTTTTCCGTGTGGGTTTTCCAGCAGTACATGAAGACCAAGGGATTGAATCTGGAGACAGTCAGATGCGACAAAGAGCCGGTAGATTTCATTTTAAGACTAGTCATAAACATCGAGGATATTCTCTACAAGCCAAATGCGCAGAAGGAAAAAGAGCTTGTCAAATTCGCGATGTCCTGCAAGAATTTGAGATTCGACAGGCCCATCGGAACCGGCTATGTCTTGGGGATGCTCGGGTTGCTCAGGATGGGAAAAACACTCCATGGCGAGGAGATATTCAAGCCGGACAATGCAGTCGGAGTGATAATGTGCACTAGGGCCTATCCTTCAGCCCATATTGTTGCAAACCAGCACGGGATGATGATCTGGGATTTGGACAGGATACTGCGAGCCGCTGAAATTGTGTCGCAGAAATTTGGAGAGAAGCATCCGATGTATGATACGATCAGATTAAAGTATGAGCACTACAGGGAGCTAAAAAAAGGAGGCGGGAGAATTGCTGTTCCAGCCGTCTAATCCAATGCTTGCGTCCGATGCTCAATTGGAAAATTTAAATCCAGAAAAAATAGTGCTAGAACCGAAAGAAGATGGAATAAGAGTCCAGGTTCACAAGAGCGAAGATGACATAAAACTTTTTTCCCGCAGTTGCAGAGACATGACCAATACTTTTCCCACGCTCGTGGAAAATATTAAGAATCATGTCAGAGGAAGCTGCGTTCTTGACGGGGAAATCATAGGTGGAAAGAATTTCAGAACGATCAGGAAAAATCCGCACCTCAGAATATTTGATGCACTGTATTTTGATGGAGAAAATTTGACCGGAAAGGAGTTGTGCGAGAGGCATCAGATTCTTGTTAGTTGTGTTGGTGCAAATTCCACAAATCTCAGCATAATCGAGCAGTTCAAACCAGAAACCATTAAGGACATTAAAAAATTTTACATCGGTTGTGTTGTAAAAGGTTTTGAAGGGGTGATGATAAAGAAACTAAATTCAAAATACCTAAATGGCAGAAGCTATGACTGGCTGAAGCTCAAGCCAAAAGCCATGCTGGATCTGGCCGTAGTTGAAGCAACATATGGTGTTCCGCCTTACGATAAATTGATGTCACAATTCGTGCTTGCATGCGGAGAAGACGGCAAATTGCTCAAGTTCTGCAAAGTTTTTGCTGGTTTGACTTTTTCGCAGAGGATCGAGCTCACAAAATATTTGGAAACAAAAATCCTTGAAAGAAAAAAGAATAATGTTATTCTAAATCCAGAAATTGTGTTTGAAATAAATTGCAAAGGGTTTGAAAAAAGTAGCAAATGGGATTTGCAAGTCATTCCTCGTTCTGCTTCGATAGTCAAAATCAGATGGGATAAAACCATTAACGAGATTGATACAAAGGAAAAGGTGATGAAATATGCCGAATGGTTTCAGGTATGAGAGGAAGTTAGCTGACAAATTAGAAAATGAAGGATGGCATGTAGAGAGAGTTGCATCGAGTGGAAGGAGAAAAAACTCTGTATGTGATTTAGTTGGTGTTAAAAACAGCAAAGCTTATTTTATCGAAGTCAAGACAAGAAACAAAAAAGGATTTTATATTAAGCCATTTGAAAGTGATTTACAGAAACTTGTAATAGTCTCGAATAAAGTTGGGGCAATTCCAATTTTAGCAGTTTTGATCAAAAGGCGAGGCTGGAAATTTTTTGACTTGAGAGAAAATACGCCTAAAACTGTGAAATAAATACAGTCGTAATAGGCAACTATTTCTTTTCTTGATTATGATAAATGCCCAAATGTAAAAAGTCTAGTCTATACTGGCCTGTTTGCAAAGTTCTTGCCTGTAACCTCCGATCCGCTCGTCAGAACAACAGTATACTTTTCGTCAGATGGCAAAGTTTGTACCCAGCCAGGTTTCACAACTTCTCGAATTATACAAGTCCCTGGTGACAGGTTCGTAAACTTATAGGTGCCACTTCCGCTTGTAATAGTGGATGGTTCTATTGGATCAGGCACTCCGTCATTATCTTTGTCGATGTAAATTGTCCATCCTTGAAGTGTTCTATCCCCTGAATCTCTGAAACCATTTCCATTAGTATCCAGGAACTTTATGCCACTGATTGAACCGACTTTTGCGTTGCCGAAATCTTTTCCTGTGGCTATAGTTCCGACTCCTATAACGACAACATGTTTCCCGTCGGCTGGTGCTGTTTGTACCCAACCGTTTTTCATTACTTCACGAACTGTATAAGTTCCAGGAGCCAAATCACTGAACAAATATTCCCCGTTTCTATCAGTTATGTCAGAAGGTTCTTTTGAATCAAGCTTCTCGTTGTTGTTAAGGTCAAGATAAATCTTCCATCCTTGAAGTACTTTTTCATTTGAATCCATTATTCCATGTCCGTCCAAATCTTCAAACTTGATTCCGCGAATCTCCCCAAGTTTGTTACCGAAATCATTTCCGATAATTTTTGATCCACTCAATATTGTAACTATATATTTCCCTCCAGCGGGTGTTGTTTGCACCCATCCACTCTGCAAAACTTCCCTTACATTATAAGTACCAGGTGTCAGACTAGCAAACTCATACTTACCGTTAGAACCAGTTACTATGAATGGTTCTCCTGGATCGAGATTTCCATTGTTGTCGAGATCCAAGTAAATCTTCCAACCAGAAAGTTTTTTCTCTGCATCATCCCTAACACCATTTCCATTAGTATCCAGGAACTTTATGCCACTGATTGAACCGACTTTTGCGTTGCCGAAATCTTTGCCGGTTATGACATTGCCATTTGTTATTTCAACCGTATACTTTCCACCTACTGGTGATGTCTGCACCCAACCGTTTTTCATTACTTCACGAACTGTATAAGTTCCAGGAGCCAAGTCCATGAACCAGAACTCACCATTCTTATCAGTTATTTTGGAAGGCTCCTTCGTATCGAGCTTTCCATTGTTGTTAAGGTCAAGATAAATCTTCCATCCTTGAAGTACTTTTTCTCCAGCATCTTTCACTCCATTACCATTGACATCTTCAAACTTGATTCCGCGAATTTCTCCAAGCCTGTTTCCAAAATCTTTTCCACTAATCTCTGAACCACTGACTATTGTAACGGTGTGTTTACCATCAGCGGGTGTTGTTTGCACCCATCCATCTTGCAGAACCTCTCTCACGTGATAAGTACCAGCAAGAAGTCCTGCAAATTCATATCTACCGCTTCTGTCTGTCACTATAAATGGTTCTCCTGGATCACGAATTCCATCATCATCCGTATCCAGATATATCGTCCAACCAGGAAGCTTGATTTCTCCTGAATCTCTGATGCCGTTGCCGTTTGTGTCTCTGAACTTTATTCCACTGATTGAACCAAGTTCAAAATTACCGAAATCATTTCCGCTAACCACAGATCCAATTGAAACAGTAACTGTGTAACCATCTGCAGGCATTGTTTGTATCCATCCTTTTTTTACAACTTCACGCACTGTATATGTGTCTGGAGACAAACCTCTCAATATATACGAACCATCTGCACCCGTTCCAGCTGACGGCTCCCCTGGATCAAGCACTCCGTTGTTATTCTTGTCGATATAAATTGTCCATCCTCGTAATCCTTTTTCTCCAGCATCTTTCACTCCATTACCATTGACATCTTCAAACTTGATTCCACGTATCTCAGCACGTATCTCAGCCAATTTGTAATTCGTAAAAACACATTTAACAGTTTCGCCAGGATCAACTTTGAATGTTGCTGTTCTAGTTGCAACATCACCACTACTTGGCGTCTGCGAACTTCCATCATCACAAACAATTGAAGTCAAATCGAATGAAGGTGTTGGGTCACTTTCGGTTGAAGTATAAGTACCAGGTACTAAATCACTCACAACAATTTGACCGTTATCACTTATTGTTCCGGCTGCAGTACCAGTAAACGTGAAGCTTCCTGGAGCACCGTCTGGAAGTGTTTGTTTTTCTACAATAATTGTTCCACGTTTAGTATTCTCGAAAGTGCATGTAATAGTCTGTCCTGGATTGACTGTTATGCTTGATGGATTATTACCATTATCGCATGTAGCGCTTGTTAAGTCCCATCCGCTTGGAACTGTCTCGCTGACAGAATAACTGCCTGGAACTAAGAAACCACTGTCATGAGGAGTTGATGCATCAGTTAAATCGAATGAACTTCCATAATCAGGGGTAAAAGTGAAACTTTGTGAATCTCTGCTTGGATTAGTGACTTTATCAACTATTATTTTTCCTTTCTTTGTATTTGTTATCGTACAAGTTTTTTCTTGTCCTGCAGCTAGAGTTATTGTTCCATCTGAACCACAGTTACCATTTATTGTGACAACATAATCAGAAAGGATTGTGTTTGTTCCAGCAATTTCGCTAACAGTATGAGAACCTATACTAACAATCACAGCTCCAGTTGTTCCACCATTACTAACATCAGTAGCATAATCAGTACTGTCAATTCTTAAATTGAATTTGCCAGTATCACCACTCGGAACCAAAATTTTATTCACCGTGAGAATTGAAGTTTTTATACTCAGATTGAGTTCGTGATCGCCCTCTGACCAAGATTGGGCGGATTGCTCTACGGGAATATTGTTTACTTTAAATGTTATACTGTCTCCTGACATAGCTTCGACATGAACAAGATAGTAGTTGCTCAACAATGAGCCAACAATACTGCTTGCAGCTGGAGTGATATTTCCATTTACATAAGCAGTCACGGTTGAGCCGTTGGCCATATACCGATCATTAATTTTTACTGATCCCCACCAGTCACCTGGAACAGCCAACACTGGTTCCGCAAATAGAAGAGTGAAGACAGCTAACAGTAATAATTTTTTCAGCATATGTTATTTTTGTAATAATAAACATTTAATTCCAACAATTTTTCTATAGAGTATTAATATTTCTAAAAAGTATTTTTTCTATTTTAGAGAAAATTGAATGTATTTAAATGTCTCAATGTGTGAGGTATAAATTAGCAAGTAAGTCAATGGTATAAAACGGGTGGGTAGATTGAATAATAAACTGAGTTCCATATTCTTTTTATTACTATGTATCTCATTTTTTTTGATAACAAGTTCCTTGTCACGTGCCGATGAAATCTCTAATGTAAATTTGATCAGAGAAAAAATATATTCATTTTATGAGAACTACAAGTTTCAAGGTGAAGTAGAGATTCAAGAGCTAAACAATAGTTTATTGCAAAGCGAGTTTAATGGTTATAAGTTTTATAGTGCGAAAGCATATGTTACTTTTCCTCCCATAGAGCATTATTTGGCAGTTTCTGACTCAGGAAAAATTTTTGATTTGGAGAAAGAATTTAACGATTTATTAATTGATAAAAATATCGTAATTTCTAATGAAAGAGAAGCATTATATCTATCCTATGCATATGTCATTTCTCAAAACAAATATTTTCCAAACTCTGTGCTCCTCAAAAATTTTGATAATATCCCCTATGATGCAGGTGATTTAAAAAATCCTAACTCATATGACATAGCTGAGCCTACAATACATGCTATAGAAAATGGTTTTGAAGCATCTTTCTTTACTTGGTCAAAAATTAATGGAATTATAACCAAATGGGACATAAAAATTCTAAACAATGGGATAGCGACAGTAAATTGGAAAGTAATTGATACAAATGTTGGACATTACATTTCCAATAGTGAAGGATTTTTAGTATTTCCAGGTCAATCTAACTATGTAGATTTTACAACAGCCGGCATAGGGGATGGAGCTGGCGGTGGGGTTCCTGTTCAAAAAGTTTTTGCGAATGATACTTTTATAGATATTAAAACGACAGGAAGCTCTGGCGTAAGTGTAACAAGTATGGAATGGATAAGAGGCAATATTTCAAATTTCGACCCCAATACAGATGTAAATATAACTGTTGTTTTATACGATTATCCTGTAATTTTAAGAAATATAAATAAAACATTGTACAGTACTATTGCCCATACCGACAATACTGGATACGCGTCTTACTTGATTGCGCCACCTTCAGAATCTATAATTAGTACACCGACAGGAGTAGGAAATGTAATAGCATTCCAAGTTAGTAATCCATCCAAGCAATCAAACCTATATGACAGTCAAAATCAGTATCTAACTATCGAAAGAGTTCTTGAAAACAAAACATTTGATGGATTAAACACATACAGAATTTATTATTTCAGCGCCAACTTTGGATGGGATATTACAAAGGCCGATGAATATGCCACAGATGTGTTAAATGCAGCTTTGAATGCTTATAGAGTGGAAGTTGGTCAATGGCAATTTCCTTTTCCAGATCCGGACCATATCAGTTACATAACTATTAGTGACGGAATACATCATGAATCAGCACTTTTTGAAAACGGTCTTCAGTTTCCTTGTACATGTGATTTGGGAGGGAATGACACTAACATAGGAATAGGTTCAGATCTTATAAATTGGTTAGATCCTTCTTCTCCTTATTATTATCCTTCTCAATCTGCCATGCTAAGAGATATTGTCGGTCATGAGCAGTTCCATAATATCCAATTTGGAATAAATTCTTGGAAATTTGGTTGGGTACTTGTTGAAGGTACAGCAAGATTTGCAGAGACAGTATTAGAACAAGATGTTAATTTCCAACCCAAAAGTTTGTTTTATGCAAACAATATAAATGGTGTTAATGGATACATGTTGGAACCGAACAGGCCTTTGTACTGGTTCATGTATGATTATGCCTTATACTGGGGTAATTTATATCAAAACAATGGTGGTATGGACACTATTCGTAAAATATTTTTTGAGACAAATAAAGTCGGCGATAATGTAGAAACTGATTTGCCACAAGCCGTATCATCTGTTTTGCAAAATGTTTCTGGTCCAGGTAACAGTTTTGATAATAGTATTGACAGTTTTTCACGCTCAGTATACATCAAGAATTTCACATGGGGAAGTTATGACGGCAGCAATAAAAAATACTGGGGCCAGTACATGAATGATGTCACTACTAAGAAAATAAATTTCATTAATTCTTCTGGTGTTTTTTACAGCACGGTTTATCCAAGCGCAATAGAATTTGTGGATGTCAAAGCTCAGACTAGTAGTAATTATAGAATACTGTTTGAAGGTGATAGCGGCTCTGGTTTTGATGTCATCGCGTATTACAAAAGTGGGGTTAATTTCAAAGAAGAACATATGAGCTTAAACAGTGGGAATATAGGATTTTTGAATGTTAATGATCCTGGCACTTGGGAAAATATTACTGTTGCTGTAATTAGACACGGGACAAATGGATATGGCTATTACAGTATGATTGTTTCTTCACAAAGAGAGCATGATGTCGGAGTTGCAATTTCGACACCCCCGAACTTTATTGTTAAGACTGGCCAAATGGTGAATATAACTTCAATCATATACAACATAGGAAGTTCTAAAGAAACAAATGTTCAAGTAAAATTTTTGGCAGATTATAATCTAATTGATGAAAAAATAATTGATCTTGAAAGTGGTGAATCTAAAACACTAAACTTTAATTGGATTACACATAACAGCGGAGGTCATATCCTTCAAGTTTATGTTGTACCTCTTGATAGCGAAGTGTATAAAGATGACAACCTTGCTTCTGATTACTTTTTCTTCACTGACAGGGGAATTCTTTTGGTCGATGACGACGTAGCAGGAAATACTAATCTAAACTATTATTTAAACAGCATTAGCTATACGGCCGGGACATTTACCAACACATGGAGTACTGACTCGCAGGGAAGCCCACCTCTTTCTGAATTGTCCAAATATGACATTGTCATTTGGTATACGGGTAGAACTAGTTTTAATACTCTTACCCATCTTGATCAAGAGAATTTGAAGCAGTATTTAGATAGTGGTGGAAAGCTTTTCATATCTGGACAAGATATAGGTTGGGATCTAATCCAATGGGGAGATAGCGAATCAAAATCATTTTATAAAAATTATTTACATGCAAATTATGTGAGAGACAGTTCTTTCAAAGACGTACTTTATCAAAGTTCGCAGACTGTAAATTATTCTTTCAATCCAGTGGCAGGTTTAAGTCTCTACGATTACTACGGCAATCTCATTTCTTCTAATCTGAACGGCTTACAAATTAAAGGCGGTAACCAGTATTCTATTTCGTGGTCGTATGATAAGGTTTATGTATTATTTAGCCCTGTTTCCTCAACAAGCCAACTGACAATATATTTTGCATATTATGACAACTATTCTGGAAAAATAAAATTGTCGAGTTACAGTACAGTTGATCTAAACTATTACAACGATGTAAATTATTATTTCTATTTGGCAAACAGTCAGCGTCTGAATTTGGATTTCATAAACTACGATAAAACTGGATTTTACTTAACACCGAAAATAGAAAGCTGGGCATATTCAGACTATCAACCAGGCGTTTACCTTAATTACAGAAGCAAATCAATTTCGGTAGGGAGCTCTCCTCAACTTAAGCTGGGAGACAATTCCAATTATGCTGACTCGGATGATATTTCAGTAGCCATAGCCTACTGGGGAGACAACGAATACATCGGTACATCATATAAAGATGTTCTTTCATACAATGATGTATTGATTTTATCTCCCACATATTATTCTTCTTCAGATTCTGTTATGGTTAGAATTCCAGAGTGGTCCCAAGCAATTCAGATTTCTGGCGGAGACGGTGCAAATAATCAATTATGGCCAGATGAAATTTCCCCTGCAGATCCATATACGTATCCTATGTTTTATTATGACAATGACGGTGTGGGAGCTGTATTGAGTGTAACAGGTACATACAGAACAGTATATTTCGCATTTGGATTTGAAGGCATAAACAACTATAATGATAGAAGCAATGTTATGAATACGATTTTGAGTTTCTTTGGTTTTGACTTCAGACCACCAGTAATAGTTATTTCCAATCCTCCAGAAAATTCGGTGACAGGTCAGAGCACCAATTTAGCTATAAATACAAACGAAAATGCGATATGCAAATATAGCAAAAATGACACAGTTTTCGAATTAATGTCGAATATGTTTGAAGTCACAGGTACAACAGTTCATTCAACAAAGCTATCAAATTTAGCAGACGGTACTCATATACTTTATGTCAGATGTATAGATGAATCTGGAAATAGAAATTTAGAATCCGAGGAAGTTATTTGGACAGTTAATTCTCATCTTAATGCCCCTTTCATAACTTCTGTTAATACCAATACTTTCCAGACTAGCAAAACAGTTAGATTAAACATAACGACAAATGAGAACTCTTATTGCAGGTATTCAAGCGAGGGTGTCGGTTATGACTACATGACAAATCAATTTGCGAGCGGCGAGGGAACATCTTCGCACTGGGTTGATGTTGGAGCTCAAGAAGGAATCAACATATTTTATGCTAGTTGCAGCGATACTTCTGGTTCAAGCATGACAAATGCAGTACCAATAATATTTAGTGTCGATACAAGTGGTAACTACAACATAACTGTACCTTTGAAAAAATGGTGGAATTCATTTTTCTTGCCAAGGATAATTATTGGAACAATTGACTCGCTAAGAGGAAACTATACAGTTCCGAATATTCTGTCGTCAATAAGTGGGAATTATCAAATTCTTTATTACCACAATGGAGTATCCTGGGTCTCTTATGCCCCTGGAAGACCACTGGGACTCAATGACTTGACAGAATTTAACGACCAGTTGAACAAACCCTATTGGATAAATATGAATGTGGCTGATAGAATTGAAATATCATAGTGATATTAATGCTGAAAAAATTATTACTGTTAGCTGTCTTCACTCTTCTATTTGCGGAACCAGTGTTGGCTGTTCCAGGTGACTGGTGGGGATCAGTAAAAATTAATGATCGGTATATGGCCAACGGCTCAACCGTGACTGCTTATGTAAATGGAAATATCACTCCAGCTGCAAGCAGTATTGTTGGCTCATTGTTGAGCAACTACTATCTTGTTCATGTCGAAGCTATGTCAGGAGACAGTATAACATTTAAAGTAAACAATATTCCCGTAGAGCAATCCGCCCAATCTTGGTCAGAGGGCGATCACGAACTCAATCTGAGTATAAAAGTCAATAGCAGTTTTACTTCTTCCGTTTCTATAAATGCTACCAAAAATGCAGTAATAGACGCAATTAATGAAACTGGCACTAGCTTAGAAATAACAACCAATAATGATGTTTCAGGTACCGTTAGCGTTATTAAATATTCCGAGAATCCTCTAACTGAAAATTTTGGAGTAGTTGGTTTGGACACATATATACAAATTGAGACAAGCCCAGAAATTGCAGATGCCTTTTCATGGGCAATTATAAAAATCTATTATACTAATGAAGAGGTAAACAAATATGGTTTAGAAGAGAATTCATTAAGAATTTATTATTATAATCTTACTGATGGAACTTGGATACCTTACAATCCTCCAAATGGAGGAGTGAATACTGCAGACAATTACGTATGGGCCAACACGACTCATTTCAGCCTTTTTGGTGTCTACGGCACTGCTCTGCAAACTACAACAACCTCTCTAGGAACTGTAACTGGTGGAGGCGGTTCAAGTGGCGGTGGACCAGCACCAACTACAAATAAAACAACTTGCCCAAAAATTCTTTGTGTATATGATCCCTGCCCAAACAGGCATCTACCAGACGCTAATGGCTGCATAAATTGTGCAAGTCCTTGCCCAACTAATGCAACTACTACTGCACCAAGCGGTACTGTGTGTGGAAATGGAATTTGTGAATCTGGAGAGAATAATTCAAATTGTCCTGCCGATTGTCTCATACTACCTACAACTACTACGCCAATGACATCAAGTCCGATTACTGGTCTTGCTGTATTTGTGAGTTCACAATTCGGAATGTCGCTATTACTTTCAGCAATGATCGTAGCAGCTTTAATAATTGTTTTCTACAAGAAATGGTATGTTCCCAGAAAAATTAAGAAAGGACAGTAAAAGCTTAAACAAAGAGAGTGTTGAAATTAAGTAAATAGATGTCTTAAATTTGTCCTTGAAAATTCATATGCAATAGAAAAAATAAAACTGCAATTAAAGCTTAAATAACTTTCGGCATATATATGGAATAATTGGATTGAAATAATCTTAAAAATTCGCTAACATTAACGCAAACGCTCGAGTGTGAGCGTGAATGTAAGCGTGGGGCTTTGCCCCATCCCCCTTTAAATTAATTTGCTTTGCCTTGTCTTATTCTGTCTTGAGTTAAATTTTTTTAATATAGTAGAAAGGAATAAAAATTGGAGGAGAAAAAATGGAGAAGAATCTAAGTGCTATAACAAAGCTGGTTGGTCGCAGAATTAAATCAGGTTCGACAAAAGAAAACTTAAAACTGAATAATAATGCCAATATCCTAAAACTGTTTAATCCGAAT
>Ga0315282_10013407_pt1 | contig 12368 bp, 11 predicted proteins | sample YL17G07_20_MG_FD_203693 | JGI IMG/M metagenome (GOLD analysis project Ga0315282, IMG submission 203693) | Sediment microbial communities from Yellowstone Lake, YNP, Wyoming, USA - YL17G07_20 | ecosystem: Environmental > Aquatic > Freshwater > Lake > Sediment | place: USA: Wyoming | collected... | reverse complement strand
CAGCCATTCAAAGTCTGGCTCGGTACATTTTCCGATTTTCAATTATCGACTTGCGATATGTGCGTCTGCCCCCAGCCCTACTAAGAAGCCGTAAATATCCTTGGAACCTAGAGAGCGTGTCAAAATTTATCAACAGTTTCTCAGACCCGATGCATAAGGCTCTGGCGTGCCTTTTGTTCCAGTCAGGTTTGGGTTTGCGTGAAGCGCTAAGTCTACGCTATGAAGACATCGCTTCAGAGTTCGAGAGAGGCGTTACGCCTCTTTGCTTGGACTTCACCATTAGTGGAAGAAGAAAGACTGAACAGCCTTTCTTAACGTTCTGTGGCAAATGGGCCTGTCAACTACTAAGAATCTATTTGAAAGGAAAAAGGATCAAGTCCAGCGACAGACTGTTCCCAATAACTAAGGAAAGCGTTGACGCCTATTTCCGCGCATGTGCCAAAGCCTTTCTCGGCTCCTGGCAAGGCCGATGTCCAGCTAGACCGCACAGTTTAAGATCAGCCTTCAAAACTATTCTGGCAGATTCCAAAGCAATAGATAGGAAGGACGTTGAGTATTTCATGGCTCACAACCTTCAGGACATAGAGAAAACTTACACTGAAAGGTCACTTGAGAGCTGGCGTTCCATCTACGCAAAGGTTGAACATTTTCTAACTCCCGAGAACATAGTGTGATAGAGCGAGGCTGATTGTTAGTATTTACTTAGACGTGCCCTTGATTATACATAAATACTTATTTATCTTTTAGGAGGCGGTTATAATTGCGACTCGTTTCATATCTATTCATTGCTGCTGTGCTTGTTGTGGCTTCGGTGGCGTATTGTCAATTTTGGTGGCTTGTTGTCGGCGGTGAGTTACCGCAGGTGAGCAGTTGGATCGCTCAGGTTTCAGGCACGACAGACGTTGACGTGCATGTTCAGGCTTCGGCTTCAATGCTTGTTGAGCGAATGGGACTGCCCGTTTATGCTAGCGGTTTTCCATACTTGTGGCCTACGCATGTGATGTTCTTCACGGTTGTGTGGGTTGGCTTCTTGATGGTTGCCTTCGTCGACTTGACAAGGAGGATTCGACTTTGACGCAAAATTGGGGACTGGCAAAGAAAAAACCTGTGGTTATAAAATTTAGAGAGGTTGAACCTGTAACAACGTTCAAAGGAAAAAAAGGCGAATACGTGGAGACGCATGAAGGTGAACTGTTCGCTTTTGCAGGGGAAGACTTCATAATCAAGGGAGTTAAAGGCGAACTCTATCCCATTAAGAAAGAAATTTTCTATGAAACTTATACTGTTTTGAAGGGAAGGAGGGTAAACTGTGAGTGTTAAAGAGTCACTTGTTTTTCCGTTGCCTCAGCCCTATGCGATGCAGTGCACCGTCACCAATGATAACGGCGACAAAGAAACAGTGACAGTGGTGATTGTCCCAACCAGCTTCACTCAAAAAAATGCTTTCACTTGGCAAGTTGGATACAGCTGTTCCCGCGGCAGGAATTGCCGATGCCAAGAATGCACATATAGTTACCAACAGAGGAAATGAAAATGTTGAGGAGTAAGAAAGCCCTAAGCCCCGTAGTTGCATCAATCATACTTATTGCAGTAACAGTTGCGGTCAGCATTGCCGTAGCAGCATGGATGGCAGCCTTACCATTCACATTCATGAGGACAAATCCAAAGGATATTGCCTTTTCAGACAACTATGCAAATCAAACACGCATTCTTTCTCAACTAAATGTCACCATCGTATCGGCTACTACCTATAAAGTTGAAAACTATATTCCATACATTGAATTCGACAGCTTCTTAGCAAAAATAGCTTATTTCAATGTTTCGTATGTCTTAAGCGACTATAAATCTTTTGAATATCCAAAATACATAGACACAAAACAACTCTATTTCTTAGGCAATTACCACATCTGGTTTTACATTGACCTTCCACATGTGGGCGAAACAGCAGTAGTTTACATGGGAACCGAATATGCTTGGCTAAAGGGGGATTCACCTTGAATATTTGGAAGACTTGGGCTTTGATGGGGTTTTATTGGTTCGTCGTCTTTCTAATCGCTGGCGAGCCAACGCTGTATGATTTTGCCTTTATCTTGATGTTTGTGGGCTATTATCTGAGCTGGTTCTTGGTTGCTGTCACAGTCGTAGTCTTAGCGGATAGGAAACTTCACCTTAAAACACGAGTTAAAGGCTGGTTCAAATGAATGTCCATGTCTATGACCAACACTTCAACATTTCAGAGTTTAAGCTTTCCTTAGCGGAATGGATTAGACTGAAGCTGGAGAAAAAAGTATACGTTTTTCATGCACGTAAACAAGGCTGGAATGGCGAATTGCCATTCTATATAGTTAAATGTGGAAAACACGGCTACTTTCTGGATTATCTTCACGGTTTTCCAGGACACAATGAAAGGGTTCGATTGTCCTTTTTGTCTAAAAGAGCTGAGTGCTGATGAAGGTTTTAGTAGTCAATGATTGTGCTCACGTGATGGAAGACCTTATTCCTTACCTTTCTTCAAAATTTGAGATACAGTTTCTGCAAAGAACAAGAGAATTGTGGTCGAAAACTTTTGGAATTTTATGGAAAATAGCAAAATCTGAAGGCGATCTGTGGCATGTAAACTATGCGCTGCAAGACGCTTACTTGGTTGATAAGTTTAAACATTTAGACGTTCTGCATTGCCATGGCAGTGATGTCAGGTGGACTATTCATAGCAAGAAGTATGGCTGGATTGTTAAACATAATCTTGAATCCGCTAAAGTCGTACTCTATTCAACACCTGATTTAACCGAGAAAGTTAAGGAGCATAGACAAGACGCTATTTATCTTCCTACACCAGTAAAAACTGACATATTCCGTCAAAAACAAGAATATAACAACCCATTAAAAGCAGTCTACTTCAAATTGCCGTATGAAAAGTTGCCGTTAGGACTTGACATTTACCTAAAGCAAAACAACATCGCTCTTGATATTCTTGAAAGGAATGTGCCTTACGAAGAAATGCCTGAAACACTTAGGAAGCACGACATTTTTGTTGACCGTTTCTCTATTCCAAGTTTCAGTAAAACATGTTTAGAAGCTATGGCTTGTGGGCTTGCCGTGATAGGCCATGAAGATTGTGCTCTCTCTAGGGTTGATGAGCTTCTTTCTTCAGATAAGATTGAAGAGGAAGGCAAGAGGAACAGGGAATTTGTTGAAAGAAACCATGCTGCAGAAATGGTTGCTAAGCAACTGGCAAAAATTTGGGTGTCTTTAACATGACCGTTGATGTTGTTATCCCAACAAAAGGCGAATGGACACTACCTTATTGTGTCAAGACAGTTAGAAAAAACGTTGATGTTAACAATCTAATTCTAGTAGCTACAAGCAAATGCTATTCAACTGTGAAAAAACTTGCTGACATCTGCTTGGTTTTTGACGAGAAGAACGTAGGGAAGGCACGGGCTCTAGGTTTAGATTATGTCAAAACTCCGATATATGCAAGTATTGACAGCGATGTTTTGGTTACAAGTGAATGGTTTGAGTGGTGCGTTAAAACAATACAGTCAGATAATCAGATAGTAGCTTGTCAGGGATATGCCAAACATGTAGGGAAACATTATCCCGTCTTACAATTACAATGGATTAAAGATAAGGGTGGAAAATATGGCAAAGGATTTTGTTGTTTAGGCAACACAATGCTTAAAACAGACATGGTCAGAAAGATAGGCATTCCACCACTTCCAGTTGAAGAGGATTGGCAACTTCGATTGAAAGTTGAAGAAGCTGGATACAAATGGATAAGCAACATAGATGTTGTCTGCCCACACCTCAAAAATGATGTTGACGTATGGAACCATGCAGTATGGTGGGGGAAAATGGGAGGAGATGTCTCCTTAGATAGATGTTTTGCTAGAATTCCATACTATCTAACTTTTGGGTTAAGGCAACGTAGCTTAAAACAAAATTTATTCCTTATAGGGTTACAACTACATTTGATTTACGGTAAAGTTTTAGGTGTATTGAATGCTTATAATTGACCTTGGATGTGGATGGCTTAAATATTCTGCCACACCTAAAAACCCTAAAGCAAGGACGAAAAATGTTATAGGATTAGATGTTTGTCGTTACGGCAATGATGTTGTTGCATCGGCATTGTCTACTCCATTCAAAGATAGCATAGCTGATTTAGTTGTGTGTCGCCAGTTTTTAGAACATGTTGATTCAATCTCACTTATCAGAGAAGTATGGAGGATTTTAAAGCCAAATGGGAAGTTGTTATTAGAAACGCCGAACGCTCTTTATGTTTTTCGTATCCTTAGAGCCTTAATACACAAAGAGTCTAATCCTTATCCAGAGCATATCCAAACCTTTAGTTCTGCTGAATTACGAAATTTGCTTACTAGGAACGGATTTGCTGTTCTTAGCGTGAGCTATTTCAATATTGATATATGTAACCCTAACATTATCCTTAACCTCGCCAAAAAAACTATTGCATATATAACTAATAACCTCTTTCCAATGCTTGACCGTGACATAAGAGTTACAGCAAGAAAAGAGGGCACAGCAAAATTTGCGCAGTATCGTTAATACATATTTTTCTTTCAGAGTGGATAGAAATGAATGGAAAATTAAAGACCGGTTCAGCCTTTGCAGCGGTGCTTGTGGCAGGAGTGCTTTTAGGCTTCATGGTTTCGGATTCGACTCGCGTAACCATGGTTTCTGTGGGTGCAGAATCAAAGCATCAAGACATGGTGAATGTTCAAGTAATTCGGAACGGCATTGTCATCTATGACTATACAACGCACAACTTGGTCACGACGATTGGCAGCACATGGGTTGAGACTTTCTTGGAGACGGGAACGACTGGTGCGACGAATAAGACTGATGACGTTGCTGTTGGCAACAACACTGGAACGCCTACCATAAGCGAAACGAAGTTGACTGTGGAAGCCACGACTTGCAATTTGACGAGGCAAAGTTGCACAGCTACACACATTAACGCTACGGCATACAGTGTTCTTTACCAGCGAGTGGCAAGTGGCACGATTAAGGTGAATGCTACAAGCCTTCATTACAATCCAACAAGCGACACTTCAGGCAACGTCGTAGCCATAGCCAGCATAACACAAGCATCTTTGATTAGTGGGGACACGCTCAAAATTACGTGGACAATAAATATTCCGGCGCAGTAACTGAACCCGATTTTTTTTCTTTTTCTCTCTAATGTTAGCTCTGTTTGTTGTTCTCCATTTTCTTGAATATTCGTTCCTATTTTTCCGTTGATGATTAGACATAAGAAATGTTTTGTTTTATTCGTTCTTTTCGTTTGGTTAGTGGCTCAACTGTCTGTTTTGCAGTTTGTTCCAACTGTGAAGGCTGCTGATACAACAGATTATGTAGATAACAGTACAAGTAATGTTGACGGGGTTGCCAATAAAGGAACACATAGCAACTTTACAGCAATGCAGTATGGTCCAGATGGCATTTTCGACACTTTAACGGAAGCCAACACTAATGGAAATCCAGATGTTTACTACTTGAGTTCAACATCGTTAACAGGGTTTGGAACAGATTATAGAAAGTTGGTTACAACAACGGGAACAGCGGACACTACCACGTCAGTTAAGCATGCCAAGAACACTGGCTATTTCTATTTTGACCCGTTTACTTCAAGCTCTACAGCCACAGGAACGCCGAGTGCTACTGCTTTGAAAGGTTATGGTTGGAGAAGCGATGGAGTTTATGGGAAGGTTATTCCTGCTGGAACATGGGAGTTCAATTTGACATTGCAAGAGTCGTCAGCTACTGGAAACGGACATATTGAAATTTGGGTTTATAGTTGCACAACATCTGGAGGAAGCGTTACAAATCTATTCTATAGAGATGCTACTGAAACAAATGTTTTGGCAACAACTGCAACTACGAAATATACGTTTACCTATACGGCAAGTTCAAGCTATGACTTAACTAATCTTGTTTTGGTGGTTGAATATTGGTTGCATGTTACAACAGCTGGAACAGGTGCCACTGCCACTATAAAACTGACCACCGTGAGCAGTGCTTCAAGCGTTAAAGTTCCATGTCCAAACTATCAGCTTGACCTTGAATTTCAATGGACAACAGCAGATTATAGTCAACAATACGAATACTTATGCATATATGCTGGAACATTGGATAGTGAAGCTTTAAAAGTGGATGTTTGGACTGGCTCTTCGTGGACAAACATTATTGAAAGTTTAAGTGCAAGTCAATGGAACAACGTTTCAATTTCGTCTTATCTGACAAGTGCAACAATAACATTCAGGTTTCTTGGCGGAACAGAAACAAGTGACTCAACGCAAAGTTCATGGCAAATAGATTGTGTCTTGCTGCATACATGGACGGGAGATCCAAGTTGGCTTACGGGCTTTCAATATCGTAAAAGTCATGTGATTAATGCTGCCTCTGGAGCTGGAACACTCTATCAGAAACAAATAACTGTTCATTATGGAACTAATCCAGTATGGACTAGGGTGGGAAACTGTACTCCAGCAGGAATGGATTCTGAACCGACTGTGATTTATGAGGGAAATCCACAGATTTTAACTGGTGAAACTTATGTTTTCAAAATGTGGTATGGTCCAGGCAGCTATAATGTTCATTATGCTGAATCCACAGATGGTCTAAACTGGACTTTTTATTCAGGAAATCCAATAGTAGCTAACGTCTGCTATCCCAACGTTCTAAAATACAATAATGTATATTATTTGTTCGTTGCTAGTACTGCTAATGACATCTTTAAGCGTTACCATTCTTCTAACGGTGTCACTGGATGGGTAGATGATGGGACGGTTCTTACGCTTGGAGCGTCTGGGCAATGGGATGATGGTTATTTGGGAAATAACTTTGTGTTTGTTGAAGATGGAACTTGGAAGATGCTTTATGAAGCGAGAAGAGCCACAACTTATTATGATATAGGACTTGCTACGTCTTCTGATGGTTTAAGTTGGACTAAATCTGGAAGTAATCCAGTCATAGATAAAACTGGTGCCAGAGGAAATCCACAAGTCGAAAAGATTGGAAGTTACTATTATTGTTGGTTACACGGTGTGCCCTCTTCAGATTTACCTACAGACATATATAGAATGAGAAGTACAAACCTAACAACATGGGAAGACTATCCAAATGGAATAGTTTTTGCAAGAGTCGAAGCGGACGAAGGTCCTCCACCTTCAACTGTGGGACAGGTTGCAGACGTATGTTTGTTGGAACATAATGGTCAAGTGTACATGTGGTACTGTGCCTCTACTAACGGAGCTGGAGGTGGAAATCCTCACATTAAATTGGCAAAAGCTAACAAAACATTTGCACAACTTGTGGCGACAAATGAGGATTATGGTAGTGGAACGGATGGCGATGATGATGTTTATCTTAACAGCCATTCACGAACAGATTTCGGAGATGTAAGATTCACTGATGATGATGGAACAACACTTCTTGACTATTGGATGGAAAGCAAGGTTGATAGCGATTATGCTGTTTTCTGGGTTGAAGTTGCAGACGACTTAAGCACGGTTGCAGCTACGATTTATGTTTACTATGGAAAAGCCGATGCTACAACAACAAGCAATTTTAATAATACTTTCATAGACCATGACGACTTTGAAGATGGAACTGATGGACAGCCACCAGCAGGATGGACTATTGGTGACGTGGCTTTAACAGTTAAAACAGATGCAGCCTATGTTAATAAGGGAACTAAAGGCTTAAAATGTTTGAGTAATGGTGCAAGCACTGGTTCTTATCGTAGTTTAACTACAATTACTGGAAACAAGAATAGAGCAATAGAGTTTTGGATTAAAGTAGTGACGGAACAGCAAGACTATTATCAATATGTTTACTTGCAAGACGGCACAACAATTAAATTCATTTTTAGCATGCGATATCCCGCGTCTGGAACACGGCAAATCAGTTACGGTGATGGTACTGCATGGGTTTCAGTTATGCCCTACACTGTTGGAACTTGGTATAGAATCAAAATCTACAACATTGATTTTACCAACCGCAAGTTTGACATGGATGTTGACGGAGTAAATAAAGTTGCAGGGGGAACATTTTATGCTGCTGCAACTCAATTTACACGGTTTGTAAAAAAGAGTGGTGGCGGCACAACTTGGGACGAAGCGTTAGACACCTTCTTCATTCGTAAATGTCTGGCTACTGAGCCTGCTCATGGAAGTTGGGGAAGCGAAGAAACAAGCGGACAAACATATACTCGTTCAGCAACTCAAACCTTACCAGTCTCGCCAACAGTAACACGGACTGGCAGTTTTCAGCGCAGCCTAACTCAAATCTTCCAGTTTTTTGGCAGCTCAACAAGAACCGTCACTTTCATGCGTCAAGTTTTGCAGTTTGGAAGCATTCAAGCAGTAGCCAGCAGACTGGGAACCTTCGCTAGAACTTGGGCAGAGCCATTCAGCCTTGTAGCTTCGCCAACGAGAACATTAACCAATATTAGGCAGCCATTTGAAACTGTCACGTTTGAAACATTCTCAAGTCGCGTTGCAACGCTTTTTAGAGCGCCAACTGTGACTTCGCAAGTCTCAGCCTTCACGACAGCACAAAAAACCGTAGCCAGACTGGCAACCTTAACGCTGACTCCAACAACATTTGCAGAAAGAATGTTGCAGCTTCAACGTAGCACAAGCCAAACCGTCACGGTTTTAGCCACAAACATCAGAACTGTGAGTTTGTCCCGTGCTGTCTCGCAGGTGTTGACGGTTAGAACGGGCGAGTCTAAAGTGGTTTCTGACAGTTTTACTGATGAGAGTAAGATTAGTGGTAAATGGCAAACGTATGTGAATACTACGGCTGGCAACGTGAGGCTTGCATATGACCCTAGCACTGTTGGAACAAGCACAGAAAGTTATGCTACAACGTATCCTTTCCAACGTAAAAGCTTCTACGCTAACGGGAGTTTCTGGGTTTTCTACAGCGACGGAACAAACATGGTTTATTGCACAAGTACGGATGGAACAACATGGAGTTCAGCTACAACAGTCAGAGCGGTAACCTACGGAGACGCCTTTAGCGTGTGGTTTGACGGAACATACCTCCATTATGCTTACGCTTATTCAACCCCAATTTATTATCGGCGTGGAACGCCAAACAGTGATGGAACAATCACTTGGAGTGCAGTTGAACAGACAGTTTCAACAACATATAACAAAGTCTCTTGTCCAATGGTTTCTGTTGATTCAAACGGTTACGTTTGGATTGGATATAAGGAATATACAGGCTCAAACAATTATCCTTATGTGATTAAGTCAGGCAATAATGATGGCACGTGGGGGGCAACTCCAAGCGGTTTTCCATATCAATTTTCAACAACTTCAACCACATGGAAAGTTTTCATTGTTCCATTAACCTCTGGAAAAATGCTTGCAGTCTATACTAGCGATGGTGCAACAGTTAAAGCGAGAAGGTGGACTGGTTCAGCTTGGGATACAGAAGTGGCTACAACATCAGCAATATTTTATAGCTATTATCGTTCAGCAGTTGCTCAAGGAGACGATGTGCATTTAACGTTTCTGAAAAGCACTGGATACAACATTCTCTATGTCAAGTACACTTACTCTTCAAACTCTTTTGGAACTGAAACAACCCTACAAGCTGCTGCAACAAGCATTTCTGTTCCAGTGTTAAGCATTGACACAGCAACAAACGACTTGTACGTTTTCGCTGCCACTAAAACAACTGGAACACCTTCAGGCTGGACTGCCAACCACATCTACTACATTAAGTGTGCAGGGGGCTCTTGGGGTTCATGGACAGACTGGATAGATGAAACCACAGAGACTTTAACTTATGCTAACAGGCTCACATGCTTCTACCAAGCATACGGTAGCAAAATAGGCTTAGTGTACATGACGAAAACGGCAAGTCCATACAACGTGAAGTTTGATTATTTGTCGGTTGAAGCAAAACCAACATATTACAGCACAGGTTTACTCTACAGTACAAACCTTCTCTCTAGCAAATCAGTTCAAAGCATTGACCAATTTAACTACACATGCACAATCCCATCACAAACCACACTAGAAATCCTATTCAGCCAAAACAATAGTACATGGTACAATTCGACTGGAGGCACAAGCTGGCAATCACTTACGCAAGGAACAAACACCGTAAGCCTTTCAACATTAGCATGGACTACGCCTTACTTCTATTACAAAGTTGCCTTCAACAATACAGATGATTCAACACCCACCCTAGACGAAATCGCATTAACATACAGCGAAGGTGCCTCAAGAACAGTGTCGTACTCCCGCCAGAACCCAGCAACATTCAACATCTTCGCAGTTTTCTCACGAACCCTATTCACCTCAAGAACAGCAGTGTTACAGGTGTTTTTGGCAATGACAGCGCAGAAGGGTGGAATGTTAACGGAAAGAACGGTTTCGCTCATGGTGACGATTGCTTCGCAATTAACCAGAACAACAAACATGCTAAGGTCGTACGCACAAACGCTTCCGTATGAGGCAATTGTTTCAAGACAAACTGTTTCAACACGCATTCTAAGCCAAGCCTTCACTATGGTAACAGCTACATCACGAAGCCTCACCATGCCACGTTTAGCAGAAGCCACAGCATCAATAGCCTCAAGCATAAGCAGAAGTTTAATGGCAAACAGACAGGCCCCAACAACCATACTGACACAACTTCTAACAGCCAGAACCTTAAACATTCAAAGACAAACAGAACAGCCCGTAGCCATACTTAGCTTAGCCACCCGCACAGCCAACATTCTCAGGTTGCCAACACAGCCATTTTCCATATTTGCCACAAGCCTTAGAAGTTTAACTGGTGCTAGGCAAACATTTCAAACTTTTACGTTGATACCTTCAACCATAAGAACGTTATCTGCTCAAAGACAAGCCCTTCAGCCGTTTTCCATCAGCAGTTTAACATCTAGACTTGTCAGCCTAGCTAGAACACAAATTCAACAGTTCACGCTTGCCCTAAACATCATCAGAACACAAACCTTCGCCAGACTCGTCTCCGCAACCATAACAAGCCAAGCCTCCACAATTCGCTGGCAACAGCTTCTCAGACAAGCAAACATACCATTCCACATCATATCAACCGTCATAGGCGAGAAAGCAGGATTCTACGAAAGGCTAATTTCACAAGCATTCCTAATGTTGCCGTCAACAGCCAGAAGCATAGTTGGTTCAAGACAAGCAGCTCAACAATTTCTCTTGTTAACCTTCACGTCAAGGTCTGCGCAGCCGACACGCTTAATCGCTGAGTCAATAGAAACGTTGGCAACCACTTTAAGAACCATACAGGCAACAAGAACAGCGCCTTTAAACGTGATATTAACCTTTCAGGGCATAAGGACCGCACAGTTCACACGCACAAACCTGCAATCGTTAACTGTGAACGCCGTAGCAGACAGACTCTTAGCTGCCTCTAGAATCGTGACAAGCCAATTCACAATCTTGCTCTCCGTAACCAGCCAAAAAACCACATTCGGCATACTCCGCTCAGCAGACCTTTCAATAACAGTGAATGCCGTTGCACAGCGCACACACGTAGGCATGACAAGAACTGCAAACGCACTGTTCCAAGCAATAGTTAGCATAAGCCGCCAAGTCATTCCGCTTTCTGAAGGCTACATACCTAGCGGACCCATAAGCACACCAAACTTTGAAATCACAATAGAGTCTTTCAGCTTCGATATGAACGCCTTCGCAAACCAGTTGGCAACAAAAACCATAGTCAAACTTCAGCCCCTAGACTCTTTCAACGGCAACATAACACTGCACTATTGGATAACAGACTATGCAGACACAACACGACTAGCCTATCAAAACAAAACCATTTTCATGCAGATCACAGACAGAGACCCAACACTCTACACGCTAACATTAAACACGCCAATATTCTGGACATGTATAACAAACGACCACCTAATCTGGCATTTAAACGCAGAATACAATGGCATAACCACAGGTGAAATCCGAATCCTATTTACTCCAATCCCATGGTTAACACAGATCAAGCCTTTTACGCCATACTTTCTAATCATTTTAGTCATAATCATAATCTACATCATATTCTTCAAACTTGACTAATTTTTCTTTGGGGCTTGCCTCAAAAGTTTCTATCCTTCTCCTTTCCGTTCGGCTGGGGCGAGCACCCATATTTTTCTAGTGTGAAACCGAATGAAGAAAAACGGTAAGACTGTTTTGGTTCTGCTACTGGTTCTCTGCGTCGCAGTCTACTTCGGCGTTCCTGGGACATATCAAATGTTAGGCTTGGTTTCTTCGGGTTGGGAGATCTATGACCAAATTGGGGCGTTAAGACATAACGACGTGATATACAGTACGCCTGACCAATTTACG
>Ga0315282_10013405_pt1 | contig 12369 bp, 12 predicted proteins | sample YL17G07_20_MG_FD_203693 | JGI IMG/M metagenome (GOLD analysis project Ga0315282, IMG submission 203693) | Sediment microbial communities from Yellowstone Lake, YNP, Wyoming, USA - YL17G07_20 | ecosystem: Environmental > Aquatic > Freshwater > Lake > Sediment | place: USA: Wyoming | collected... | reverse complement strand
GTTTCGTCGTGGGCGGCGCATCCAAACGGGGCTGGACCACCTGGACCACGGCGGCCGTCGATCCGCGCGTGGTGGCCATCGTCCCCATGGTCGCCGATTGCCTCAACCTGGAACAATCCTTCGTCCATCACTGGCGCGCCTACGGCTTCTGGGCGCCCGCCATCCAGGACTACGTGGCTGCCGGAATCATGGGCTGGCTGGGCACGCCCCAGATCGACGCGCTATTCGAGATTGAAGACCCCTACATCTACCGCGAACGCTTCGCCCTGCCCAAGTACCTGGTGAATTCCACCGGCGACCAGTTTTTCCTGCCCGATTCGGCGCAGTTCTACTTCCACGACCTGCCCGGCGAGAAGTATTTGCGCTACGTGCCGAACACCGACCATTCGCTGGTGTCCACCGAGACGCTGACCGGAGTCCTGGCCTGGTTTGAAGCCATCCAGGCGGGCACGCCGCGCCCGCGGTTTTACTGGCGGGCCGACCGCGGCGACGGCTCCATTCTGCTGAAGACCATCGATCAGCCCTCAGAGGTGCGCCTGTGGCAGGCCACCAATCCCCAGGCGCGCGATTTCCGCCTGATGACCATCGGCCCGGCCTGGACCAGCGCCACGGTGGACGGCGCGCACGGCATCTATTCGGTGCGCGTGCCCAAACCGGCGCAAGGCTACACGGCGTTCATGCTGGAATTGACCTACCCGACGGGGCGTTTGCTCCCGCTGAAATTCACCACCGAGATTGTCGTGGTTCCGGACCTGTATCCGTTCTCGCCGCCGCCGGCCTCGTCGGCGCGCCAGGCGCTTCCCCCGCGTTTGCGCCGCTAATCCGTTGCAGCGCTGCTTTCCCACAGCCCCTACTACCACTGGTTTTCTCTTCAGAAGTGCCTCTCCTGCCCCCTGAGGTACTTGCAGAACTCGGCGGTCGCTCAGCGTTGAACCGCGGCACCCTTTTCCGTAGCCCAGGCCTTCAGGCCTGGGTCGTGAGCATAACGCAAATGCAGCCCCGTTATGGTTTTTTACTTTTTATCTTGCAGGCCACAGTACCGCAAGAGAGCCTGGCTTTGCTGATTGGCCTCTTCCAGGGTGGCCGTAATTTGCCGCTTGAATTCATTAAAGTCGTCGCAGTAGGGATGGGCATGGACCAGGTGCTGTTTGGTCCAACGCCAAACCTTTTCTCCCGGGTTCAGATATGGCGGGTAGGTCGGTAGAAAGACCAGTTCCACACGCCCCAAGCGCTCCGCGCTACGGAGCACCTCCGGGTGCTTGTGGTTGGGCCAGTTGTCTTGCACCACACACAGACGGGGGCAGTTCGGGTAGGCCTGGGCCAACTGCTGATAGTAGCGGATCAGTTCGCGGACCGAGATACGGGGAGCTAAGCGGTACAGCACGCGCCCCGCAACGGCGTCCAGCGCCGCGGCCACCCGCACCACCCTGTTGCTGCGATAGCTCCAGCGGAGCCGCGGTTGGCTTCGGCCCCGCTCCGCCCACAGCCAGGCCTGGGTGGGTTGCCGGTAGAAGCTGGCTTCGTCCATGTACAGCAACTTCAGCGCTTGCGGCTGTTGCCGCGCTTGCTCGGCAAGCGCTTCGACATACGTTTTTTTTTCAGATAGTCGGGGTCAGGACTGTGCAACCAGGGCTCGGCACGCTTATAGCTGATCCCCAGCCGCCGGAGGGCGCGCCAGACGCCGCTGGGGCCCAGGCCCGCCAGGCAGGGAACCTTGTGGGCCAGCAAGCCCAGCGTCCAGCGCGTCCGCGGGATGCCGAAGTTGCGCGGCGACTGGCGAACATACTCTTCGGCTTGCGAGCGATCCACCCGGGAGCGCCGACCCCGACCCGGATGGATGCGCAGCGCCGACCAGCCCTCTTGCAGGTACAAGCGGCACCACCGGCCCACCGTGTAGGCGGAGACGTGCAAGATGGCGCCCACCTGCTGACGAGTATGGCCCAGCGCCACGGCGCGGACGGCCAAGGCTTTCAAGCGCATGCCGGGTCGAGGATGGCAGCGCGACCATCGGTCCAGTTCTGCCCGCTGCTGATGGCTCAACATCGTCCACCTCCAGAAAGGTGGAAACAGGGTAGCACGGCCCATCTGGTTTTGCAAGTTATTTTATCAAAAACCATCACGGGGCTTGGCGAATGGCTTTGGCCCGCGGGGCCTGAAGGCGGGCGCCGGTAAGCCCACTGGAAGGGGGCTGGGCGAATGTTTGGCTTTCGATCTCGGTACGGCTCCCACGGAGTCTGGGAGGGAGTAGCGAGCGCGCCGATCCTGCTGCGAATCGTCGGGGCTGGCTGAAGCAGGCAGACAAGCAAATGCTTGACTTTGGCCAGCGAGCGCGCTAGACATCACCGAGAGCCACAATCAGACAAGGAAGTACGCTGAATGCCGACACCTCGGAAGTCTCTGGAAGGCAGCCTCGATTTCGCGGCGCCCCTATATGAGACTGCACATGATCGCAGCTCTCTGCTAGAGGCGTCGGACGGCCTCCTATCCTCGGCAAAGCTCACCGCACGTCTCTTGCCATTTTACGCCACCGGGTCGGTCTACGGCTGGCTGGAAGCCATCAACTCTCCCCTTCTTCGAGTATTGAAGTTGCGACAGGGCGACGGCACCGCGCTGTTCGAGTTGAAGGAGGCGAGCCGGCCAACCAATCGCGAGTCGCAGTGGCAGACTGGTCGCTTCTTTCTATACGAACACCCCGCCTATCCGGGCGTCAGCATATTTATTGTCCTCGGCTCGCCGTGGCTGTTCGGCCGCCTCCGCCGTCTAATAGACCGATCATTTCCGACTGCCTTCACCACCTTCATCACGCATAGGCGCTTTCAACGCCTAATCGACACGTTCCAGGCACAATACGGGCTCTCGCGGGTCACTATAACGAGCGCCTCGTTTCGGTTGCGTCTTCAAGATGAGCAGGCCCTGTCAGAGCGGAGAGAACAGATCTCCCCTTTCATCGGCTGGCCGCAGATGGAGGTTGCCAGTGCTTTCACTTGGCTTGCCGAGCAAAACGGTTGGTTCCAGTCCCTGGCCTTCAACGTTTTCCGCGATCATTCCCGATTGGCCAATATAGCCTTCGCACGCAACGGAATCCTGCGGACTACGGGTCTTCTCACTCAAGTCTTTCAGGGGTTTGTGGAACCGGTCTGTAAAACGCTTCACGAGAACGTGACGTTCTTCGAGGGGCGGTCGCGTCGTTGTCGAAAACAGCTTGAGGCCCGCCCCCTCGTGATCGACCTGGGCCAGGATCAACTCGCCGAGAGCGAAGAGCGCCGCCGTTTCGTCGAGGTGGTGCGGCGATTCCCGAGGGCCTCCGTTTCGGTGCTTCATGGCAATCCCTACGTGCACTTATCGATCATGGACTACTACGATGGAAGTACTTTTGATGTTTGGGTTCTCTCCCCTGGTGAAGTAACGATCGTTCCCCAATTGAAAGGGAGTGTTGCCGCGATCAAGCGCGTAATCAACTACATCTTTGACGATTACGCGGAGGGCCACATACGCGATTACGCGGCGTATCCGTCCAGTGCCTGACATAAGAGACCGGATCGACGATTACAGAGACACCATCCAAGCCATGCTTGGATTTGCCAACCTCTACCGCTACGATGACGCGAACGGCCGAATGCGGGAGGATGTGGTGGTGTTCCAGGGAAGGCGATTGACTCCCTCCCCAGCAAAGGGCGAGGGCGTTTTCGTTACTCCGGACCTGGGAATTTGTCACATTCCCGGTCGCCACGTTCTCGGCGAGGCGAAAAAGAGTTTTCCCGCAGACCAGGAACTGTGGGCGGGCACGTTTGAGCAACTTGCTGCCTACGACGATGATTTGACCGGATGGCCGTGTGCTGGAGGCCGGGTCGAAGGGCACGACCTCGTTCTCCTCACTCACATTTCGAGGGCTCCCGCAGTTCGGGACTATTGTAACCGGCGCACGGAGTCGGGAGAGATTCGGTTCGAACGGCCATTTGGCCTTATTGCCTTCAGCCACTCGGATGAACGGAATTCCTATTACCATTTCGAGAAACGGCTAGGACAGATCTCCGATCAGGCGTTAAACGAGCGACTCCACCACGGCGTCCTGGTGCCCATGCGGGTGTTGGTCGAGTTGTATTCAACCGTGGCACTCTACGACGCGCGCCCCCCGGTTCCTTACATGGCCTATCTGATCTGGCAGCACGTGCTCGTGCCGCGGGCCTCCGATTTGCCCGCGTTCAGACGCTTACGCAAGAAACAGAAACTGGATGTCGACGTGGGGCTTCAAGAAATAATCGACGAGCTTCGCTGTGGCTTTTCATTTGCTCGACTCTGTCCTGATAGGGAACGTCAGCCGGAGATTCCAAGACGCGAGTGGTGCGTAGAAGCGTGTGAAGCACTGATGCAGGCGAAGATGGCCGCCTGGCTCGATCCGCCGACAAGGACGACGATTCGGTTCCGCTTTCAGAAACTGGACAACATTCTTGATTACATGTGCCGGATTTGCCCCGACGATCAGGCCGAGGGCGGCCAGCTTGCATTGTTCGAGGAAAAAGGTTCCTAGCACCATCGCCTGACGGAGGTGCCCTACTGACTTTTGCCAAAGTAGCGAACCACTTCTTTCAAACCCGGGCCTTCAGTCGGTCAGGGCGCCGCGGAGCGGCGACGGGAGTCATAGCCGGGGGTGAGGGCCGCTGGTTTTGCGGCCCGCAACCCCCGGGTACGAGCGGCAATGTTGTCGCGCCCCGGCCGGGGGCGCGGAGAATCGAGCGGAAAGAAACCGGCAACGAGCGGAATGTCCAATAGCCATGCGCGACAAGCCGAGTGCTTCTCGCGCCGCCGTCGCGGCGCATTACTTTTGTTGCCTTCTCCGGGGGTTCGGGCCGCAAATGCGCGGCCCTCACCTCCGGCTATGATTCGCTGCACCGCTACGCGGTGCTCCGCTAGAATTGCAGAAGTCTACAGCCGACCCGACGCCCGGCCTGCCAAGACTTGGTGCCCAAGCTCCGCACACCTCAGTAGTTCCTCGGCGCCTCCCACAGCGCCTACGAGACGGCGGCCGAGTCGTTCCGGGCGCTTGTTCGGGTGAAGATGGCACCCACCCGCCTTGAGGAATATCTGTGAACCCTTAGTCAAAGCCCGCAAGGCGACGCCGGCCGCCGCCTGGATCGCGGGTGGCTCGGCGCCGCCGCGGACCAAACACTGAGAGATTTTAGCGCCCCACTCAGACCGGCGCGGCACAGAACAATCAGGGGCGAGGCGTCTACAACAGCGCCCTCAACCTTCACCTGTCAGCTCCTCGCTGAGTTCCGCGGCTGTGTATTGAAAAGGAGAAACCTTGAACCGCACCAGCGCCGACACGAACTCATCACGCGAAAGGCCAGCGATCTCGGCGGCCTTGCCCTGCGAAAGTTGGCCGAGTTCGTACCACTTGACGGCCGCCGCGATCCGCATCTCCCGCGCGAACTGGTCGGGTGACTTTCGCAGCGCGGCAAACACGCTCTCGGGCACGTCCACGCAAACTGTGCGCGTGTTCACTGCCATTTGCAGCTATTATACCAGCATTCCTCAACGAACCTTGCGGTGTCTGCGAAAATACGCTAATCCTCTGATGTTTCAGAGAGAGCCGTACTTGGCGTGCGCGTCCTTCATCGGCATTCCGGAGTGCAGCTCTTCGCGCATGGCGCTCTCGCGCCGGTAAAGGTCTTCGGCGGCCACCAGGCTCTTCCCCCGCGCCTGCGCCGCTGAGAACAGGCTGCAGGCTACAGGCCGCAGGCTACAGGAAGAACTGGTCCCCAGCCTGCAGCCTGTCTTACGGCGGGTGGCGCGCCTCGCCTGCCGGCGCGGGTCACTGGAGGATCTTGGCTGGCACGCCATGGCCGCCGCCATCGTGGCATGTAAAAGGTGCATGACTCTGCCTGGTGGCGGGTGACGGCGGGGGCGGTTGGAAGGCTCTTACAGCCAGACGACGGACGGCATCATGACGCGGACTTCACGCGCCCGGCGGCTCTGCTGCCCTGCAGGCTCCGTGCTTGCTTCACAAAGCGGGCCATGGACTTCGACACGTGTTCCAAAACGACGGCCCATTCTTCAAGATGGCGTTGGCCCTTTGCAGTGAGCCTGTACACGCGGCGGGCCGGCCCACTGTTGTCGGTCTCCCACTCGGAGACGACGTTGCCATTCGCCTCCAGTTGGCGAAGAGTACGATACAAGGCGGCGCGTTCGATCTCGGCGTCGGTCAGGGCATGTTCCTGAAGTCCGCCGGACAGATCGTAGCCGTACGAGCGCCCTTTCTTCTTGAGCAAGAGCAACACAACCGGCTCGACGAACCGGTACAGATTGCCCATGGCGCAGGTGCAGGGGTAATTGTGACGATGCCGAGCACAAACCCGTTGGGGCAATTCGCACCTCCCGGCCCTTAGCTTTTTTTCAGACTAGCAGCGGAGCGAAATAGATGCAAGCTCCACCCAAGTACATCGGGTCGCCCGGCTGTGGGCGGTGGTCGCGGCGGTCTCCTTGCAGCAGACCCGCGGCGGCCGTCCGACTCTGCCCGCTTCAGGCTCTGCTGGCCGCGCCCAGCAGCTCATGGATCTTCGCCAGCAACTGCTCGCGGTCGGGCGGCTTGTCGAAGTAACCGGCCGGCGGGCGGACCTGCCTCCGCGTCTCGATGAAGCGCTTGAAGTCGTGCGATATCCCAGTGATGATGATCACCGGAATGTCGCACGTGGCAGGATCGGCCTGGAGGTCGCGGAACATCCGCACGCCGGATTCCTCGGGCATGGAGATGTCGAGCGTCACCAGATCCGGATGTTCCGATTTTGCCTTCTCGAAGCCCTCCTGCCCATTGACGGCTGAGATGACGGCCAGGCCATTGTCCTCAAACAGCGCCTTGAGATAGGCGACCTCGTCGGCCTCGTCTTCCACGATCAGAATTGTCTTTTGCGTAGTCATGGCGTTGCCTCTATTTTTTCCGCAGCGCCTCTAATGCGCGGCGGAGGGCGCCGGAGTCCGCGCCCGATAACGCGCGAGCCAACTCGCTGCGCAGGTCCTCGGGCCCTGGTCCCGGCATCTCCGGGCTTTCCATCCCCAAAAGCCGGCGGACGGCGGCGACGTAGGTGGCCGGCCGCACCGGTTTCTCCAGGTACACGCCGGGGCCGGACAACGTCATCTCTTCGAAATCCGTCCGGCCCAGTTCATCGCGTGCGTGTCCGGTGACGATCAACACCGGGATCCTGGCTAATGCCCTGTCCTTCTGAAGCTCGCGGTAAAGCCTGGCGCCGGAGTGCCTGGGCATGACGAGGTCCAGCGAGATCAAGTCCGGCGGGTTGCGCCTGACCATGTCCAGAGCCTGCAGGCCGTCCTCGGCCGTCTCCACCCGAAAACCGGCGTCCGCCAAAGCGTTTGCCAGGTAACTGCGGACGTCAGCCTCATCATCCACAACCAGAACGTATTTCTGTGGCTCACTGCTCATGGCTCACCTGATGTGTCGGCTCTTTCGCGGCGGAATCCGCAAGCGAAGCCAGACGCTTACGGGGGAGGCGAATGCGGAAGGTTGTTCCTTCGTGAGCCAGCGAGTCGATGTCGATCCGCCCGCCGTGCTCCTGTACGATTTTCCGTGTAGTCAGGAGGCCCAGGCCGGTGCCCTTCCCCCCTTTGGTGGTGAAAAACGTGGTGAAAACCCTGGCTTTCACCTCCTGGTCCATGCCGCAGCCGTTGTCGGTCACTTCAAAAACGAGGTCGCCGTTTTCGTCCCGAGTGCGTACTATTACCCTGCCGCCGGCCTGTTCGCGCATGGTGGCGGCATCGATGCCGTTGGAAACGAGATTGGTGAGACAGGTTTCCATGCCGCGGGGATCCAGCGGCGCCTGGCGAACATCCTCGCCCGCCTCAAGCAGGAGTTCCACTCCCTGCCGCGCAGCGGCGTCGCGGTAAAGTTCGACGACGCCGCGGGCCAGTTCGTTCGGGGCCGTGGGCCGCAGTTCCGGGAGCCGCCCCTTGGCAAAACCCAGGAAGTCTTTCACCATCGTGGTGGTCTTCTGGAAGTTCCGCTGCAAGATCTCCCAGCCGTCCGCAATCCGTGCCGCGTCCCCTTTCCGGAGCCCGCTGTCCAGCATGTACATCCCGCCCTCCAGCCCCATCAGCAAGTTCTTGATGCTGTGAGCCAAGCCGGCAACTGTCTGGCCTACCGCGCCCAGGCGCTCTGCTTCCAGTTTTTCCTGTTCGAGACGCTTCACCTCCCGAAGATCCTCGAGGAATGCCGCGCGCCCGAGGTTCCTGCCATGGCTCTTCAGTTCGATGTCCGAAAACCGGACCGGCATCCCCTGACCGTCGGCGGCGCGCAGCAGGACCTCCGTAAGGTTGAGCGGCCGCCCGTCTCTTTGCTCACCGGAAAAGAACTGCTCCGGGAGCATCTGGCGAAGCTGCTCAGGCGATGGCGGTTGCCGCGGTCCCCAGCCCAGCAAGGCACGGGCAGCGGGGTTCAGGATTCGGACCTTGCCAAGCGTGTCCACCGCCAGGATGCCTGTGGCGGAATTGCGCACCAGACTCTCATAGAAATCGTGGGCCTGCTTCAGTTGCTCTTCCAGCCTGCGAAGCTGGGTGATGTCGGTGGCCATTTCGATGACATGCGCCAGGCCGGCTTCACCGCGGGAGACGGGAGAGGTCGTCACCACGTAATGCGCGGGCGATCCGTCCTGGTGGACCCCGATCTGGCTCGAGACGTGCTCCCCGCCGTCCTTGAAGGTGAGTGCGGCGGGACAGCTCGAGCAGGGTTTCTTGCGGTGCTTGTAGGCCTCGTAGCAGTATCTGCCTTCAGCCTCTCCGAAGACCTGCCGGAACTTCTCGTTTGCCCGAACGACGCGGAAGTCCCGGTCGATCACCGTCACGTAACAGGGCACGCGCTCGAAGAACAGGTCGTACTCCCTTTGCCAGCGGCGGGTCTCCGTCAGGTCGGTGGTCATCTCGATGACGTATTTCACCTGCCCCGTGGCATCCTTGAGCGGCACCAGGTGGACTACGTAGTGGCAGGCCCGCCCGTGGCGATCGACGCCGGTCTCGTCCGACACGCGCACGCGCCCGTCATCGAAGGTGGCCTGCGCCTGGCAACGAGCGCATCTGCGGGCCGAGCCCTTGTAAACCTCGTAGCAGCGGCGGCCGCGCCAGTCGCCAAAGTACTCCTCGAAGTTCCCGTTGGCGGCGACCACGCGCAGGTCACGGTCGATCACCGCCACGTTGAACGGCACCAGCTCGAACATGCCAGGTCCGAGCAGCGACTGGATTTCCCTGTCCCGTGCCTTACTCATGATTATTTCGAAATCGCAGGCAGCAACATGCCCCTGCCGATGACCTCACCTTGGCCGGAGGCCGGGTCGCGCGCATCGATCAGGTCGCGCCTTTCCTTATGGCAGTCCGTGCAACGGGCCAACTCCGGCTTCGTCTCCTCCCTGGCCCGGCGGACGTGGCAAGCGATGCAAAGCTGGTGCATCGCTTGCACATAACCCACGCCACGGTATTGCTTCACCTGAATGGCAGCGCCGGCGGGAACCAGGTCCTTGTGGCACCGCACGCATGCCCGCGCGGTAGCCGCCGTCCGCGGCTGACCGGCTTGATGACACTGCCAGCAGGCCAGCCGGCCGCCCTGCGGCGAGGAGTGCCAGGCATGCCGGAACGCGTCGGTGGCGCGGTACATGTCGCGGTGGCATTCATAGCAGCCCGAAGCGCGGTCCCGCGGCAGATTCATATGATGGCACTTCACGCAGGAGGCATCGCCGCCCAGGCGCTGCTCGATCTGTTTGTGGGGGAAGGGGACCCCATAGCCGTTGAGATTGCCGTCGATCCAAAGCGTCGCTCCTCCCCGGGCCCGATGGACCGGCGCGGGCTCGACGCCGCGGCCGGCGGCGGGCTTCGGCGCCAGCAGGGCCAGACCGAGCGAGGCCGAGATGATGAATGCCAGCGAGTACACGGTCCGGCCGGCCACGGCGGGCACGCCGAGCCACGTCAGCCCGACTGTGTCGAACTCCGGCAGTTTCAACGGATCCGCCGCGGGATCGGCGGGGCGATGCTCCCACACCTGGAAGTGTTCCAGTGCGAACAGAAAAACCAGCGCCGCCCCCGAAACCACCCCCGCGCTGATCGCCAACTCCGTCCAGGAGGGCACGTAGACATCGGCTCCCCGCCCCAGGTGGACCAGACCTCCGACATTGATCCGATTCAGCACCACGCCGAACACCCCCAGGCTCGCCGCGCTCCACTGGCCTGGCTGCGTCCGGCGGAAGCGCGGGACGGAAAGCAGAAGGGCCGGAAGGATCGCCGTGGCAGCGATTTCGAACCAGAACATCTTCACCTGCCACTCCCCGCCCCAGAGGCGCGGGAGATAGCCGCGCGCCGCGAGGTCGCCGAAGCGGAGCGCCAGGTAAACGAGCAGAACCCACCGCGCCGCCCCGCCGAGGGTCGCGAGCGTTTCTGTCTCCGGCTTGCGGCGATACAGATACGCGGTCAAGTGACTTTCGAAGATCACCACCACCAGCCCCAGGCCGATCGCCGAGACCAGAAACAGCAACGGCAGCAGCGGCGAGTACCAGAGCGGGTGCAGATGATAGGGCATGATCAGGAACAGGGACCCCAGCGAGGACTGGTGAAGGGTCGAGAGCGCGATGCCCGCGATCACCAGAGGCAGGCGCAGCCGGATGAGAACCCGCCGCACCCGGGCCAGCGCGCTAAACCCTTCGGCGGGAACCGGAAAGAATTCCAGCGCCAGCACCGTCAGGTACAGCATGACGCACCAGCCCACCTCGAACAGCGGCGAGTGCGGGTTCCAGAACACGATCATGTGCCAGATGTTCCACGGCAGGCCGAGGTCGAAGATCAGCCCGGCGACCACGGCCAGGTAGCCGAGAAAAGCGGTCAGCACCGCGGGACGGACCACGGCGTGAAATCGTTCCAGCTTGAAGATGTAGACCGTGGCGGTAATGATGAATCCGCCGGCCGCCAGCGCCACGCCGGCCATCACGTCGAATCCGATCCAAAACCCCCAGGGCACGCCGTCGGAGAGGTGAGTGGTTGCCCCCAGGCCGTACAGGAAACGCGCCGCGCCCACCGAGGCCGCAAGCCCGGTTACCACCCACAAGATCAACTTCAGTTTGCGTACCCTATCCATCGCCGCCTTCCGTTTGTCTCTTGATGCGCCGGTCGATAATCCAGTTCAAACCGGCCATGAGCGCGACTACGCCGGTGAAGACGAATGGAACGGAGTTCATCGCGGCCGCCGTCCTGGCGGGGAGCGGTGTCTTATCCAGGGGCCGCCCCTCGGTCAGGAAAGAAAGATCGACGTTCGAAATGTAGAGCACGGAGGCGCCGCCGGCCTCGTCTTGTCCCCAAACCCTGTCGAGATAGGCTTCCGGGCGCTCGCGGATTCGGCGGTGCGCTTCCTTCAACAGAAGTTCGCGGTCGCCGAAGATCGTGGCCTTTGTGGGACAGGCTTCCGTGCAGGCCGGCAGGCCTCCGGCACTGATCCGCTCGTAGCAGAGGATGCACTTGCGCACGTAAGGCACCGTTGCGTCCCAGTCATATCTGGGGATGCCGTAGGGACACGCCATCATGCAGTAACGGCAGCCCATGCACTTGCCGCTGTCGTAGACCACGGCGCCCGTTGCGCTTCTGGAAAGCGCGCCCACCGGGCACGCCGACACGCAGGCCGGCTCGAGGCAGTGCCGGCACTGCTTGCGTACGAAGGACTTCTTCGGTCCTTCCACCACGGAAGTCCAGTTCCTCGCCGACAGGCCGTCGTTGAGACTCCACCGTCGGGGAACGTCGGGCGGAAGGTGGTTGGCCTTCTGGCAGGCCGTGACACACTCGCTGCAGCCGATGCATTTCGTGGTGTCGGTGAGAATCGCTGCTTTCATCGCCGGCAGGCCTCCTTGGCTTCGCCGGCGGCGACCGCCTCGCCGCCCAGCCGCGCTTTCTCCATCCAACTTGGCCGGTCCTCGAAACCGAGGGTGGCGGCCACCCTGTCTCCGGCGCCGGGGACGAACTTCCAGGCAACGGCCGTCGCCAACTGGGACAGCGGGGCCAGCACGCAATGCGCGATCTTGGTGAACGGCATCAGCAACAGGATCAGGTCGGCCGAGTAGACGTGGACCAGCATCAGAGGCTGGTACGTGCTGGGCCGAATCGGCGCATTGGAACAAATGTACCCGGTGGCGAAGGGAACCACCAGCAACAGCGGCCAGAGATAATCCTGGCGTCGGCTGAGAGCACGGGCGGCGGGGTGCAGCAGGCGACCGAAAAACAGTCCCAGCCCGGTGACTATGGTCAGGAGCGTGAGCCAGTCCGCCAGGTCCTGCGGAATGGCGGGCCACGCGATACCCACCGATCGTTTCCAGAGCAGCACATGGGCTGCCAGGAAAC
>Ga0315282_10013404_pt1 | contig 12369 bp, 12 predicted proteins | sample YL17G07_20_MG_FD_203693 | JGI IMG/M metagenome (GOLD analysis project Ga0315282, IMG submission 203693) | Sediment microbial communities from Yellowstone Lake, YNP, Wyoming, USA - YL17G07_20 | ecosystem: Environmental > Aquatic > Freshwater > Lake > Sediment | place: USA: Wyoming | collected... | reverse complement strand
TGGGTAAAGGCGGTACCTGAAGGCAGCGAGCACACCAGCCACCACAAATATCTACCTGAAAAGGATATTTAAAGCCCATTCATCCCCCAACTAAAGTTGGGGGTTTTCTGGGCGCCCCCTTTATAAAGAGAAGGAGAGAAAAATAAAGGAGAGGTTATGCGGGGATGTTCCCGTGCCTCTTCGGTGCCCTGGGCTGGAGGTCTCTCTTTGAGACAAAACTCTCCAGAGCCTTGACAAGCATCGGTCTTGTCTCCTTGGGCAAGATCACCGAGTCCACGTAGCCCATCTGTGAGGCGATGTATGGATTCGCGAACTTGTTCCTGTACTCTGCGACGAGTTTGTTTGTGATCTCCTTTACCTCTTCTGGGGTCTTTGCCTTCATGAGCTCGTTCCTGTGGATGATCTCGACTGCACCCTCAGGGCCCATCACCGCTATCTCGGCCGTTGGCCACGCAAAGACTACATCCGCGCCTAGGTGCCTGCTACACATCGCGATGTAGCCACCCCCGTACGCCTTCCTCATGATCACGGTTAGCTTTGGCACGGAGGCCTCGGAGTACGCGTATATCACCTTGGCACCGTGTCTGATTACACCGCCGTGCTCCTGCTTGGTGCCCGGCAGATAGCCCGGAACATCCACGAATGTGACCAAAGGAATGTTGAAGGCGTCGCATGTCCTCACGAATCTGGCGATCTTGTCTGATGAATCGATATCGAGGCATCCAGCGTAGATCATAGGTTGGTTTGCGATAACGCCCACAGACCTTCCCCCGAGTCTTGCGAATCCTACGACTGCGTTGGGAGCACACTGGGCTTGAACCTCGAAGAAGGAGCCCCTGTCGAATATGTGGTTTATGACGTCGTGGACGTCGTAGGGCTTCTTGGGATCTACCGGGACGATCTCGTTCAGCTCCTCGTCCATCCTGTCTGGAGGATCTGCGCACTCCATTATGGGTGCATCGTCCATGTTGTTGGACGGCAGGTAGCTCATCAGGTTCCTTATCTGCTTCAGACACTCCTCATCATTATCAACAGCAAAGTGAGCGACACCGCTCAGCTTTGCGTGCGCGTCTGCGCCACCCAGCGCCTCGAAGGTCACGTCCTCTCCGATGGCGGCCTTGACAACCTTCGGACCGGTGATGAACATGTAGCTAGTCTTTCTCACCATGAAGATGAAGTCTGCGAGGGCTGGAGAGTAGACCGCACCGCCGGCGCAGGGACCCATTATCGCAATTATCTGAGGGATGACGCCCGATGCCATCACGTTCCTGTAGAAGATCTCGCCATAGCCTGCCAGGGAGTTTATGCCCTCCTGAATCCTCGCGCCGCCTGAGTCGTTCAGACCGACGCACGGCGCTCCGGCCTTCATCGCCATGTCCTGGATCTTTGCGATCTTCTTGGCGTGCATCTCGCTGAGGGAGCCGCCGACGAAGGTGAAGTCCTGTGAGTAGACGAAGACGGGTCTACCGTTGATGGTCCCGTATCCTGTTACCACAGCGTCACCCATTACGCGCTTCTTGTCCATGTCGAAGTCGTAGCACCTGTGAACGACGAACTGGTCGACCTCTACAAAACTTTCCGGGTCAAGGAGCTTCTCTATACGCTCCCTCGCGGTGAGCTTGCCGCCCTTGTGTTGCTTCTCTGCGGCCTCGCTTCCTCCACCGAGTTTGGCCTTCTCCTTAAGATCATTCAGTTCCTTAAACTTGTCAGAGAGTGAGGGGCTTGACATATTTTAATACTCCTTTGTTTTTCCATATTACTCTATCGAGATCAGGGGATCTCCCACATTTACGAATTTGCCGGGCTGCACCTTTATCTCCTTCACTGTTCCGGCCCTGTTCGACTTTATCGGGTTCTCCATCTTCATCGTCTCGAGGGTCAGCACGATGTCTCCGACCTTAACGGCATCTCCGGCCTTTACCTTGATGGTCATGACTGTGCCAGGCATCGCTGCCTTAATGGTACCGCCGACTGCCGCTACCGCTCCTGGTACTCCGGTTACGGTACCGCCGACTGCCGCTACCGCTCTCGAACTTCCTGCTACTGTAGTGCCTGAAGGAGCGACCGCCGTCTGAGGGGAGGGTGATAGCATATCAGCGATGCTTATACTGAAGGTCTCATCGTTGACCTTGACGTCATAGAGACCGTACGCCCTCTCGCTGATGTCTATGCTGTAATTGGCGTTCCCGATGCTGAGTTTGAATTTGTTTGTTCTTGGCACTGCTCGCACTCTCTATCTTGCATTCTTCAACCTGTCAGAGATGACCCAACCGCTGCTGACCGCTTGCCTCTGGGGTTTGCTCTGTATGTAGGAGGCAATTGCAGCAGCGATGGCCACGGTCTTCTTGTCGGTCACCGCACCACCGGCCTGTGCACCCTCCTCAGTCTTCGGCTGTATCTTGCTCAAAACGTTCGCCCTGCTCTTTCTCCAAACCTCGTCCTCGTCGTACTGGGCCTTCACCTTCTCCAGCATGTTCCTGTCCTGTATGAACTCCGTGTGGATGTTGCCCTTGATGAACTCCTCGTCGTTCATCATGGCCTTGTGGAAGGGTATGACGGTCTGAATGCCCTCGATGACGAACTCGCTGAGCGCTCGCTTCATCCTCTCAATGCACTCTGGGCGGTTGTTGCCCCATGTGAGTAGCTTGACCGCCAGCGAGTCGTAGAAGGGGGGAATCGTGTAGCCGGCATATATGCCGCTGTCGACCCTCACGCCGGGCCCTCCAGGCTCTATGTAGTTGGTTATCAGCCCGATGGAGGGTACAAAGTTGTTCAGCGGGTCCTCTGCGTTGATACGGCACTCCATGGCGTGCCCGGTTATCCTGATCTCCTCCTGCTTGAGGGAGAGCGTCTCGCCAGAGGCGATCTTGTACTGCTCCTTCACGATATCGATGCCGGTCACCAGCTCTGTCACGGGGTGCTCGACCTGGAGCCGGCTGTTGACTTCGAGGAAGTAGAAGGCGCGCTCCTTGTCGGAGTAGAGGAACTCGCACGTCCCTGCATTCTCGTAGCCTGCCACCTTGGCAACCTTTACGGCCGTCTCGCCCATTCTTCTCCTCAGGTCTGGATCCACGTACATTACGGGGGAGGGCGCCTCCTCGATGAGCTTCTGGTGCCTCCTCTGGATGGAGCACTCCCTCTCTCCGAGGTAGATCACGTTGCCCTTCTTGTCCGCGAGTATCTGGATCTCGATGTGCCTCGGCTTCTCCACGTACTTCTCGATGTAGACCTCAGGTCTCGAGAATGCGGACGCCGCAAGCCTCTGTGCCTTCTTGATGGCCTCTAACAGCTCATCTTTTGACCTGCAGACCTGCATCCCGATGCCCCCGCCGCCGCCCGCCGGCTTCACCATGACGGGGTAGCCTGTCTCCTCCGCCACTTGAAGTGCGTCCTTGTCGTCCTGAACTGCGTCAAGCGCACCTGGAACGATGGGTATGCCCGCTTTCTTCATTGATCGCCTCGCGCCCAATTTATCGCCCAAGAGCTCCTGCGCGGTGGCTTTGGGGCCGATAAACTCGATGCCCGCCTCATCGCACATCCTCACGAACTTTGCGTTCTGCGCCAAGAACCCGTAGCCGGGATGTATGCCCTCTGCGCCGGTCTTTTTGGCCACCTCAATTATCTTCTCCATCTTGAGGTAGCTTTGGGCTGCCGGTCCTGGACCGATCAGATGGGCCTCATCTGCGTAGTAGACAAATTTGGCGTTGGCGTCCGCCTCGGAGTAGACGGCAACCGTCTTTATGCCCGTCTCTTTAGCCGCCCTTATGGCGCGGAGAGCGATCTCGCCTCTGTTGGCAACAAGTATCTTCTTCAGCAATAATGGTCTCCCCTTAATTTTAAGTTGTGTTAAAATGATTCAGGAAATATATAACTTTTATCCAGTATGGGCTTTCTTTCAAAATTCAGGCGTCAGTCCGCCCATCAGCCTCTCACCGCGCTAGCTCAAGAGACCATCGTTACTTCATCCGCCACCATATAGAAGGCAGAGGGGCTTAAAAAACTCGCTGAAGCCGTACCACTAATCTCAGATTATTTGCCGAAGGGCATGTCAGAGTCAAAGTTCGAGGGCTTTTATCAGCTCGTCAATGCCCTCGCCTTTCTTCGCGCTCGTGACCACAACCTTCATCTTGGGGTTGGCGTTAAGGGCGTCCTTAACCAGTTCGTTGACGTCTATCTCCATATAGCCGGCCATGTCTTTCTTGTTGATTATGCCGACCTGGGCGGCCCTGAATATGTCCTGCTTCTTCTTGATCATGTACTCGCCCTCCGTGACGCTCACGATGACGACCCTCTTGTGCGCACCAAGCGGGAACTCTGCGGGGCAGATCAAGTTCCCCACATTCTCAATGAGCATCAGGTTGACCCCCTCCCGCAACAGCTTCTTCGAGGCTTTCCTGACGAGGGGGGCATCAAGGTGGCATTCCCTGCCGGTGTTTATCTGGACAGAGGGCACACCGTGCCGGGACACTCGCTCCGCGTCGATGGTCGTGGTGGTGTCCCCCGCGATTACGCCCACCCTGTACTTGCCCTTCAAAGCCTCGACGAGCCTCTCGATGATGGATGTCTTTCCGGACCCTATGGAACCCATGAAGTCTATGACCTTGACGCCGTAACGGTCAAAGGTCTTCCTGTTTAGTTCTGCCATCCTCTCATTTGCTTTTATGAAGTCCTCCTCGAGCTCGATGTCGAGTACCTCGTCCTCGTCCGCCTTAATGATCATGGGCTTCAAAATTGACACCAATTGGAAGATGGCAGGCAGATTTATAACCTCTACGCCTGTGCGACAAGCCGCATTCGGCAGAGGTTTGGCTTAGAGTCGGTAACGCAATAGTAGGCCCATAATCATTAGTATGGCCATAACAACGACCAAGATCAGTGTTATCCATGAAGGTTCTCCCCAGCCCACGAATACGGGGATGGGGCCTATGAAGATTACAACCCCGCCCGCACCCATCGGCGGGGCGATAGCCCCCTGCAATATGCCAGCCAATATGAGTACGGCGCCAACCGCGATGACGATTAAGGCGATTCTGTTGAGGTTGATCTTAGATCACCAACATGATAAGGAAGATTATGACCCCGAGGATGAGTAGCAGTTTGACTATCTTTACACTTGTGCCTATCACTATCGGGATGGGACCTATCATGATAAGCCCGCCACACTCCACCTTACCTTTATTCTTGAGGACGAGCAACATGAGGCCCACGATTACAAGGAATATCCCGAGATAGACGAGTGCGAGAGAGTCGTATACCATATGATTTGAAGTGGTGATGGGGCGGTATTAATTTTTTCCTGATAGATGGAATGGGCGCCAGAGATTAAGAGGAGACGGCGCTGGTTCAGATCTTTATGCCCACGTTCTCCTTTACTTCCTTGAGGACTATCGCGGTCTCTGTGCTGGAGACGCCCTCGACGGCACCTATTAGGTCGATTACCTTGGCGAGGGACTCTTTGTCGGCAACGTCCACCCTCAGGATCAGGTAATACGGGCCCGTTACGTCGTAGGCCTCGGTGACCTCGCTCAGGTTTCTGACCACGTTGAGCACGTCAGAGTACTTTCTGGGATCAGCCCTCACCAGTATGAATGCTGAGAGGCTCTTCCCGACCTTAGAGGGGGAGATGATGGCCCTGAATGATTTTATGATGCCAACTTGCCGGAGGCGCCTCACCCTAAGGAATATGGTTGCTTCGCTTACGCCGGCCTCCTTTGCGATCTTTGAGAACGGCGTTCTTGCGTTCGCCTGCAGGTTGTTGATAATGATCCTATCCAGATCGTCAAACTCGACCGACATCTTTCGTCCCCCAATATTATTTTTATGCGCCATAGACTATAATTAAATGTTTCCGTAATTTCATTGAAAATAAATAAAAAGGATTTAAGATCGACGGCGGCTTGTTGAGGTTCACTTCTTCTTCAATAGGTGCATTATCAGGCACTTGTCGATCGGGATGAAAGCCTCGTCTATGACGTGGCCCTCACCGTAGTGAACCGGAACGCCCCTCACGACCGCGACGGGGATGGACTCTGAGGTCTCACCCATTACGAGGTGGGCGGCTGAGGCAATGTTGTCGGCTACGGCCAGGCGTTTGATCTTCATCGGGCGACCGAAGAGATCCTTCTTACCCCTGAGGTCCTCCACCGGCCTGAAACCGGCCACCCCCAGGGCGACGGAGCTGTTGCCCATCCTGAGGGGCAGGGTTCTACTGTCTATGATCAGTATGCCGATGTCCAGCCTGGCATCTTTGAAGCGCTTTCTAAACTCTTCAGCAGATCTCTGCGGGTCTTTAGGCCATAGGGCGACGAAGCCCAGTGGCGCGTTGGACTGATCCACGCCACCGTTGGCGATCAGGACGCCCCTCTTCATAGTCGATAACGCGTACTCGACCCCACCCAAGATCTCATCGGACTCCTTCAGGACTACCTCTGCAAAGGCAGGGTCGAGGTGGTATTTTTCGGATATCCTGAGGGCTTTCTTTGACGGCTTAACCTTGGAGAGGTCAACGAGGCGGCCCTGAGAGGTGCCAACAACTTTGGCAGAGTAGACTATGATATCCCTGTTTCGGATCGGATTGCCCTGCTTTTTGGAGCCCTCAATCGTCAGGGCTACCAAGTCGTCACCAGGGCGTATCAGCGGCATCTTTATGCCATATATATGCAATTGGACTCCTCCATCGTCTCTTATCCCGCTTCGATCACTTCAAGCTTCTGATTTATGAAGATAGCGAAGGATATAGGGTTACCCGAGGTTAAAACTTATTATACTGACCTGCCCCTCTCTCTTTTGGTGAGAGTATGGGAGCCACGGTTCTTGTTGGCGGCTTCTTCGGAGACGAGGGGAAAGGCGAGACGCATTAGCGTTCGCCCCCCATAGGAAAGATAACCGCCTATTTGAGTCATAATGACAACTACAAATTAGCGGTAAGGACAGGATCCATCAATGCGGGTCACACCCTTGTAAACGAGGGAAAGGAGATAAAATTACGGATCGTCCCTTGCGCCTTCGTTAATAAGAGTACTAGGCTTCTCGTCGGTGCTGGCGCGCTCTACAGCATCGAGACTTTCATGAAGGAAGTGGAGCTCACCGGAACGAGGGGCAGGATAGGTGTGGACGCTAACAGTGGGATCATACTGCCAGAGCATATAGCGAGGGAGAGGAAGGACGAATTCCTGATGAAGAAGGTGGGTTCCACCGGCTCCGGCGTAGGGTCAGCAATGGTGGACAGGGTGCTGCGCCTGTTAAAACTGGCTAAAGACTTTGAGGAGCTTAAGCCCTTCATCACGGACGTCTCCGGGGAGGTGCAGGATTGCATGAGGGCGGGCGGAAACGTGCTCATAGAGGGGACGCAGGGGCTGTACCTCTCGCTCTACCACGGCGGGTATCCCTTCGTGACGAGCAGGGACGTCTCTGCCTCCGGCGTATGCAGCGAGGTGGGTGTTGGGCCGAAGGACGTCTGGGATGTTATTGTTGTGTTTAAGTCGTACGTGACGCGGGTCGGCGGCGGACCGCTCAAGGGAGAGCTCTCTGAGGAGGAGGCTGCGAGGAGGGGCTGGATGGAGATAGCCTCGGTCACGGGCAGGAAGAGGAGGGCAGCGCCCTTCAACTATGGGCTGGCTGAGAGGGCCGTCAGGATAAATTCGGCGACGCAGATAGCCCTGACAAAGCTGGACACGGTCTTCCCAGAGTGCAAAGGGATGACCAAATACGACGGGCTCTCGGACAGGGCCAAGGGCTTCATCAAAGAGGTTGAGAAGAACTTGGGCGTTCCAGTCACCATAATCGGAACCGGACCCGGTACGCTGGAGGTTGTTGACAGAAGATCGGTCTAACAGTTGAGATTATTATTCGTTTTATTGTCTTTACTTCCTTTTTCTTTAGCTCACTGAGGGTTTATCCCACGGCACTTTCCTCTCTCTCCTCAGCCAGATTATTAGCTGCCCAAGCAAGGTGTCCGTGGCTAGCAGGTCCTTTAAGGCGTCTTTGGTTCTTCCTGACGAGAGGAGGTCCTTGCACTTCGAGAGGTGATCGGATATTTGGAGCGTGTTTCTCTCCATCTCGGGCTTGCCACGAACCTTCTGCGGACGACACTCCATCTCGCAGTTGAGGCAGAGAAGGGCGAGGGCGTACTGCACCTCGAGTCTGCACTGCAGAACTTTCTTGTACATCTCATTATTGTTTGTGCCAAATGAGAGGAGGGTAGAGATCTTCTGCGCTAGATCCATTGCCCTGTCTATTGAGGCGATGATCTTTCTGTCAGAGTGGCTCGTGGCGTCTTCCCTCCTCCGCACCGACGGATTACAGCACGGTCACGGACTTTGCGAGGTTCCTCGGCTTGTCTGGGTCCAGCCCTCTGAAATTTGCGACGTGGTAGGCAAAGACCTGCAACGGTACCGTGCAGAGTATCGGGTAAAGCAGATCGGGCGCCTCCGGGACCTCGAAGAACTCGTTGGAGACCTGCTTCAGCTCCTCATCGCCCTCGGTGATTATGGAGAATATCTCTGCGCCTCTGGCCTTCATCTCCATGATGTTTCCGATTACCCTTCCTCGTGAGGTATCCTTCGGGGCGATGAAGACGCAGAGGAAGTCCTGCTCCACCAGCGAGATGGGACCGTGTTTGGACTCCCCCGCCGGGTATCCCTCAGCGTGAATGTAGCTGATCTCCTTCAGTTTTAGGGCGCCCTCCATGGCAGTTGCCACATTTATCCCGCGGGCCAAGAAGAATGCGTCGTGCCTCGTGGAGTATTTGAGGGCAAATTCCTTAACCTTCTTGCACCTGCCGAGGATCTCTTCGATCAGCCGTGGCAATCTGTTCATCTGCTGGCGCATCAATCTGTAATCCCCTTCGGACATCCTTCCCTTCTTGAGCCCGACGCGCAGCGTGAGGAGGTCCAGTGCGGTGAGCTGGGTCAGGAAGGTCTTTGTCGCAGCCACGCCTATCTCAGGTCCGCTCTGCGTGCAGATGTAGGCGTTGGAGAGTACCGTGATGGACGAGCCCAAGGTGTTCGTTATTCCTAGTATCTTCGCCCCCTTGCCTTTGGCATACTTGACGGCACTCAGGGTATCAGCAGTCTCCCCCGACTGTGAGACGGCTACCACCGTGCTCCCTTCGAGGTCCGAGACCGCCTCGTCGAACTCGGAGGAGAGTATCGGCCTCACGTCGGTTCCAATGAGTCTGGAGATCATGTAGGAGGAGGAGAGGCAGGCGTGGTAGGAGGTTCCCGATCCGGTGAGGTAGAGCCTATCGTTCAGCAGGTCTGCGGCGCGGTCCAAGAATGTCTCCGGCACCTTCAGCGTGTCCCTAATGGCAACAGGCTGATCATAGATCTCCTTGATCATGAAGTGTGGGTACCCGCTCTTCTCCGCCATCTTCAGATCCCATGTCACGTTGGAGAATTGGGGTTCGAGCGCGCCACCGCCTATCTGCTCCAAGGTAACCTTCCCCCTCTCGAGGACTGCAAACGTGTCGTCCTGCATGATCAAGACCCTTTTCGTGAACGGCAGCAGCGCGGGGATGTCGGATGCGCAGTATGTACCCTTGGGACCTATGCCGATCACCAGAGGGCTCTCCCTTCGAACACAGATCATCTTGTTGGGTTCAGAGGTGCTTATGATGGCGCATGCCATTGAGCCCTTTATGTGCTTAGTTGCCTGAACCACGGCCTCTTTTAGAGGAAGGCCCGCCTTCATGCCCTCCTCTATCATGTGCGGGATTACCTCGGTATCGGTATTCGAGGTGAAGTGGTGCCCCTTCTTTGCGAGCCCCTCTCTAAGCTGGAGAAAGTGCTCTAAAACTCCATTATGTACGACTGCTATGGTTTTTGTACAGTCTAGATGAGGGTGGGCGTTCTCCTTAGAAGGAGCTCCGTGTGTCGCCCACCTCGTGTGGCCTACCCCAACTTCCCCATAAAGTCTGGTCTCATCTAGACTATTTATAAATTGGTCAATCCTTCCTTTATCTTTTTCTAAAATAATTTTGTTACCGCTTATTACAGCGACCCCCACGGAGTCATATCCCCTGTACTCAAGCCGCTTCAGACCATCAAGTATCACTTGTGGGGCTCCCTCGCAGAGGCACCCGAATATTCCGCACACAGGGGACACCAAACAGAATTGATATTACAAGTTTAATTAAAAAAAGTTATCTGGGAGCAGTCGCCAGGCGCCTCCGGATCTCGTCCCTGAGCATCGCGTGGAGTGCCTTGCCGTCGACCTTCCCCCTGAAGGTCTTCATCAGATCGCCCATCAAGGGGCTTATGGCACGCTCGCCGTCCCGCTTTATGATCTCCATGTTCTTGCCCACCAACTCGGCGACGGCCGCCTTTAGCGCGGCGGAGTCCACCGCGCCGAGCGAGAGCGCCCTTGCGGCATCCTCGACGCTCTTACCCCTGTTGAACACAAGCCATCGGAAGATCTCGGCCACAGCCTCCTTTGCGACCCCCCCTTTGTGCACCCTTATCAGGACATCCCTGATCTGCCCCTCGTCGAGCGACTCCACGTCTATCCCCTCCCGCTTCAGCATCTTGAGGGTGTACTCGAAGGTGGCCGCGACGAATGGGGGTGCCAAGCCATCAGATTTAACGAGCTTCTCAAAGGTTATTGCGTAAGGCGAGTCGACTATCAACGAGGCTAGATCCCTGCTCAGCCCGTACTCCTTTATGTACCGCTCTGTTCTCTTCTCCAGAAGCTCCGGGAGATCCCTTCTTATTTTATCGAGCAGGTCTCCGCCTACCACTATGGAGGGCACATCAGTCTCAGGGTACATCCTGGCTGAGCCGGGCATCGGCCTCATGAAGTGGGTCGTGCCGTCTGGGTTGAAGGCCCTCACCTCGCCAGGGACACCCTCCAGAGCCTCCGAGGCCCTCTTGACCACGGCATTCAAGGCGGCCAAGCCCACCGCAGTATCGGCGGCGACGAAGACCACGGCATCGTTCTCGTCGGTCCCGACCTTCTTCCTTAACGCTTTGACGTCCTCCTCCGTGATGCCGTAGGCGGGTAGCTCGTCAGTGTGGAATATGCCGCCGACCCCGCCGAAGACCTTTGCATGGTCTGAGAGCTCCGTGCCGAATCTCCTACCCGGCTGCAACTCCGTCTTGAGAAGGCCGCTGTAACCTGTTAAGAGGACGGCTTGAACACTTCCGCCGGACTCCAGTGCCTTTTTGATAACCTTGCTGTTCGAGGATGAGAATACAGCGGTGACATCCATGACTTTGGGCCTTGGGGCGGTTACACCCCTCTTCTTCAGCTCGTCCCTCAGCAGGAGGAGGTTCCTCTGCCTGGTGGCCTCGTACTCGACTACGGTTGAGATGAGGCCTAGCTCTTGGACGCCTTTTACCTCGACCCTCGTGCCTCCCTCTATCGAGATGTTCAGATCCTGCCGTATGGTCCCTAAGCCCCGCTTTATCTTCCCGGTTGCCTTCAGGATCCTGCCGAGTTGGAGGGCAACGCGCTCGGCCTGCTCCCCGCTGTGGATGTCCGGTCCGGTGGTGATCTCCACGAGGGGAATCCCGAGGCGGTCCAAGCGGTAGGTCGTCATCTCTGCGGTCTCTGAGACCTTCCTCGCGGCGTCCTCCTCAATGCAGAGGGACTGCACGGTGATCTTCTCGGCACCGTCCATAAGCCAGCCGTCAAACGCGATCTTGGCGGTCCGCTGGAACCCGGTGGTGTTGGAGCCGTCTATGACGATCTTCCTCATCACGTGTATCTCGTCAACAGGGGTCATGTTTAGGAGCGCCGCCACCGTTAAGGACACAGAGACCGCGTCCCTGTTCAGGTCGTGGGGCGGCTCCTCGTCGAGCTCCACTAGGCAGACTGTGTCGTTGTAGCCCTGATAGCAGAAGGCCTTCTTCCTCTCCGACTCGAAGAGCGCAGCCCTGTCGAGGTCCCCGAGCTCGCTGTATGTCGGCTTCAGCCTCCTAAGGATCGAGAAGTGCGGATCCTCCTCCCTGAGCACGGTCGGACAGCCGCAGAAGAGCTTCTTGGAGGTGTCGAGCTGCTGGTGTATCTCTATACCCACTTTGATGTGATGGTTGACACTCTCCACGGCTAAAGCCGGGAGATTCCTGCCTCTAAAGGCTTCATGACCATTCATGGTAGTTCCACCTCAAGGGCAGGGGCTGTGCCATCAGCCCGCTACCGCTGGTCTCCCCTTCATATGAGTCTGTGCTAAGGACTGGGGGAGACCTTTTCACGGCTACCTTTAAGATGTTTACGGCCCCGTTCACGTCTGCGTTGATGCTTTTGTGTCTTTCACGGCAGACCATCAGTCCCCTTTCCACTCTACCATTGTGCTGTTTTCCGCACAGGCAGCATGTCCTCGACGTATCCCTCTCAGAGACTTTCTTAACGATTATGCCGTACTCTCCTCCA
>Ga0315282_10013403_pt1 | contig 12370 bp, 12 predicted proteins | sample YL17G07_20_MG_FD_203693 | JGI IMG/M metagenome (GOLD analysis project Ga0315282, IMG submission 203693) | Sediment microbial communities from Yellowstone Lake, YNP, Wyoming, USA - YL17G07_20 | ecosystem: Environmental > Aquatic > Freshwater > Lake > Sediment | place: USA: Wyoming | collected... | reverse complement strand
TACGTAGAGGAAAGAAAGTCAACGCATCGGTGCCTATAACTTTGCCCTGAATTTACGCAATTGTATGTGGAGTTGCTATGTCTGAGATAGAAAAATTGATTGACCCCGCATTGATCGAAAAAGCGTTGAAAGGATTTAAGACCCCCGAAGAGGCAGACCTTTTCATAAAGGCCCTCGAGGAATATGTGGGGATTGGAAAGAGCAAGATCGAAGATGATCTGAGAAGCATCGATTTTGTTGAGAAGCCAGTGGATATGTATACGTTCCTGAAAGAACCGTACTATCTCGGGATTATCGACACGGTTTACCCAAAGATTGCAGACGACCTTATCGAGTTTTTTGATCCAGGAAATGAGTATTTTCTTGGACTTTTTGGTGGAAGTATCGGATGGGGAAAGAGTACCCTCTCTGAGATTGCGATTGCGAGAATTATTTATGAAGTCTCCTGCTTGAAGAATCCCCAAAAGACTTATCGGATGGTGAAGGAAGATAAGCTCTTTTTTGCCAACATATCGGTGACCCACACACAAGCGAAGAGAGTTATTTTTGAAGGACTGAAAGGGAAGATCAAGGGAAGCGAGTATTTCAGAACAGTTTTTCCGTACCAGGATTTTGCAACCGAGCTGAGATTCCCGAACAATGTTTTATTGGCTGCATGTACGCAGTCACAGGTTATTGGTATGAATACGTTTGCTGCGGCCATGGACGAGGCGAATTTTATGCCGATCGTAGAGCGATCGCAGACGGCAAGACTCCGTGGTGGGAAGAGGCTTTATGACCAGGCTGAAGTAGTGTTCACTGCGCTTCTTCGAAGGATGGAGACACGTTATTTGAGGTTCGGGAACTTGCCCGGAAAGCTCATGGCATTAAGCAGCGCTCAGTACCCAGATGATTTTATGGAAAGGAAAGCGGCCCTGTATAAAGGGCACAAGAACGTGTTTGTAAGGAATTATGCTGTTTGGGAGACGAAGCCAGAGGGCACTTATAGCGAAGAGAAGTTCATCATCTTTTTCAACAGAGAGTCTGGCCTTGGAAGAGTACCGAAGGACGATGAAAAGCTTGGAGAGGAAGAGGAAAAGATTGAGGTCCCGATTGAGTTTAAACACGACTTTGAGGTTGACATGGAAGGCGGTCTCCGAGACCTCGCGGGACGATCAACTGTAGCAATCGAGCCGTTCATTACGAAGCGAGATATGATTGGCAAGATGTATGAGGATAACCGAAGGCATCCGTTTAGCGCTTACGAGACGACGCTGAGGGATGGCGCCTATGTTTTGAGAGATGTATTGTGCGAGTGGGTGAAAGAAGAGGATGAGCTTGGGCATGTGAAGTTTGAAGGTTTGAGGCCGAAAGTGAATCCCAAGGTGAGACGGTACGTCCATATTGATCCCTCGATTAGCGGGGACGCAGCGGGGTTTTGCATGGGACACCCAAGTCATTATGAGGAAAGGACACGGTGGAGAACGATACAGGTTATTGAGCCTGGGACATTGGAGCCAAAGACAAGGAGGGAAGCATTTGTTGAGATGCTTCCCGTGATTTACATTGACCTGTGGTTGAGGATCGTTCCGCCGCCTGGCGGAGAGATTATACTGGGCGACATAAGGCAATTGATAGCCGAGCTGAAGGAGATGGGATTCAGGTTTGCCCTGATAACGATGGATTCTTTCCAATCCAAGGATACACAGCAACAATTAAAAGAAAAGGGTTTTAACACTGAGGAGTTAAGCGTTGATGTTAACCCGCAGCCGTATAATCGTTTGAAGATGGCGCTCTACGAAACAAGATTGAAGGGTTATTTGCACCCTTTCGGGGTGAATGAACTGAGGCAGTTGGAGTGGAATAAACGAAAAGGGAAGGTCGATCATAGACCTTCCGGGTCAAAGGATCTTGCTGATAGCCTTGCCGGTGTGGTCCATAACTGCGAGACGAAGAGGGTAGTGGAACCCATTGCGCCGTCCCTTGGGATTGCGGAATCTACGGCTGATGACGAAATCAAAAGGAAGTTGCAAGAGACAAAATGGTTGCTCGGTAAGTGAGAGGAGGGATCAAATGAAGTGCCCAAATTGTAACAATACGAGTTCGCCTAAGGAAGTTCTCCGAACGTGGCAGTCAAAGAACGGATTGGTAAAGAGAAAGAGAAAGTGCCTGCACTGCAAGTCCGTTTTCCATACGATCGAATTGATACTTATCCGGGAGAAAGTCGTTCTTGATGGAGTTCAGGCTTAATTTGTAGAAGTTCATGCTTCACCTGACGGACAATGTCGAATAGAGTATTTCCTGAAATCAATGCCTCGCAATTCTCATTGACACCCTGTTCCGGATTTAGTACACTCCAAGAAATTACGGCAACAGGAATTAATGAAACGAATAGCTGCTTTACTCGCAATCTTTACCGGGATAATCTGTATAGTCTTATCCCCACCCGTCACCTCACCTCAAGAAAAACCAATTTCCTGGGAAGTCTATTTCTCCCCTTACGGGGGATGCACAGATGCCGTCATCAGGGAGTTAAATAGGGCCAAAAGCACCGTTCTTGTCCAAGCCTACTCCTTCACATCCGCTCCAATCGCCAAAGCCTTATTAAATGTCCATAAGCGAGGGGTTAAGGTAGAGGTGATCCTGGACAAGAGCCAACGGACACAGAAGTATTCATCGGCCACTTTCCTCTTCAATGCTGGGATACCTGTGAAAATAGATGCCCAACATGCCATTGCCCACAATAAGGTGATGATTATTGACGGGGAGACGGTAATTACGGGGTCTTTTAACTTTACCAAAGCTGCTGAGGAAAGTAATGCTGAAAATCTAATTGTGATCCATGACAAGAAATTAGCTGAACTCTATATAAAGAACTGGTATGATCACGTGCGGCATTCAGAGGCATATGCTGGCAGAGGACGGTAATAAATTTAAGGGGGTTTTTTATGGCAATCGGTCTAAACCCTAAAGAAGTGGTTTCCTTTGAAGAACTCCTGATGTCCCAGGTAGTCCAGCAGGAAGCCCTCACCAAGTTGCTTGTGGAGAAAGGAGTATTTACCAAGGAGGAGTTTTTGGAGATGGTGAAGGTGGTAGATAGGGAGCTAAGAAGAAGCCCAAAATGAGGAACCAAAGGAATTTCTTCATACTCATATTAGTAGTGTCTATTTTGTTGGGGATAATCTTACCTCTTGCCCTGGGAGTTAAAGACCCCGTTTACATAGCCATCTCTTTCACCTTGGTCTGGGCCGGCTACTCAATCATCCTGCTTGGATATGTCTTCCTGATCGAAGGTAGACGAAACAGAAATAGGTCAAAGACAAGAAAAGAGGAAAACCCCTTCGACCTTCATTCGATCCAGGAATGGGAAGCCCTTTGGGAAATTACCGTAAAGAGAACCAAAGGTCCAGGAATGAGGAACCAGGAGTGGAATTGAGATGGAGAATAATGTTTTCGGATGTCAGTAGGGACTTCTTACTGTAATCGTCGACCAGTCATTTTAGCCAAGTATGCTTGATTTGAATTTCACTTCGGGTTGTATTCCCCGCCGCTTGCGGCGTAAAATGTCTATGTGAGCGAATATGTCCACAAAAGTCATAATGTTACGGTACTCATATACCATTTGGTATTTCCGGCTAAATTCGGTAATCATCAAATGCCTTTTTCTTCTTCGAATTTTTTTATTGACATATCATAGAATTTTGAATAAGTTTTTATGTCAAATGCGGAAAGACAGGGATTTCTTCCTGTTAAGTAGCAACCGGGCACGCATTGGGGTTGAAAGCAAAGATTCAGGCCAATCGACGATTACAAGAATCGATGAAGTCGAAGGGGCGGAAGCTTGCCCGCTTGTTCGATTCCCAGCCTGACTGCGTTAAGTATCATTTATGCACGAGGGAAAAGGTAAACCCCGTTAGAAATTCCAGGGGGGCATTAAACCCCGCCGGAATTATTGTAAAATCTAACCCCGCTGCAGCCGCCGGCCCAGAGGGCCTCTGGCCCGGAGGGAGTAGCGGGGCATTCTTTCTAACGGGGTAAAGTTTTTATTGACAAAGGGCGAATCCCATATTTCGTGGGTTTCGCCCTTTGTTTTTGGGGCCTTATCTCTTATAATTTTATTTTATAAATGGAGGAGAGAAGGAGATGAGAAGCCGCCGGTCTGTTTTATTTACTTCATCCATTTGCGTAATGGAATTACGTTTGGGCTGCGCGCTACGTAGTGATTTTGGAAACTTCTGGTCTAAGATATCAAAAAATATCATTTCAAGAGTTAACGTCGTTTCTTTTGGACATAGGGAAGCTCTAATTGTAGGAGATATCCTGGCCTATCTTCAGAAAACTGGTCAATCAATAGGTCTCGAGGGCGCCATTAATGGCTCGACTGCCTTAAACCATAAGCTTCTCATGGTCACAGCCAATATTCGCCATTTTTCAAAAATAAAAGGCCTTGTAATTGAAAATTGGCTCACATCTTCTCCAAAAACATCATAATTAGCAACGACAGCGCTGCGAAAGGGACCTCATATCATTTACCCCGTTAGAAAGCCCCGCCATTTATGACGGGGATATAGAAAGAGAATTTTCATTCCTTATTGAGGTTTGGGTTAAAGCCCTGTCTTTTCTAACGGGGTTTATTCCTTTGATCGGCACTTAAATCGTATTGATGGCATCACAAGATTAGAGCCTGGCAAAACTCCTAAATCTCTGAAATCCTTTTTGCAAGCTTAACCTCGTCTTCCATCCTTCGATGAACTCTGGAACTTATTTTACAGCAACTGTTGAGGTCTGAATTTTGGTGCATAATCATCAGCCACCAGTCCTCGGTGTCCACATCGGCCCTCGCCTTGCAGGCGAAGCGAAGATGTCATTGCGAGCCTGAAGCCACGGAGTGGATAAGGGCATGGCAATCTCAAAAATTTGAAGTTCAGCAATTTATGAGATCGCCACGTCGTCCTTTGCTTCCGCCCGGGACTCCTCGCGGTGACATAAAAGTCGACTTCAAGTCAACAGATTACAGAACCTCAGGGCTTAGAGCCGGGAGAGTATTCAGTTTTTCCTTTGTAATTCAGCAAATTGGCTAAAATAGATTCCGTGAAGAAGTTTGTGAAAATTTTTTTCTTGACAGGTCGAGAGAAGTGTGTTATACATTTTTTACTGATTATATTGACGTTAAATAAATTTGATAGAAACCTAAAGCTGAACTAAAATTAGTCCTTGACCTGATGATGGGTTAAGTTTATAGGGAGTGAAGGCGCTTCCAGATGGAAGCGCCTTTTTTTATTACCCAATAGGGGAGAGCAGGGGAAATGGTTGAGAGGTTATAGTCGGATTTAATGAAAAAATATCTCCACAAGGGGGAAGGGCATGTTTAAAAAGCTCAGTCATGTAGGCATTGTGGTCAAAAATCTCGATGAAGCAATAAAACGGTACAATGACATTTTTCATCTAACACCTTCGAACATTGTTACATGTGAAGAACTTGGCACGAGGATGGCGATTCTTCCTATAGGGGACAACGCTATTGAGTTAATATCACCTATCGGAAGCAAAGGCCACGTCGATCGTCGTGTCACCGAGCATTTGAGGAAGAGGGGAGAAGGCCTTTTTCATGTCTGCATATTTGCTGAAGATTTTGACACAGAAGTTAAAACATGGAAGGAAAAAGGCTACAAAGTTGAGGTGGAAACTCATTCAGCAGAGCAGCCGGACGGCACTAAAATAAATGCAAGAATGGTATTTCTATCACCTGAACAAACTATGGGCGTTTTGATTGAAGTCGGTGATCTGGCTATGGTAACCCCTGATCTTTTTAAGAGTAAATAGAGGGTTCGTATTGTGGTGGTCTTAGGGGGGTCTCCGAAAGCCATACAACCTCTCGATTCTGGTATTCATCTATGGGTGGAGAGGCCTTCCCGCTGGATAGGAGAGACGGGAGAAATCGCTAAAGCGGCCATGTGGGTATGTTTGGGAGCGTGCTTGTTTATCGCTGGCCAGATCATGGTTCTGGGTAGCGGCGTAGTTGCACAAATACTATGACCTATAAATACGGTTTAACATTGGAAAAATTCGCGATAGAGGAGATTTGATGCGTCCTTAAAGGAAAGACTGTTCTGGTTGGTATCTACCCCCAATAAAGGGAGGGAAATGCTGATGCAAGCAAATTTTTTTCTACGGTTTGTTCACAAACAGGCGTTATTCAGGATTCTGATGGGGGTGTTTTTCATTTCTTATTTGGCACCTGGTATTCTGTTTGCCCAACAAAAATTGTATGACGACCTTTTTTCTGTTAGCTTTCCAGATGAGAAAAATGGCTGGGCATGTGGCCGTTGGGGGACTGTTGTTCATACTCCGGACGCTGAGAAGACATGGATACGTCAGGACAGCGGTACTGATTTCACATTGAGTTCGATCCATTTTGTTGACCCGCAAAATGGCTGGGCTGTAGGTGATGAAGGGACTATCATCCATACGAGAGATGGGGGTAAGACGTGGGTAAAACAGAAAAGTCCTGTCCCCTTCTTTCATATGAAAGTATATTTTGCAACCCCTTTGAAAGGCTGGATCGTTTCTGAGCAAACCCATATTTTATTTACCGATGACGGCGGGAAGACATGGAGAATCCAGTTCAAAGACAAAGATTTTATACTTAAATCTATATCCTTCTGTGATCCGCTTCATGGGTGGGCAGTCGGTGAATATGGCTTCATCTATCATACCAGGAATGGGGGGACTACCTGGGAGAAGCAGATGGGTAAGTTTGAAATTTCGGAGAATACGGGCGATGTAGAAGGGGGAAACTTTTTGTTTGATGTGTTGGCTATTGATCCCCAAACTGCCTGGGTTGTGGGTATAGATGGATATGTTATTAGAACTGTAGATGGAGGAAAAACGTGGAGGGTGGTTGTCACCGGTATTCCCAGAACTCATCTTTTTTGCATCCGTTCCGACAAGCGAGGAGATACGATCCTGGTCGGGGGCGAGGGTACGTTTTCAACTTCTTCTGACAAAGGAAAGACCTGGAAGACTCCGGAGTTTAAGCCACCCATCACCTATGGCTGGATCTATGGACTTGCCTCGCGCGGTCCCTCCGGCTTTGTTGCAGTGGGTTGGGAAGGAGCTATCTACCTCAGCAATGGGAAAAATCCTTCGACCTCCTGGCATCGGGTTGTTTATTAAAGTATAAAACTCCATTATTCAAGGATGGGTAAAATCATGGGAAACGGAAATAACCTTACCAGATTAGATCGACTCTGTTGGGTTTTATCCCGTTATAGGCTGACAGTACTTATTATTATCCTCATTATTACCGGGATCTTTTTATATGGTGCCTTTAAGATTCGAGGTGAAGTGATTTTCCAAGACATGCTTCCATATGACCATCCTTACCTCAAGCTTCATGCCCGCTTTTCCCAAGTTTTTGGTAGCGGAGGTTCAGGGGCAGCGATTGCTCTCCGAGCCAAGGAAGGGGATATCTTTAAGCCGACGATTCTGACCAAGATTAAGAAAATGACTGACGAGATCGTGTTATGGGATGGAGTCTATCGAATCTTGACCGTATCTATTGCTTCCCCTTCGGTAAAGGTGGTGAAGACCTTAAAAAAAGGGGAGATTAGTATCGAGCCCCTGATGTGGCCTCACGTACCGGACAACCACGAGGGAATAACCTTGTTGAGGAAGAATATCTTAACTGACCCGGCCCTCAACGGGACTCTTGTATCGCAGGACGGCACTGCAGCCCTCCTGTTGACCGAGTTCAAAGAGAATATCTCTTATGAGAAGGCATTTACTCTGTTGCACAAATTGGTCCATGACTATTCGGATGGAGAAACATCGCTCCATATCATAGGTTACCCCATGCTGATGGGCTGGATTTACAGTTTAAAGCCACAGGTTTACACCGTTTTTGCCATCAGCACTGTCCTGATAATCATGATTCTGTTCGCCATGTTTCGTAATTTTCTTGGCATGATCGCACCGATGGCTAATGCTCTAATACTCGCCATATGGGGGATGGGATTTATTGGCTTCACAGAGATAAACTTCAGTCCCCTGTTATATGTCCTTGCCTTTCTTGTGGGCGCCCGTATAGTCAGTAATTCCGTTCAGATCACATACCGCTACTTTGAGGAGTTACATGCCAGCGGCAATGATAGACTCCGTGCAAGTTATGAGACCATGCGGGCCATGTTCCTCCCAAATTTTGCGGCGGTGGCCACAGATGCAGCCGGGTTCCTGGTGTTGCTCTTTGCAAAAATAGTCCTGATGCAACAACTGGCCATCATCATGAGCTTCTGGATGTTTAGCATTATTTTAACCAGCTTCCTGGTGCCTTCCATTTGCACCTTAATACCGCTCAAGGTAGCCAGTGTAAAATGGGCGAAGGAGCGGTGTCGAACGGATTGGCAGGGCAAGGCCATTATGAGACTGACAGGTTTTTCCATTGGTTCTGGCGGCAGATATGTAGTTTCAGCCCTGCTCATCGCGCTATTGATCTTTTGTGGCTGGCAAATGAGCAAACTAAAGATCGGAGATCCCACCCCCGGCTCGCCTCTTCTCTGGCCTAACCATCCCTACAACAAAGATCAGAAACTGGTCAACCAGCTCTTTAACGTTTCATCGGAAAATTTGATGCTGTTTTACGAGGGTGAAAACAAATCTGTGTATAACCCAATCGTACTCACGACGTTTGAGGCCTTTGCTCGACACATGAAAAAAGAACTGCCCGACATCTATCAGTCGTCCAGTTCTATTATAGATATGGTGAAGATGGTAAATTTAACATTCCACGATGGGGATAAGCCCTGGTACCAATTACCGCGCAACGCGACCATGTTAACTGGAATTATGGGTCACGTCAAGGATAATATAGACCGTAGTAGTCGGAGTCGATTTATGGATGAGAGCCTCGAGCGGAGTCAGATTACGCTCTTTTTTGCAGATCATACTTCAGAGAATCTGCTACGCATCCGTAATGCAGCTTACGATTTTTTCAAGAATCGTCCTTCGAAGATTGAAAAAGGGGAATTTATGTTGGCGGGCGGAAGGATTGGGATGGAGATTGCACTCAATGAAGAGATGAAAAGATCGCATGCCATCATAGACTCTATGGTGCTTATAGCCATTTTCCTTCTCTGCACCTTATCTTTTATGTCTATTACTGCTGGCCTCATGCTGACCCTGCCGTTAATTTTGGCAAATAGTGTGGCTGGTGCTTATATGGCGTTAGCAAATATTGGGGTTTCGATCAATACGCTTCCTATTGCTGCGATTGGTGTTGGCGTAGGGATAGATTTCGCCATCTACCTGTATAGCCGCTGTATTGATGAGTTCCCTCTCCAGGGAGGTAACTGGAGTAATACAATAATGCAGTCAGTATGCACAACCGGCAAGGCGGTCCTTTATACCGGGTTGGCGATCATTTTGCCGATAATCACCTGGTATTTCCTTTCCGATATGAAGTTCCAGGCTGAGGTGGGTTTCTTTCTTGCCATGATCATGGGGACCAACGTCTTACTCACCTTGACCCTGCATCCTTTAATAATATATATCATCAAACCGAAGTTTATCGGAGGGAAAAAGGCCGTAGCCACTGTAGAAGCGAAAGCGGTTACAGCCGAGGAACCCGCCGTAGCCTCGTATGGTTTTAAAGATCCAGAAAGGAGGTAAGAGAAGCCTTAATAAAAACTATTTGGGGACGAGGTAGAAAGGGTAGCTTTTCCTGTTTTCTCAAACCATTGATGAGTAAAAAGGATAGGAGGGAGGAATATGGATAAGAAAAAATTCTTGATTTCGGTTTGGGTAGCCGTGGTGACCGTGGCCGTGATGACGGGCTCGCCTGCAGTAGCCGAGCAGTTCACTTTGTTGGGAAAGCCGCTCAACTTGATGGGCTATGTCACTCAGGGGGAATCTTTTAGCCTGCTGGATAAGGATAAATACGACACTGAAAAGGGTTTACAGTCCGCTCTGATGAACCTTTATTTCGAAGGGGACTATGCCTTTACTAACAACCTAAAATTCTACGGCGCAGGTATGCTTACGGTGGATTGGATCTACCAGTTGAAGGACAATGACAGCTCTTGGAATAATAAATTATTCTCTAAATCTATGGACAATCTAAATGTGGATGGTAAGTATTGGCAAGTCTTGAAGGAAGCGCATGTTACTTGGAATCCGGAAAATTTCCTGTTCCGAATAGGGAAACAGATTGTTGCCTGGGGTGAGACAGATGGCTTCCGACTCATGGACCAGATCAACCCTTTAGACCAACGTCGTGGGTTTGCTGATGTCGAATTTGAGACATCGATCATTCCAATCTGGCTCCTCAGAGCTGAGTACCACCTGCCAAAAAAGCCGAGTTGGCTGCAAGAATTGGGGTTTGAATTCGTTTTTAATCCCAATGCAGATTTTATTCCCAATCAAGGGATTAAGACCGGAAATGATGAAGGAGGCATTTGGGCACCCAATATTTTGATCCCCCTTCCTCCTCCCCCATTCGGTCCTGGTGGCGAAGCTCATCTGGGTTCAGCATTTACAGATATTTCAAAACCAGATAAATGGAAAGAAGGACAAGAATTCGGGTTTAGAGTAAAAGGGGTTGTAAAGGATGCGATCATCACCTTGAACGCCTTTTATGGCCGGGATAATGATCCTGTGCTTAAGACGTCCCCAACCCCTCCTCTCTCTAGTATGGCTTCTGATGGAAAGATGATTATCCGTCCATTCATGGAAGGCAAGTATCCTCTTTTTCGTTTTGTCGGCGCTACCTTTAGCAGGGATATTGTTCCCCTGAAGGCCTCCTTTCTCGGAGGTGTGGCTCCGGTCGTGCGCCTGGAGGCCTTTTACGCCTTCAAAAACACGTTTGCTACCACGATAAATACATTCGAAAAGTCAGACGAATTGCGCTGGGCGATCGGTGTTGATTGGAGGGTGAAAATCCCCTTTTTGAACGCAAATGATTATTTTAACATATCCCCACAATTTTACCACCGAAGGATAATCGATTATCCATCTAAATTCGAATTCTCGAATTTGGAAAAAGACAATTATGCGACAACACTGATGTTCAGTACCACATACTTTCACACCAAGTTAACTCCGTCATTCTTTTGGACACGTGATATCAACAACAGGGCTGACATGTTTCGGTTACAGTTAACATATGATTACAGTAACAAATGGCGTTTCACACTGGGAACTATGTTCCTCCATGGAGAGGAAAGAGGGAAAGGATTTGAGGTTTTTGACAACAAGGATCAACTCTACTTTAAGATCAGTTACAAGTGGGGCTAACACGATACACGGGCACCCAAACTATTGAGGGAGAAAGGGGGAAAAAAATGAAGACAGTTAAGATGTTCGTTATAAGCTTTTTGATTTCATTTTTGGCGCTGATTATGATTACATCAGTAGCATCGGCTCAAAAAGTATATGATCTAACCTTAGATACCATTAAGAAAAATAAAGAGTTTTTTGATGATCCTCGGCCGCTTTTTAAGGATTTAAGTTACAAAAAAATGTTGCCTCCTGATGTTTGGTCAAAGGTGACATACGATGTGGAGGCCATGAAGAAGCTCTGGGCCGAGGTAGTTGGGTTTAAGGCTCCTGATGTGGTGGGCCAGATCGCCCCGGAGATTAAGCCGGGAACTTACAGCTACAAGGATAAGGAAAAGTACCCGGGGCTGAAAGAGCTGATGTGGCCCGAGCTATACAATCGGTTCAAACCAGGTGGACCGCCTCTTGCCGGCAATTTTCCTGAGATAAAGGTTATTCCCACCAGACAATACTACTGGGCTCTGCCCATCGCTGAGGCGACCAAAACGAACATGGGTCGTACCCAGCTGAACAATCAGGGCTACATGAATTATGACACCTACGTGGCCGGAATTCCATTTCCCAGGCCTGAAGGGAAATTCAAGGCTCAACAAATAATGTACAATTGGGAGAAGCGATACCTTAACGGGGAGAACTATTACATTTTTCTACAGAATTTGGGATTCAATAAACGCTTAGGAATAGACCTTGACTCTTTTTTTGATATGAAGGTTATTCGGCTCGAGGGACGGGTTATATTGGAGCCAAAAGGTTGGTTCGACGAACGGGCTCGAATAAATAAAGAGGCAAGGGCTAATATCGGTTATACTTATAGTCCAAGAGATTTGTCTGGCGACCAGTTTTTCGTCGTGACTTACCAAGACCCCCTTAAGGTCCACCTAACCCTGATGTACGTCAACGTACTCAGACGGAGTAGAAAAATCTCGTCCACTGATTGCCAAACTCCTCAGGGTGGACTAGATCTCGTAATGGATGATGGCGATGGATTTAACCAGAAATTATCTGCTACTCTTTTCCCATACAAGTTCGAGGTGATTGCTGAGCGAGAATATCTGCTTCC
>Ga0315282_10013402_pt1 | contig 12370 bp, 10 predicted proteins | sample YL17G07_20_MG_FD_203693 | JGI IMG/M metagenome (GOLD analysis project Ga0315282, IMG submission 203693) | Sediment microbial communities from Yellowstone Lake, YNP, Wyoming, USA - YL17G07_20 | ecosystem: Environmental > Aquatic > Freshwater > Lake > Sediment | place: USA: Wyoming | collected... | reverse complement strand
GGCAATAGATATCGCTCCCGGCAGGATTGTGCCGTAGATTGTCATACGGCATCCAGAATACCTTCCTCTCATAGATTTTCAAGGCCTCAAAGTGTATCATATCATATGGACCAGTACACGGGGTTGACAGACTATTTTAAAATTTATATTCTGCAAGGAGAAGATACTATGGGAGGGGATAATGAAGATAGTTAAAACCCCAAAAGCACCTTTACCAATCGGGCCATATTCTCAGGCAATAATAGATGGCAGATATGTTTTTTGCTCAGGGCAGCTTGGCATTAATCCAAAATTAGCCGAAGACCTTGATTTTAACAGGATTTCATATTCTATTGGCGAGCAGACAAAACAGATTTTTGAAAATTTTAAGGCGATTCTTGAGGCCGCCGGAACGAGTCTTGAAAGAGTGGTTAAAGCAACTGTTTATTTGAGGGACGAAAGGGATTTTAAAGAAATGAACGAAGTTTATTCTTTGCACTTTGAAAAGACCAGGCCCGCTCGGACAACCATCATTGTTGATAGATTACCAGTTTGGAATGCCAAAATTGAAATGGACATAATTGCCGTCATTCCCTGGCGGCGTCGAATTTTGAATCTTTTTCAATAAAAATTAAAAGCAGCCAGCGCAATTTAGCGCTGCTTTTTGCTTTATAGACCCCGTTAGAAGTCTGGTACATATCTTAGCCCAGTAAGATTGATAGCTAAAATATAAAATTTAAAGTCGGTCTATTATTATTGATGACAGAAAAAATTTTTGAAAAATTTTTTCTGTCCAAGACTTCTAATGGGGTAGACAATTTTGAGATTAAAATATAATATATAAGATATAATATGGAAGATTATAATCCAGCACAAATTGAAGGAAAATGGCAAGATTTCTGGGAAGAGAAGGGGCTTTTTAAGGCTGAAGATCCCTCGCCTTTTAAAAAGGTGAGGGGGCCCAAAAAATACATTTTGATTGAATTCCCTTACCCTTCGAGCGATGGCCTCCATGTTGGTCATGTCAGAAGCTATGCGGCTTTGGATGCGGTGGCAAGAAAAGCAAGGATGGAAGGTTTTAATGTTTTGTACCCGATTGGCTGGGATGCTTTTGGTTTGCCAACCGAAAATTACGCAATTAAAACAGGAATTCATCCGGAAGTCGCCACCCAGAAAAATATTGCCAATTTCAAAAGGCAGCTAAAAATGCTTGGCATTTCTTTTGATTGGTCAAGGGAAATAAATACAACCGACCCCGACTATTACAAATGGACCCAGTGGATTTTTCTTAAGTTTTTTGAAAAAGGTCTGGCTTATCAGGCAAAAATTCCGATTAACTGGTGTCCTTCCTGCAAAATCGGTTTGGCAAACGAGGAAGTGATTGATGGTAAATGCGAGCGCTGCGGCGCTGAAACCGAGCAACGGGAGATAAAACAATGGCTTCTGCAGATTACAAAATACGCTGATAGGTTAATTGATGATTTGAAAAAAGTCGATTATCTGGAAAAAATAAAAACCCAGCAGATTAACTGGATTGGAAAGTCGGTCGGAACGGAAATTGATTTTAAAGTAGATGGCCTTAACGAGTTTATAAAAGTTTTTACCACCAGAGCCGATACGCTTTTTGGGGTAACGGCCGTTGTTTTGGCTCCCGAGCATCCTTTAGTGAAAAAGATAGTCAAGGACGAGCAGAAAAAAGAAGTTGAAAAATATATCGAAGAATCCAGGGAAAAAAGCGAATTTGAAAGAACTAAATTGGAAAAAGAAAAAACCGGCGTATTTACTGGCGCCTTTTGCATTAATCCCGGCAATAACGAAAAAGTTCCGATCTGGATTGGCGATTACGTTATTGCCACTTACGGCGGGGGAGCGGTGATGATGGTGCCGGCGCACGATTATCGGGACTTCGATTTTGCTAAGCGCTTCAACTTGCCCATTCGGCAAGTTATCACGCCTACACAAATAAACACAGACAAGAACACGAATTCGCACGAATTAAAAGAAGCTTTTGTTGATTATGGAAAATTGATAAATTCCGGTGAGTTTAACAGTTTGAAATCGGAAAAAGCCATTGAAAAAATCACTGAATGGCTGGAGAAAAATAAACTTGGCAAAAAAACTGTTCAATACAAGCTTCGTGACTGGATTTTTTCCCGCCAGCATTACTGGGGCGAGCCAATCCCGCTTGTTTTTTGCGAAAACTGCGCGGTCAAAATCAAAAATCAAAAATCAAAAATCAAAAAAGGCGAATTTAGTGAAGGTGAATTATTAAATCCGGGCTGGATTGCTGTTTCTGAAAATAACTTGCCAGTAGAATTGCCCTATATAAAAAAATATCAACCAACAGGCACAGGCGAATCGCCTTTAGCGGCAATTTCGGAATGGGTCAATGTTAAATGTCCGAAGTGCAATGGTCCGGCAAAAAGGGAAACAGATACAATGCCAAACTGGGCCGGTTCAAGCTGGTATTACCTCGCATACACTATGCTTGGAAATCAAAAATCAAATCTCAAAAATCAAAAATTGATTTGGGATAAAGAAAAAATTAAATATTGGATGCCAGTGGACTGGTATAATGGAGGGATGGAACATACTACATTACATTTATTGTATTCTCGTTTTATCTACAAATTTTTATGGGACATTGGAGTCGTACCAAAATCAGCAGGATCGGAGCCTTATCAGAAAAGAACGTCCCAGGGAATAGTTCTGGCAGAAGATAACAGAAAAATGTCAAAATCCTTTGGAAATGTGATAAACCCCGACGAAATTGTGAAAAGATACGGCGCCGATACTCTGCGGGTTTATGAAATGTTTATGGGGCCTTTTGGAGAGACTATTGTCTGGAACACAAAAGGCGTTGAGGGCGCGCATCGCTTTTTGAATAAGCTTTGGGATTTTGTGATGGTCAAAATAAAAGGGATTGGGTCAAAAGAAATTAAAACCCCAAATGAGGGGAAAGTAATCTTGAATAAAACCATTAAAAAAGTCAGCGAAGACATTGAAAATTTCAAATTTAATACGATTATTAGTTCTTTGATGGAGTTGTTGAATTTTTTCAGAGGAGGCAAATCCTCCTTCGAGAAAATAGATATTAAGCAAAAAGATTTGGAGAAAATTTTAATTTTAATTTATCCTTTTGCTCCCCACATTGCTGAAGAAATGTGGGAGAAACTGGGGTATCATAAAGGAAGCATTTCCCTGGAAAAATGGCCAAAACCAGACCCAAAATTTCTAAAGGAAGAAACCTTTGAACTGATTATCCAGGTTAACGGCAAAATGCGCGATAAGGTGAGTGTTCCGATGAATATTTCCGAAGAGGAAGCAAAAGAATTGACATTGGGGCGAGAAACAGTTAAAAAGTGGAGAGGAGGAAAAATTATAAAAAAGATAATATTTGTTAAAAATAAATTGATTAATATAGTTATATAAAATTCTAAGCACGAAATCCTAAATTCTAAACAAATTCCAAATTTTAAATCACAATATTTTAAACTGTTTAGGATTTAGAAATTAGGATTTAGGATTTCTTTTGCGAAGCAAAAGCTGTGTGCGGAATTGTCGGTTATATTGGAAAACAAAACGCCGTACCCATTAGCCTTGATGGCTTAAAAAGACTTGAATATCGGGGTTATGATTCGGCTGGTATGGCGCTTTTTGATTCCCGGAAAAAGAAAATTATTTGCGATAAGGTGGTCGGCAGAGTGAACTCCCTTGAAGACAAAGTTCAGGATGCCAATTACTCCAGCAATTGTGCCATTGCTCATACCCGTTGGGCAACTCACGGTGTGCCATCGGAAAAGAACGCCCATCCCCATAATGATTGCCAAAAAAATATTTATCTTGTTCATAACGGGATCATTGAGAATTATAAATTTTTAAAGGAAAAACTCCAAAAAGAGGGCCATAAATTTTATTCCCAAACTGATACCGAAGTTTTGGCTCATTTGATTGAAAAGTTTTTTAAAGGAAATTTAGAAGAAGCCGTGACTGAATCCTTAAAATTGGTTAAAGGAACTTATGGTTTAGCGGCGATTTCAAAGAATGACCCCGGGAAAATTGTGGCGGCGAGAAATTCGAGTCCCCTTTTAATTGGTCTTGGCAATGGGGAGTTTATGGTTGCTTCTGATCCTTCGGCAGTTATTTCCCGTACTCAAAAAGTAGTTTATCTCGAGGACGGAGAAATTGCCACCATTACGCCAGAAAACTTTTCTATTAATAATTTAAAGCAGAGAAAGATTTTCCGTCCCTACGTTAATTTGAAATGGGACTTTGAAGAAGCTACCAAATCCGGCTTTCCTCATTTTATGCTCAAAGAGATTTTTGAAACTCCCGAAACTATTGAAAATTCTATTCGAGGCAGATTAATTTTTGAAGAGGGACTGGCGAAACTTGGGGGACTGGAGCTCACCTTAGACGAACTTAGGAGGGTTTCTCGTTTGATAATTTGTGCTTGCGGCACCGCTTATTATGCTTCCTTAGTGGGGGAGTATATGCTTGAAGAATATGCAGGACTGCCAACCGAAGTTGAATTTGGTTCAGAATTTCGCTACCGTAAACCAATTCTGGACCAGAATACCGTTTTTTTAGCTGTTTCCCAATCCGGGGAGACTGCCGATACCCTGGCTGCTTTGCGGGAGGCCAAAAGAAAAGGAGTTTTGTCCCTGGGCATAGTTAATACCATTGGTTCCTCGGTTGCCCGGGAGACTGATGCCGGTGTATATAATCACGCCGGTCCGGAAATCGGGGTAGCATCTACAAAGGCTTTTGTTTCCCAACTTACAGTTTTTTCTTTACTTACCCTGCTTCTGGGCAGGCAGCGACAACTTTCCCAGGTTATGGGGCAGAGGATTGCCAAAGAAATTTCAGCCATGCCAGGAAAGGTTAGGGAAATTTTAAAATTAAATTCTCAAATAAAAAATCTTGCCAAAAAATATAAAGATTATAACCACTTTTTATACATTGGAAGAAAATATAATTACCCGATAGCTTTAGAGGGCGCCCTGAAAATTAAAGAAGTTTCCTATATTCATGCCGAAGGATATGGAGCCGGAGAAATGAAACACGGCCCCCTCGCTTTAATTGACGAGAATTTTCCCACTTTTGCAATTGCTCTCTCTGACAGTGTTTATGAAAAAATGATTTCCAATATTATGGAAATTAAGGCAAGGGGGGGGAGGGTTATAGCTTTGGCGACAATTGGCAATAATGAAATCAAAAAAATAGTTGACGATGTAATCTATATTCCCAAAACTTTGGAAATGCTTTCCCCAATTTTAGCGGTTGTGCCATTGCAGCTTTTTGCTTATCACGTCGGAGTTCTGCGCGGATGCGATGTTGATAAACCCAGAAATTTGGCTAAGAGCGTTACCGTTGAGTAAATTATGAAAGGCTCGGGAAGTAGCCCTTTCGACACGTTCGTTCACTTCCAGCGGCTGTTCCCACTGTGCACTTTTTAACGGCTCGCGAGGACGCTCGCCTAAAGTGCCCGCCAAAGCCAAGTAGATTGGCTTTGGCCTCACTAAGTCCTCGTCCCGCTTAGCGGGACCGCGGATTGTCTCAAGAGTCACATTCCCTCGCCTTTATAAAGATATTCTTGGCAGCAGCCTTCACAACTATTGACAAGGCTATTTTTTTTGCTAAGATTTGGTTGATACCTTGGAAATAAAAAAGCCTGCCAAAATTTTAGAAAAGCTTTGGCGAGGCAAAGGAGGCAAAAATGGTAATGAATATCTGGGCCAAAAGGGGCGATAAAGTTATATATAAATATCCCAATAACGGTTACCCTCATGACCAAGAAGATGCAAAGAAATATCTGGTATTAAACAAAGTGTATACCGTCAAAGAGACTGTGGTTTGGGATTCTATTTCGTATGTTTGGTTAGAAGAAATTCCGGGAATACCATTTAATTGCGGTCATTTTGAAGATTGCGGAGAGAATTAGCGCACCTTAAAAATAAAAAATAAAAAGCCCGCCTACGCCCCGAGCTTGTCGAGGGGCTATGGCGAGGCAAAGGAGGCAAAATGATGAGAGAAGAACTTGTTAAAATTCTGGATGAGGCTGATAAAGCTTACAATGATAAGCAATACCAGGAGTCAATAGATTTAGTAACGAAATATTTTCTGGAGTCTCGAGGAACCACACCTGATTTGAATGGTCGCGCTCAAGCAAGAGTGGGTTGGTGTTTATATTATTTAGGCCTTCAAGACAATCCCAGGCGGCAAGAAGGAATAATTGACAATCCAGATAACCTTTTGGAAGCAATTAAAGTTTGGAAAAATGTTTTGGAATATGAAATCAATCCCAAAATCCGACTTTCTGTTTTAAATGGATTGCCATTAGCCCTTCGTTTCTTTAATAAACCAGCAACCTATCAATGGAGTGATTTAGGGATTCAGGAGGCCGAAGCAGCTGGCGATGATTCTTTAGTAATTAAAGCCAAAAATACTAAGATTGTTTTACTAAGAGAAGATGGTAAGTATGCGGAAGCAAGAGAGCTTGCCGAAGAAGTTTATACTTTGGCAGTTGGAATCCGGGATTTTCGAACCGCTGGTCATGCCAAACAGAACCTTGGCGATACTATTCGTCTGGAGCTCAAAAATACTCAAAAGACCGAAGCTGAGAAAAGATTTTTGCTGGTTGAGGCCTTCCAGGCCTACAAAATAGCCGAAATGAAATATAATTTTTTTGAAGCAGAAACCGGCGAGAAAGCCACTGCCCACATTGAAGCAGCTCAGAAAAAATCCGGAGAATGCATGAAGGAAATTAAAAGTTTGGAAGAAAACTAAGTAAAATAAAAAGCCCAACTATTTTTTAGTTAGGCTTTTTTTGTGCAGCAATTATCAAATGGGTGTCAAAATAAGGAATTTCAATGGCGCCCGGACCGTCTTTCCATTCAAAAAGTTTGAAATCCTTGGAAAACATTTGAGTAAAATAAGGCAAAAGATAACTTTCCAATTGGATAATTTCGAATCCGGTTTCCTCCAGAATTGACTTGGCTTTTTCCTTTGTCCAGAAACCGAATTTTTCTTTCATTTCCACCGGCCAGTTAATTTCCGGATATTGATACTTTACCGCTAATTCATAAGCATTCTCTTTGGATAAAGCCAGGAATAATCTTGTCCTGCGGGGATTGAGATAATCATGGATTTTCAGCCAAGGGGCTTCCATGCGATTAATAATTTTTTGGAATCTTTCAAAAAGTTCTGATTTGAGCGGTTGAATCAAGACCCGGTCAGTTTCAGAAGGCGGTTTTATTCCGTCTCTGATTACAAGGATGCCATTTGGTAGAAGACAATTATAAATATTTTTTAAGACCAGCCTCACGTCTTCAATATTTTTTCTTTCCGAAAAAACTTCATGCAAAATTGACGAACAGACAACGGCACCAAATCCGGTTAGAAAGCCATGTCTTTCTAACAGAGCAAATCCTCTTTTGAGTTTCAGATTTTCAGCGGCGGTTTGAACCACTTTCACGTTTTTCTGGCCCCCGAATTTTTCCTTTAATATGCTTATCATTCTTGGGTCCCGGTCAACTGCAAAAATTTTGACTTTAAATTCTTCGGCCAGAGAAAGCAGAGATTTGGTTAGTTCGCCTCCGCCAGCACCCAAGTCCAAAATGTTTCCTTTGCGTTTCGTTAAGGCCTCACGCAAAATAGGAATGATTTTTGCTGATTTATCATTGGCGCTTTTTGCCATTGAATTGACATAAATTTCAAAACCTTCTTTGCATCTGTCCTGTTTGTTCACAATCACCCCTCCATTTTGCTAAAGAACTTACACTATATTATATTATAAAAATAAATAATTTTCAACCCCGAATCTGGCAATATCCTGATAAAATTATCTTCTAAATCATTCAAAATTTAAATTTACCCCGTTAGAAATTCGCGATGATTTAACGCGTTGTAGCTCAAATTAATGCTCTGGTTTGTTGTTTTCTTGCCAGAAAAGAACATTATTGTTCTTTTCTGGCCGCGAATAGACATTGCGAATTTCTAACGGGGTTTACTTCACAAGCCATTGATAATAGAAAAAATTTTGGAAAAATTTTTTCTGTCCAAGATTTCTAACGGGGTCAACCCCCCATTTAAATGCAGTCTTGTCCCAGTACTAGTCCCGCCTCTGGCGGGACAGTACGGGACTGCGCCCCGAACCGAGCTTCGCTCTGGTTCGGGGCTTGCAAAATTTTAAAATTTATGGTATACTTATATGTACCATGAAAATAGAAGATCTTTATAATAGGGAGAGAGAAAATGAGAGTTCTGATTTTGGTGGATTATTTTAAAGAAGAAGCGGTTAATTTAATACCAGAATTAATCAGATGGTTTTCCGAGAAAAATGTTTTGGCAATAGTCCAGCGGGGAGAGGAGATCGGGTCCTTGCCAAAGTTTAACTTTGCTGTTTTGCTTGGCGGAGACGGCTTTATTATGAAAACAGGGTTAAAACTGGTTTCCCAAAAAATTTCTTTTATGGGAATTAATTTCGGAACGCTTGGTTTTCTGGCAGTAGCCGAGCAAAATAACTGGCCAGATGTTCTCCAGAAAGTAATTGCTGGCCAATATGCTATAGACAAACGTTTGATTCTGGATGTGGTTCATATCAGTGAAGCGGGAGTTAATAACTATGAGGCGATAGGCGATGTTTATATTCGACATGCCGAAGCAATGGTGAAGGTCAAAGTGACCGTTGACGGGGATTTAGTTCACCAGAATTTGCGAGGTGATGGAGTAATTATAGCTACCCCGACCGGTTCGACGGCCTATAATCTTGCTGCCGGCGGTCCAATCATCGAATCGGGTATAGCTATTACTCCAATCTGTGCTCATCCCGTCAATAAACGACCCATTTCGGTAAAGGAATTCAGGGAGGTCGAAGTAACTTACCTTGGAACCAAAAGCAGCAGAGAGAGCGAAATGGGATGCTTCTTGTTTGTGGATGGACAGAAATACCGCCTTGAAGCCGGGGATAGAGTAATAATTCATAAATCTCCAAAGAAAGCACGCTTTATTGTTCCAAAAGGTTTCAGTGTTTTTGATGCCATTCAAAAGAAATTAGGACTTTCGGGATAAAGAAAGTTAAAAAGCTGACAAAATCTGGTCAGCTTTTAAGTTTGGTGAATAATTGCCTCCCCGTCTAGTAAAAATATTTTATGACAAATTCTCGCGATCGCAGAAATTTGTCATAAAATTCAATTATTCACCAAACTCGCTTTTTGATTATTGTCAAATTTTTAAAATTGGCATAACATATAACTATATGGAAAAGATTTTATCAAAAAGGGTCGGGGAGAGAATAATTCTTTTGGGAAATGAAGCGATTGTAAGAGGGGCCTTAGAGGCCGGGGTTAATTTTGTTTCAACTTTTCCCGGAACACCGGCTTCGGAAATTGGCGATGTTTTTTCCAGGATTTCAAAGAAAGCTGGAGTTTATTTTGAATTTAGCACCAACGAAAAAGTGGCTTTGGAAGCGGCGGCTGGTGCCGCTTTTTCTGGTTTGAATTCGCTAGTTGCAATGAAGCATTTCGGCCTGAATGTTGCCTCTGACGCCTTGCTGCCAGTTGTTTATACCGGAGTTGAGGGAGCGATGGTGGTAATGGTTGCTGATGACCCAGGCTGCTGGAGTTCGGCTCAAACAGAACAAGACAGCCGATATTTTGCTGAATTGGCTCATATTCCGATGATTGAACCGTCTGACCCCCAAGAATGCAAAGATTTTACAAAATTTGCTTTTGAAATTTCGCATAAATTTAAAATCCCCATTTTGTTAAGAATAACGACGAGAGTGGCACACCAACAAACGCCAGTCAAACTATCCAATATCCAATATCCAATATCCAATATCCAAAAACATATTAAAAAAGGACGATTTAGTACGATGCCGCCGAATGTATTAAGGATGAAAAAGGAACTTTTGGAAAAAACAGAAAAAATCAGGGACTTTTCCAAAAACTTTCCAATCAACCAGATTTACAGAGGTCCGACCTCTGTAAAATCCAAGATAGGGGTTATTTGTTCGGGAGTTTCTTATTTGTATGTTATGGAGGCAATTGGGGAACTTGGATTAAATTTATCAGTTTTAAAACTCGGTTTCACTTATCCTTTTCCGGAAAAAATAGTGGGAAATTTTATTAAAAAACTTCAAAGAGTTTTGGTGGTTGAGGAATTGGAATCCTATCTTGAAGAACAAGTCAGGGCTGTGGCTAAAGACATAAATCCAAAATTGGAGATTTTTGGCAAAGACCTACCAAAAATTGGGGAGCTAAGGCCTGAATATGTAAAAGAAGCAATTTCCAAAATTTCTGGAAAGAAATCAAAATTTAATTTCAAGACCCATCAACAAAATTTTCAAAAATTAAATTTACTCAAGCGATTTCCTAATCTTTGTCCCGGTTGTCCTTACTGGTTGGTTTTTTCTGGCATAAAGAAAGCGGCGCCAAAAAATACCATTTTTGGCGGGGATATTGGCTGTTATATGCTGGCCGGCTGTCCGCCGCATAATATTCAGGATTGGTTGATTTCAATGGGCTCATCGATCGGCATTGCCCATGGCATATCAAAAATCCAATATCAAAAATCCAATATCCAAAATCCAAAGGTTATTTCAATTATTGGCGATTCTACTTTTTTTCATGCCGGCATTCCGGGTTTGATTAACACAGTTTTCAACAAGTCAAATCCTTTAATTATAATTCTGGATAATGGTACAACAGGTATGACCGGCCATCAGCCCCATCCCGGAGTAGGGAAGACCGGTTCAGGAGAAGAAACTCGGGCAATAAAAATTGAAGATATAGTTTCGGCCTGCGGAGTGAAAAATTTAAAAATCATTGACCCGATAAATCAAGATGAATTTGTTAATACAATTAAAGAGTTTTTAGATAAAAAGGAGGTTTCGGTGATTATTGCCAGACATCCTTGTGTCTTTCTTAAAAAATGAAAAAAGATTTTAACATTGTTATTGTCGGAACCGGCGGTCAGGGTTTAATTACCCTGCTTAAAATTTTGGCTGAAGCGGCAATGCTTCAGGGCTTTGATGTTAGAACTTCAGAACTTCATGGTCTTTCTCAAAGAGGCGGTTCGGTTGAATGTCATATCAGATTTGGGAAAAAAGTTTTTTCTCCCTTGGTTGAGGCCGGCGGCGCCGATTTGATAATCGCTTTGGAGCAAAACGAAGCTTTGCGCGCTTGCTATTACGGTTCAAGGCAAAAAACAATTTTTTTGTTAAATAAGTTGAATATCTTTACGCCCGCTTCCTCTGGAAAAACTCTGACAATAGACAGAATCTCAGGGGACTTGAAAAAATTCTCAAAAATAGTAATTTTATTAGATGGTTCAGAAATAGTGAAAAAAGAAACCGGCGCTATTGTTGCAACCGGCATTTATATGTTAGGATATGCTATTCATGACAGTTTGATTCCTCTTAAAGAAAAATTTATTCTGGAAGCAATGAAAGGTATAATAAAAGAAAAATATTTGGAATTAAATTTGAAAATTTTTAATTTATAAATTTTGTGGTGAAAAAAAATAAAAAGAATATAGTTTGTCTTGGCGGCGGGAATGCCATGCCCAAAGCCGTTTTGGCCGGGCTTAAAAAATATCCCATTAAGCTTTCGGTTATTTGCGCAATGCTTGATTCTGGCGGCTCGGCAGGGAGGTTAAGAAAAGACTATAATATTACCTCTCCCGGTGATACCCGTCGGGCTTTTATTGCTTTAGCAAATACTTCGCCGGTAGTTGAAAATTTATTGAATTACCGTTTCGAAACCGGCGATTTGAAGGGTCATAATCTCGCCAATCTTTTAATTACGGCTTTGGAATTAAGCACCGGCAGTTACGAAAAAACACTTGAAGAAATGGGTCGGCTTTTAAATGTTGAACATCAGATTTTGCCGGCAACGCTTGATAACTCCAATCTTTATGCTGTTTTGGAGAATGGAAAAATAATTTCGGGCGAGACAAATATTGATATTCCAAAGCACGATGGAAATTTAAAAATTAAAAAAGTTTTTTTAAAACCGAAAGCCAAAGCTTATCCAAAGTCGATCGAAGCAATAGCTGATGCCGATTTGATAGTCGTTGGGCCGGGAGACCTTTATTCTTCAATTGCCCAAATTTTGCTGACTGATGGAATGTCGGAGGCGATTGAAAAGGGCAAGGCCAAGAAAGTTTTTATTTGCAATTTGATGACAAAATACGGCGAGACCAATAATTTTTCAGTTTTAGATTTTACAAATGAGGTTGAAAAATATTTAGGGGCAGGTCTTGATTTTGTGATTTTTAATAATGAAAAGCCATCCTTATCAAGGCTTAATGCTTACAGAAAGAGCCATCCGGAGTTATTGGGAATGGTAAAATTTGATAAAAATTTAAAATCCGATAAGAAATTTAT
>Ga0315282_10013401_pt1 | contig 12370 bp, 8 predicted proteins | sample YL17G07_20_MG_FD_203693 | JGI IMG/M metagenome (GOLD analysis project Ga0315282, IMG submission 203693) | Sediment microbial communities from Yellowstone Lake, YNP, Wyoming, USA - YL17G07_20 | ecosystem: Environmental > Aquatic > Freshwater > Lake > Sediment | place: USA: Wyoming | collected... | reverse complement strand
GAGGCCCTTGCCGAGGAAGAACGTGTAGTAGCGCGCCGTAGTCTTGGCCTTCAGTACGAGCGCGCGGTCACGGTCCGTGACCCCCTGCTCATTCGGCGCCCAGCCGACCTCCGTGAACCACACGTCGACCGACGAGATAGCGCCGTTCGCCTCGCGCGCAAGGCGGCCGTGCCGGGTCCCGTAGATCTCCGTGGTGATGGGCGCCATGTCGCGGATGACGCTCTCGGTCTGGAGATAGGTCGCGAAGTACTCCGGGAAGCTGGCGGTGTAGCTCGGGTAGAACGTCGGCGGGCTCTCGCGCTCCAGACGAGCGTTGTAGCAGTCGTCTCGCTGCATGTCCTTCGGGTAGGTCTTCTCGCCTGCGTAGGGGTGTTTGCTGAGGGCGGTCACGCGCGGAGGTTCGGTGGACGAGGCGGGCCAGGGGATGGTGTTGGAGAAGCCGTCGCAGAGCCTCACGCCTGCGAAGTCGGCGGGGTGCTTATCCACGTACGTCGCGGTCTCCTTGACGAGGTCGCTGAATATGTCCTCTCCCCGGTAGTCGACCAGGTCGGGCTCGTAGTAGGCGTTGATGAGGAGGAAGTTGGAGCCGAAGGACAGCTCGTTCCAGATCTCCATATCGAAGCCGAGGTCCTCCCGGCCGGTAGTGCCGAGTGCCCCCGCCGCGAACCGCGCAACGGCCCCGACGTATGTGAGCCAGCCCTTCACCGTGCGCGTGTAGTCCTCGCTCCCCGGAGGAGAGAAAGGGCGGTACTTGAGAGTCGCCATCGGGACGCGCGCGCTTGTGTCGCCCAGGCCCTTCGGCAGCGGCTTTGAGAGGGTCACAGTGTCGCCGTCGACCGAGGTTACAAGCGCCTCGCACGCCCAGTAGTCGGTGAGGTTGCAGAGGCCCGAGTAGCCGGGCACGAGGTCCGAGGTGTCCGTGAGGCGTACCTCGGTGTCGCCCTGCTTGGCGGGCGCGGCGAGCTCGCGCTCGTAGAAGCGGGTGGGGCAGGGCGCGCCTTGGTGAGCGTTCAGCAACAGGAGCGGCCCGATGCCCCGCGACGCGCAGGCCCGCAGCCGGCGGCCAAGCCGTTCCTGGGCGGCATCGGGAAGAGCGTCGTCCCACCCGAGGTTCCCCCAGCCGATTTCGATCCGCGCCTGCCGGACGCCGTGCCGCGCGAGCATCTCGGCAATGAGGTCTTCGTTCGCCCCATCGGGCGCGGTGAAGCCGACGCCGATCCCGTCGAGGAAGTGCTGCGCCGGTACGGTCTCGAGGTACGCCCGCCACGGCTGCAGCCACTGCGAGTGCGCGCCGAACTCGACGGCGGTGAGGTAGCGCGGATCTGTGTACGCCTCGCCAAGCCCGTGCCAGTCCCCCCGTGGGGCCGCCGTCCCGGCTGCCATCATGAACAGGACCTCTGATAGGGCCAAGGTGGCGGGTAGCAGGCGGACGGACATGGCGGGTCACCTCGATCGGCGACCAATTCGCCTGGGAAGGGCAGTTGCCCTGCGGGCGAGGGCCGGAGCCGCCCGCCGGACGCCTTCGCCAGACTGTAACCTTCCGCACACCGATTGCGTATACCCGGCAGAGGACCACAACCCACCAGCGAGGAGTCACAGCCATGAAGATCGTGCGAACGGCTCTGGTACCGGCGATCGCGCTTGTGATGTGCTGCCTTGTTCTGACCCCGCCTGTGCTGGCTCAGGCGCCGCCCGACAAACCCCCGCCTGACGAGGCGGCCGCGCAGATGGACAAGGCGGCGGAGGACATCGGCGGGGCGATCGAGGCCGGGATGGCCGGCTTCGAGAAGGCCATGGACGCCTGGTCCGAGCAGTTCGAGGCGAGGATGGAAGCCTGGGGCAAGCAGCTCGAGGCCAGGATGGAGGCTTGGGGCAAGCAGCTTGAGGCCCAGATGGAGGGGCTCGGCCAACCGGGCGAAGGCGGAGCTGCCGGGGTGCCTGAGTTGCCGAACCTGGGCGCGATTCCCCTGTTCGGGCCGGCCGAGGGCGGCAACCCGTTCGCGATGCTCGCGGAGCTGCCGAAGATGCTGGAGCAGATCATGAGCATGATCCAGGAGCAGCTCAAGGGCATACAGAACCTGTTCCCGTCGGGCCTGCCGGGCCCGCCGACCGAGGGGGCGGCTCCTGAGAGCCCGGCCGACCCAGCGCCGCCAACCACCAGATAGCGCCAGTCCAGCGCCAGCCACCGCCCGGGGCCGCGGGAGTGCTCTCCCGCAGGCGTGCTCCTTGCGGGTGCGCGAGTCCGATGCACACGGTGTCACACGGAACGGGTGGGAGCCAGCGGCAAGACACGTTGGGTCACGTCGCACGAGGAGCGGATTGCTGACTGCCGATTCCACCGTGACGACCAACGGGCCTGTGTCAACGTCACCGGCCACGTGGAGTCGCCACTAGTGAGGGTACTTATTCGCGTTTCGCCCCCCCCCCCCCCGATAATGGAAAACAAGCGTTGACGTACAGTTGGGAATCTGCCACACTGACCCGGTACTACTCTGGTTGGGAGGCTGACGATGTGTAGGTTCCTCGCGGTTGCGCTTGTGGTTCTAGGCCTCCTCGGTGAGGTGCTGGCGGCGTGCGCCGCCGAGCCCGGTGGTGTCGGTCTTCAAGCCGAACCCGAAGACCCCCTTGCACCGCCGTTCCTCTGCGTGCTGCCATCGGGCGGCACGGGGGGCCTCGACCCTGAGGCGTACATCCGGCGTGCGCTGACGGCTCCGAACCCGGGCGAAGAGCTCGCCATCGTGACGGCTCCTCTGGGCATCCGTGTCGCCCGTTACCCGCAGCAACCTGCCTCCGAGCCCAAGGAGGACGACTGGTACGCCACCCACCGGCAGAGCGTCGAACCGTTGCTGCCGGTGCTGCAGAGCCTGCCGAAGGAGAGTCTGGGCCCGCTCTGCCGTGGGGATGTGGTCGTTCTCACACCGTACCGAGAGGCGCTCGAACGCCAACTGGCGGCAGTGGGGTTCGCCGGGTCCAATGAGCTCCCGCCCGATGTGCGGGCGGCCGCTGTTGGCATCGTCGCCGGGCTCACGGTCTCGCCCTCTGTGGAGGTCGTGTCAGGCCCGGGGTCCGGCGCCCCGACGACCGGGCGCTTTGGCATGAGGTTCATCTGTGACGCTCAGCACTATAACTTCCACGGGGTCCAGCTCAGTCCAGATGGGTCGCTGGCCTGGGAGTGGAAGGACGCCACGATCGCGAAGCGTGCGTCACCGGACCCTCAGTGGCGTATGGGCTCGGGGTGGGGCGAACGCGTCGCAGAGGGGGCGGACATCCGGGCGTTTGCTATGGACGCCGAGGGAGCTGCCGTGGAGCTGGCCGGGCTGTCAGGCCGCACCGTGGGTGAGGTGCTAGGCGAAGCGTTACCTGCGCCTCCGGGGGGGCTTGCGATCGACGACGCGCTCTCCGTGCGGCGGGTTTTTGCCACCGGGGGGCAGGTCTCGCGGAGGACCGTGGTGGACGCCATCTTCTGCTCGGCTTGGGTCGGCCTGACCGGGCCGGGCGCAGACGGGACGCGGACGCTCTTCAGTGACCCCGCAGGGCCGTGGGCCATGACATTCGCACGCCGATCTGAGGCCCGGCGTGCGCTCGATCCCGACATCACCTCCCAGGTGGACGAGGTGTTCGGAGCCGCGTGCGATCGGCCGATGCTGCGCGCCTTGGGGATCGATCCAAGCCGCTTCGCGGAGCGGTGGACAGGGGGGTGGACGGATCTGCGGCCCGAAGAGGCGAAGTGGCTAGCGGACCAGTTGACGGCCTACGCGACCTTCGGCACAAGATCGTCGCCCCTTAAGAAGGCTGTCGGTGAGTGGGCAGAGCACCCGGAGGGCCTCAGCGTGAGCGTCATGTACCATTACGTACTGCTGATCGGCTACTGCGTGCCGTGGTCCACACCCGGCCCGGGCGCGCTGGATGTCACCGGGGCAAAGCCACCGCCCGAGTCATACTACACCAAACTCGGTGCCCACACCGACCTCCCCATGCTGAGTGGGCGTTGCGCGCGGCTGACAGTGTACTAGTCGGCCCGGGCGGGTCGCCTCGTGACGGTTGTCCGACGTTTCATGTTGAGGAGGAGTTGAGCATGCGCAATTGGCCATATCTTGCCGTCGCCGTTATGTCGTTGCTCCTCGTGTCATGTCCCGCCTCGTGGGCCATGTGGCCGCCAGGCGTGGTGTGGTCCTATACCCCTGCGCCTGAGACGAACTACGAGGGGCTAGAGTACGATCATGAACTGACGCCTGGGCAGGTGGTTATCGTCGGGCTAACGGTGTTCGATATGGACACCTATTGGGTCTATGGAGTGCCCGGCGAGGACGAGGATACCGCTTGGTCGTGGAGCGCCATCTACGAGTCGCTCCCGCCAGGCACGTCCGGCACCGTGGGGTTCGACCCCACTGAGGGATCAAGCGTCTTTGCTACATACACGGCCCCCGCCCAATGCCCGAGCCGCCTGAGCCGGGGATACCGGGCTGGGTGGACGAAGTCGACATCCTCGCGACCAACTCCAACCTCATTCCGGCTCGCCGGGACCTGATCCAGGAGTTCCCGCTCTACTTCAACCGGCAGGTAGAGGAGTGACGAAGGAGGAGCACGGCAGCGGAGTTGAGTGCGAGACCGCCGTCCAGAGCACGTGGCCACTCGGGGCCGTGGGAATGCTCTCCCGCGGCCCTGTTCTGCGAGGGCGCACAACGCCCGCACGCGGTCATACACAGAAGAGCCGATGGCAAGTGGCTACGGAGGCTGGGCTAGCCGTGTGCGTGGCGGGAGCCACGACCCATTCACCGCCCGTTCACCGGTCGTGGCGCGAGCCCTCGCGCGCCGACGTCGCGGCCGGCGGCCGGTAGCTCTGCCACGAGGTCGGCGGAGCGCCATACCGGCTTGACAGGGCACGCCACGCCGTAGAAAGCGGAGCCCCGGCAACGCGCGCCAGGGCTCTGTGAGTCTCTGATGTCTGTGGCTGTCTACTTCTTGCGGAGCTTCCGCACGATCCCGCCGACCAGCGGCGCCGCGCCCACGAGGGCGAACGCCGGAAGACCGGGGGCAGGGGTGTAGCTGACGTCATCAATGACGAAGTGGTCCCCGTAGTACGGAAAGTCGTCGTGGTGACTTCCGGAGCCAGCTGTGGGGTCCATTCCGACAAAGTCCAGATCCGTCCAGTTGAGGATCAGGTCACCCCCGTCGAACTGGGCGTACACTGTCTCCTGATACCTGATCTCCCCGTTGCGGTAGCCGGTGATCTGTACGGGCTGGTCGTCGTTGCACCATGCCCCTATGCGCATGGAGTTCAGGTCGAACGAGGGGAAACCAGTGGACTGGCCATAGGGCACTCTGAAGTCTATCGGCAGGGCCCACGCAGTGAAAGCGGCAACCTCCCCGTTGCAGGTGTTGCCGAAGCCACCCAGGTCGCTGTAGATGGTGCTCTCATAGCTCAAGGACGCCCAGGCGGCGTCGATGGACCATTCGAGCCCACCATAGGTCTCTGGGCCGCCCGACGCGGGACCCAACCAGCCCCATCCATCAGGGTTAGATGCCAGGTCTTCGAACGTGATAGTTACAGCGCTCGCCGGCACGGCGAGCAAGACTGCCGAGACCAGCAACACAACACAAGGCAGCAACTTACGCATGACGTACCCCCTTCAGTAGATGCGCCTCCCCATGGGAGACGGTACTGCAGGGAAGGTGGCCGACCGTGCTACGCACCCGGACACCGGTACCTTCCCCCCCCACGTGGCACCCCAGCCTCGTCCGAGCATGGGCACGTCCAGACGAACATAGCCAACGGCACGAGCTAGGGCGCGAAGGCTTCCGCTACGGACCAGACGGTCGAATCTTACGCCGCATGGACTCGTTGTCAATAGCCAGTCTCAGTTGCCAATAGCGACAAGAAGCCGGCCTTGAGCAGGAGTGTGAGCCCGGCCTCCGCGGCATAGCCCCCATGTGTGATAGGCCCCTGGAGCTGGCCCCGTTCGTGGTGGACAGCTCGGGGTGGCTCCCCTAGACGCCGCCCGCGGCCCCATTCTGCCTGTCAGACCCCGCCGCACAGAGAGGAGCCCTTCACGCTCCGGCCGAACCACGAGCGCCGAATCCTCTAGTACGCGCCTCGGGGGCTACCTAAGGCAACCACGCGGGATTCACGCCCCTCACCCCGACCCTCTCCCGGGGGGAGAGGGAGCACGGCGGGAGAGGGCGTATGCACGAGAGGACATCCACATGGCGCGCATCGCACTCATCGGAGCGGGCAGCGGGTTCGGCGGGCGGCTGTCGACTGACATACTGTCATTCCCCGAACTCCGCGACGGCACGATCGCTCTCGTCGACATCAACCAGGAGGCGGTCAATACCGTAGCCGGCTTCGTCCGCCAGGTCGTCGAGGCTCACGGAGCACCGACCAAGATCGAGGCCACGACCGACCGGCGCGAAGCGCTCGATGGCGCGGACTACGTCGTCGTCGCGATCAGCGTCGGCGGGCCCGCCTACAACGGCGTGCCCTTCTTCCATGAGATCGACATCCCGCGCAAGTACGGCGTAAGCCAGCAGATCGGCGACACGCTCGGCCCCGGCGGGGTCTTCCGGACCCTCCGCACAGCGCCCGAGATGATCGCGATCTGCGCGGACATGGAGGAGCTTTGCCCCGACGCCTGGCTCATCAACTACACGAACCCGATGGCGATGCTCACATGGGCGATGGACGAGGCCTCGCCCGTGAAGAAGGTTGGCCTGTGCCACAGCGTCCAGGGCACCGCGTGGCAGCTCTCCAACTACATAGGCGCGCCGTTCGAGGAGATGACCTACTGGGTCGGCGGCATCAACCACATGTCGTGGTTCCTCCAGCTCGAGCGCGCCGGCGAGGACGCCTATCCCGCGCTCCGCGACGCGCTAGAGGACCCGGAGACGTTCAAGAAGGACCCGGTGCGGTTTGAGGTGATGCGTCACTTCGGCTACTTCGTCACCGAGTCGACGCCGCACATGTCGGAGTACGTGCCCTACTTCCGCAAGCGGCCGGACATCATGGAGCGCTTCGATCTCCACCAGTCGACACCGGAGGAGAAGCCATTGCGCCCGTACGGCCACTGGCGGAACGACAAGGCGTTCAGCAAGGAGGCCGCACAGGAAGCAGCCAAACAGGGGCCGTCGAACGAGTACGCCTCCCGCATCATCCATTCGATTGAGACGAACACGCTGTACCGCTTCAACGGCAATGTGCGGAACGAGGGGCTCATCCTCAACTTGCCGTACGGATGCTGCGTCGAGGTGCCGTGCATGACCGACGCGTGCGGCGTAAGGCCGTGCGCGGTCGGGGAGCTGCCGGTGCAACTCGCGGCGCTGAACAACGCCAACGTCGTGGTGCAGCAGCTCACTGTCGAGGCGGTTCTTGAGCACGACCTTGAGAAGGCGTTCATGGCGGTCGCGCTCGATCCGCTGACGGCGGCCGTGTGCTCGCTCGCCGAAGCGCGGGCGATGTTCGACGAGATGGTGGGGGCGCTCACGCCGTGGCTCGAGAGGGTGATGTAGGGCGCGACCGGCAGGTCGGCCGAGGATCGCATGTAGGGGCGGCCCAGTGTGGCCGCCCGTCCTGCCCCTCACCCCGCCCTCTCCCCGCAATGCGGGGCGATGGAGCAAGGGTGACCGGCAGGTCGCCCGCAGTAGGCCGGGCGGGGGTACACTGCCCTTCGTCACGCTCGCCTTCAGGTGCGTTCAGGCTCGCGGCTCCGGGCTGACGGTTCCACCTGTTTGCACGCTCTTAATGCGTTCTCGCCTGCCCCTACACCGTCTGCCCTATCGCCAGGGCGATAGCGGATCCTGCGACCACAACCGCGATGCCGAGCCAGCGGGCGAGCGGGCGCTTGCCCATCCGGCGGGCCAGTAGGTACGCCGCGCAGCCCAGCGCTGCTGCCGCCCCGACGCCGGCCAGGCTGAAGCCGGAGACGACCCCCCCGCCGTCGATGCCGAGCAGGATGGCCACGATCGCGAGCGGCATGTACCCGCCCAACATCACGAAGCCGCCGAGAACGATGCCCCATGCGAGCGCGCTCCCAAGCGGCTTGCCGCTCAGGCGCACGATGTACGCGCCGACCGCGCACGCGGCGACACCCACCAGGAGGAAGTAGGCGCCTGTTGAGGGCAACCCAACCTGCTGGATGACGGTGCGGAACCGCCACTGCTCCTCCGATGGACTCAGAACCGCGTCCTCATCGTACTGCCCCGGCCCAAACCTAGTGCGCAGTCGGGTTAGGGCTAGGCCCTTGGGGTAGTCCAACCCGGCCGGCAGCCGTTTCTCCGCAGCCTCGTGGGGGAACAACCGGTCGGGGGAAGGTGCGTCCCTGCAGTACTCCACGACGAACGTGGGCCGCTCATCGCTGTGGGCTATGGCTCCCAGTCTGTCGTCGTAGGCTTGCCTCGGGTCGGCGAACCAGCCCAGGCCCGCGATGTTCATCAGTGAGGTCGGGTAGTTGGCGACCTCAACGCGCTGTGCCGCGATCACGTACAGGATGACCTCCGCCTCCCCGTCGACCGGGCTGATCCCTGAGATGGCGAGGGGGAAGACGGGCTCGTCGGCGTCGAACGCCAGAGCCAAGGGAGGGAGCCGAAACCGGGGCTCCGCGGCCTCCGGGCTCGTGACCCGGACGGCGGTGAAGGCCCAGCCGCGCGACACGTAGCCCGCCAAGACGGGCCTCGCGTTGTCGGGCACCACGTAACCGTGGTCTGTGAGCCACTCCACGAGCGCGTTCGGCGCGTCGGAGGTGAGGGTGGTGATCTCGTGGGAGCCCACGGTCGCCACCTCGTGGACCGTAACGCCTGTCGGCGCCGTGGCCGCCTCGCCGGCCGACTTGGTGCCCCACGTGCGCAGGTCGAGCCTGGGCACAGGCTTGAACGTCGGCGCTGTCATGCGATCGAGCCACTCGAAGAGCCCTACGTCGACCTCGCAGGCGTCTCGGACCCTGACGAGCGCCGGCGTGGGCACCACCCATGCCAGCTCCCCGGCAGCGCCCTCGACCACAGTTTGGACGATCAGCGTCTCTCGCCCTTGGTCGTAGATCACGAGGCCGCGTTGGTCGCCCATCTGGGCCGGGGTCTGGGCATAGCGGCCCTTGCCGAACGCAACCCCATCGGCCGCGGCCACATGCGCCACGAGGGCCAGCAGTGCCAACGCTCCCAATGCACGGCCCAACGCCGCCACCACCCTTTGCCACGACCGGATAGTGAGCCTACTGCCCGCGAGGCCGGGCCGCGGGCGCCGGCGCGGCCGGCGTCGGGGCCAACGCGCTCTGCTCGGCCACGTCGACCACAACGCACTCGCCCTTGGGCACGTTCTGGTTGATCGTCTTGTCTTGTCCGCCGTCGCGGTAGACGAGCGATACGCGTCCGGCCTCACCCGGCGAGAACAGACCGATGGGACTGCCCACCGCGCACAGCACCCGGGTGGCGGCCTGCAGGCCACGACCGTCGGAGAGCTCGTTGGAGATAGGCCAGGCCATCTCAGGCGCGAGCTCCGAGCCGGCGATCAGGACGTTGCGCCCGCTCGTCCCGTAGCGGAACTCGGTAATAACGACAGTGTCGTCGCGGCTCGCGGCGGCGCCGCCTTCCGCGGGCGTCGACTGAGCCCCGGCCGGGTGCACGACCACGAGCGGGGTCGCGTCCGTCAGCCCGGCCGGCGAGAGCGAAACGCCCCACGCGCCTGAGCCCGCGACGGCGCAGGGGAGCTGGGCTTCCTTGTAGGTCGCCTGCGCGGGCCCGGAGTCAAGAGTATCGATGTGGCCCGTCCCTAGACCGAACGACCGCCTCACCGCGTCCCATTCGTCCGAGGTGCCGACGTCCGGGATCGGGCCGCAGACTTGGAGCACGCAGGGCTTGCCGAGGTTGAACACATCAGCGGGCAGCCCCTCGAGCGGCGCGGGCATCGAGCCGTCGGCCTTCCTGGTCGCGACGATGTAGTAAGCGTCGGCCGGCCGGGAGCCGCTGGGCGCAGGTCCCACGACTATGTCGTATCCGGCCGCGGTAATGCCGTTGACGACGGCGGTCATGTTCTTGGGCGTGCTGTCGCCGAGGAGCATCACGTTGCAGACAGGCCGTGGGCGGCGGGCCGCCGCCACCTTCTTCAGGCGATCGATAAGGTCGGCGCTCAGCTTGTCGACGGTGCTCGGCGGAACGTCCAGGAAGAGGCCTTGAGGCGAGGAAAGCACCGTGCGGTACACGAGCGCTCCCTCGACTTCCTTGAGCGACGCCCACGCGGCCGAGAACGGCGAATCGCGGCCATAGTCGCGGTCGCCCGTGACGCCGGCCCATAGCATGTACTGGGTGGACCTTGCCTGTCCGAGGGCGAGCTCGTTCTTCGCCACGACGTCGAGCCCGGTGTCCAGCAGGGCGGCCGCGCCGCTCTCGGCACGACGAAGCGTCGCGTAGTCTCCCGCGAAGAAGACCTTGCCGGCCTGACGACAGGCATCGGCCGCTTCCTTCACCCAGTCATCGGGAAAGCCGCGGCCTGTGACGGAGTCGGCGCCGACGTCCTGCACGAGGTACGAGCACAGGCGGCCTATCTGCTCCGCGCTGAGGGGCTTGCCGGCGAGGGGCCGCGCGACAAGCGGCGAGGACTCCAGCGAGCAGGCCAGGCGTGTGATGTCGATCTGAGTGCCCATGCTGAGCTGCTTGGCCTGGGCGACGATCTGCTTCACGCCGTCCCCGGACGGCTCGAACCCGTAGTCGCTCAGCTTCGTTCCATCAGGGAACGCGGGATCCGGGAAGTAGAAGCGCGCGACTTGGTCCTGATCGGCGGTAGGGTCGACTCCGTAGACAGCGATAGCGCCGAAACCCTTGTCGCGGGCCCACTTGGCGAACTTCTGGTAATCGCCCGAGAACTCGCTATCCGGGCCGGTGATGTCGCTCATCGTGACTTTGATGCCGAGGACAAGCGACGAGCCCCCGGTCACGGCGCCGGAGGATGACCGGGTCTCGTTGGCGCCGACGGTTCGGCCGAACTGGTCGGCCCCGCCCTGGCGAGTACCGCTGTTGTAAGGCGCCGAGCTGGAGCTGAGGTTCTGTCCGCAGCCGAGCAAGGCGGCGAGCAGAGCCAGCAGGCACGAGAGAGCTACGTAGGTTACGCGCGCATGTCTCAAAGGGCATCATCACCGAGACGGCGAGTCGTAGTGGCGAGGCCACATCTACAGTATATGACGTTTGGGTGCGCTGTTTCCTTTCTAGATCGGACGACTCGTGGACGCAGGGACGGTGGGTCAGGGGTGGAATATGAGACTGTAGTTGAAGACCGGGCGTCTTTGCTAGTACAATCCGGCACGCGGGGAAGGGCTGCGCCCGTCGCTGCAGAACATGCAGGTGCTATGCGTCTGAGCATGTGGGAAAGGTGAGAGGCATGAGAAGGCTAATCCTGGCCCTCGCAGTGTTGGCTGCGGCAGCCGTGATGGTGTCCTTGACCGGCGGTTGTCCGCCCGTCGCCAACGTTACGGGCGATGTAATCCCGGGCGTCGCGTTCCCTTCGGTGTACACCGTTCTGGTGACTCCGGACGGCCAGGCCGAACCGCTCGCCACCGTGCACCGCTTGTCCGTCACGGCTCCGGCCGCCAACACCGGGCACCCGTTCGAGATCACGCTCCAGCCCGTCTCCAGTCTGGACGTGAGCGGCGCCATTGACGTCGCCACCGGTCGGGCGCCTGCTTCGATCCCCGCCGTGGACGGCACGACGGTCGCAGTCACCGTGACCTCGTCCGACTTCGCTTCCGTGGTCGAGTACAAGGGCCTGGTCGGGTACGAGGTAAGCGGTGCCGTCCTCGCGCGGAGCGGCTCCCTGGTCGTCACGTTCTACGACACCGCGGAGGGAGCCAAGAAGCTCACGGGGACATTCTTGTTCACGTGCGACGACTCGCAGGTGCCGTCGGCTCTGCGAACCTACAGTGGCACGTTGGCCGGCGACTATCTGCCCAACCCGACAGACGACGGCGGAGGCGGCGGAGGCGGCAGCGGCCCGCCAGAGCCACCGTTCTAGAGGCCGCGCGCCAACCCGGACTAGCAGACAACAAGGGCTCGGCTCCGCCGGGCCCTTGTGTGCTGTCTGCCCGGTCGCTTCCCGCACCGGCGAGACCGGAGGAGCCACCGCGATGCTGGCACAACTCGTCTTATCGGCGGCGGCGCTGGCCGCCACCATCGCGCAGCCTACGCCCGTGGAGTTCTGCATGGCTCCGGGTGGTGACGATCATGGCCCCGGTACCGTTGGCGAGCCCTTCGCTACCCTCGAAGGCGCTCGCGACGCGCTACGACGCCTGCGGGCCTGGGGCGACCTGCCGCTGGGCGGCGTGCGGGTGCTGATCAGGGATGGCGTGTACGAGCTCGCCGGGACGTTCGAGCTAAGTCATTTCCACGAGAGACT
>Ga0315282_10013400_pt1 | contig 12370 bp, 20 predicted proteins | sample YL17G07_20_MG_FD_203693 | JGI IMG/M metagenome (GOLD analysis project Ga0315282, IMG submission 203693) | Sediment microbial communities from Yellowstone Lake, YNP, Wyoming, USA - YL17G07_20 | ecosystem: Environmental > Aquatic > Freshwater > Lake > Sediment | place: USA: Wyoming | collected... | reverse complement strand
CCACCACATCAAGAAACGCCCGCCTCAACCATGCAAAACATAATCAAACGCCAAGTCCAAAACTACATCCTGGCACGCATGGAAGCAGGCGCAACCCAAATGAATGTGCAGCAAGCCGCACAAGAACTAGCCTTAACGCCTGGGCAAATCGTATGGGCTTATAATCAACTGATGAAGGAAGGATGGTTCCATGTTGGAATACCATCAAAAAAAGGAAAAGTGAAGGTGAAACAAACTGTCCAAGAACCCCAAACAGCAGAAAAAACCGAAACCCCAGAAGAAGGAGCCTCAGAAGAAAGCGACCAAGTCTTCCAGCCCCCCCCAGAGTAAACTAGCGCCTCAAATCCCAGAGACAGTAATCATTGAAATGACCCCGAAATTCTACAACGCCATGAAAACAAACTTGTTAGCCAGACAAAACCCCCTCGTCAGAAGCCACGTCAACACTTACTTCGAATGGCTCAAAACCATAAAACCAGAAGAAGTCATAGACGCTATAGAAATGGGCACAACGCCACAGCAAGCCTACAAGCAACTCGGTGCAAACCCAATCCGCCTGGGCATAGCAGCAGCCAGAGGCTTCCTCAAAGCCATGCCAAAATACAGAGCCCAACTCAAAGAAGTAGCCACACCAAAACTTGCTAGGCTCACACTCAAATTTGAGAACCCAACCACCTACGCAGTCATCCAGAAATACGGCAAAAAAGGCGCACAATTCATAGACCAATGGGTTAATGGCGCATTAGAAATCTTGGGCGTTCTTCCAAAACCACAGGAGGAGCAGAAGCCTGCCTAAGTCCGTCGCAGTCATAACCGATTTCAACGCAGTTTCGTTTCGTGAAGTCGCCTTTTCAATCGCCCAAGTTCTGAAAAAAGAAGGCGTAAAAGTAGGACTCTACAATCTGACTGCACAAAAAATTCCTGAACCAAATGTCATTTTTGTCGGCAACATATTCAGCCTAAGCATAAGCTACGCCCAACGCTTCTTACCAGAAAAAAACCTCGTATTCTACGCCATAACAGAAGGCATACCAATCCTTGACTCAATGAGCAAAAAGATAAGCGAAAACATCACCTACATAACGCCCAGCCAATACACACGCCAATGCCTCGAGCAAGCAGGCTTAACCGTCGAAGCAGTAATCCCACACGGCATAGACTTGAACAGCAAATACGATGAAGACTTCTACAACCGAATAAAACAGGGCATACCGCAACCCAGCAAAATAGCACCAAGCAACATAATGCTCTGCGTGGCGGGAAACTGGCGACGTAAAGCCCTAGACAAACTTCTCATCGCTGACAAAACCATAGAAAAAATAATCAGAGACTCCTTCCTCATTCTGCACAGCGGAATAGGCGAAACTAACATAGTCCACCTACAACAACTGCTAGAGCTGAAACGAATGTGGTTCACAAATTTATGGGGAATGCTGTCCGCAACTAAACTCGCAAGCCTCCACAAGCTGTGTGACTTCTACGTTTTACCCTCAATGGTTGAAGGCTTCTCTCTGACTTTCCTCGAAGCCTTCCGATGGAACAAGCCCGTCATAGGAGTAGACTGTCCTGCTGGAAACGAAATAGTCAAAGACGGCTACACAGGCATCCTAATCCCCGTAACAAAAACAGAAGACATCGTTTGGCAAGAAAGACACGCCATACGCCTACACTACTTCGACATAGATACCCTCATTGATGCTATGTTGCTACTCTGCAACCAAGAAGTCAGAGCAAAAATGGCGAAAAACATAGAAAAAGAAAAACAAAAATGGGACTTCCGAAGCCATTATAAGAAGTTCCTTAAATATTTGAATTAGAAATGGAAAAATGGTTGATATGGCCCTCTTTAAAATTGAGCCAGAAGAAAAAGCCGAAGTAACACCTGAAGAACTCGAAAAAGTACACCAGCAAGCATTTGCCCTGCGACAAGAAATCATAAGCCAATCAAGGAAACCCTATAAAAACCCAAACCCAAAAATAGCAATCGTTTACTGCATGATGTTCTACGGTGAAAGAGTCGCCCAAGTCAAAAAATGCCTCAAAAGAGTAGCACCATACGTTCAGAGATGCGTCCTCGTTCACGATGGCACAGTAGAAGCCTCAGACATGGAGGAACTCTTTCAACTTTCGCAACAAAAAGCCGAATTTGTCTATCGCCCATGGGAAGACCATTTCAGCAAAGCGCGAAACGCCTACTTAGAACATGTCAATGAGGGAGAATGGGTCTTAGTATCAGATCCAGACGAACTGTTCAGCCTTTCATTTCTAGAAGATATACGTGCAATACTCACCGAAGCGGAAAAACAAGGCATAAACATACTCGGCATGAACTCCCATGACATCACAACAGAATTAGATGGCAGAATCACAAAAACTGTCTCTCAATGGTACAAACAACTCGTATTCAAGATGGAAGAAGGCGTAAGATATGTCAACAAAGTACATGAGACACTTTTACCTGGGCTACATGGATGGAGAATCGAAAACCTAAATCCACAATACTACTACTACAACCACATAAAAAACATGGTTGAAGTAAAGGAACGCGGCGCCAGAAATGTCTTCATTGGCGGTGGCGGGCTGTGCGTTCTAGAAATGAATCCCATGTATCAGCAGTGGCATAGATGGGCAACCCTGCACTTGCGAGAGCTCGGAGGTGTCGCTGACTGGCCTCACATGCGAGCCTACATAAGAAAAGGCAATATACACCCGGACCTAAAACAAATATTCATAATCCACAGAAACGATAACGGCTGGGACTGGGAAAACGAATCACGTGATCCTTTTCTCTGGTACAAGGCTCTGTTTCCAGACGAGATGAAAGAGTGGGATTCGAATCCCGGTCCACCTTCTAAGGGTAGTCCTCCTGAAGTCATGGCCTTCGTTGAAGAACAATACCTACAAATTTTAGGGAGACCCGCTGACGCAGTGGGAAAACAACACTACACAGGAGCCATAGTGAGTGGCATCATAGAACGTGAGGAATTACCCGCCATTCTCAAGGCAAGCGATGAATACCAAGAAAAACATCCCTCAGCAAGTTAGGTGAAGATACTATGTTCTGCCCCGACTTCATATTTTTTGAGAATGATTGGCTAGCTAAAGAGTTTAATCGTTTAGAGGTAGTGCGAAGCCCAAAATACATCACTCTAAAAATCGCATTAAATCTTTTCCTCCAGAGTAATGGACAAACGATAGTCGAAACAGGCACACAAAGAATGATTGACGACCCAGGGGGCTGTTCAACCCTACTGTTCGGGGCTTTCTGCAAGAGGTACAATACGAAGCTAATCACTGTTGACAACAATCCTGAGCACATGGAAACTTCAAAAAAAGCAACAAAAGAATACGCTCAATGGATAACCTACGTTCTACAAGATTCCGTAAAGTTCCTCAGAGAATTCAACAGACACATTGACCTTCTATATCTTGATAGCCTCGACTGCCCCTTACCACCTGCAGATGCCACAGAATCTCAACAACATAATTTACGTGAGCTACAAGCAGCCTACGATAAGTTACCAAAGGGAGCAATTCTGCTAGTTGATGACAATAATTTTGAGAATGGAGGAAAAACTCGTCTCTCCAAGACATATTTAAAGGATACTGGAGAGTGGCAGTGCATCTTAGACTATGGACAAACCTTATGGTTAAGAGTTGCTCGAGGTAAATTTAATGAAGCTCACAGCAAAGGCTCCTAAGTTTGTTTTTAGAATCCGCAAAAAATATTTCGACTCGATAGTTATAGGCGAGAAGAGAGAGGAGTATAGGCGTGATGTACGTTTTTGGCAGGTGCGCTTGGCTAATGTGCTTGTCTCGTTGCCATGTGAGGTGTTCTTAGACTCGCGCCATCACTTCAGCATCTCAACAGTAAATCGTGGAGTTCAAGCCATCTTCATCTGTGGAAAGCGAAAGCACATTCGAGAAATCATTCGAATAGAACGAAGAACAACTCCTGAAGACCTTAATGAGCAAGGACGGAAAGACATAAGCACAGCAACCTGCTTAATATTCCATCTCGGCAGACAAATCAACAAGAAGGTGTAAAAATCAAAATACTCTATCTTAGTTGCCACAGTATTAATGAGTACGAGGACATTAAATTATTCAGTGAGTTAGGTCATCAAATAGTTTCACAAGGAACCTACAACAACCCATCTAATCCTGGAGACTCCTGTAGACCTCCTCTATTTGAAGTCCAATCTGACCCTGAAATGGCGAAGATCGCTGCTACTCTAAAATGGAATTATGAGGAGACTAGCTTGATACCCTCTGAACTCATCGATTGGTGCGATGCTATCTATGTCTTAGGAATTCAAGTGTGGCTTACGTTTAATTGGGATCGTATTAAAAAGAAAATTGTAATATTCAGAAGCATAGGTCAGAGTGTTGAATCCACAGAGAAGGTTCTGCAAAAGTATAGACCTGAAGGCTTAAAAATAGTCCGCTACTCTCCCAAAGAGCAACTCATTCCTGGATACGTTGGAGCAGACGCAACGATAAGGTTTTACAAAGATGAAAACGAGTACAAAGGTTGGACAGGTGAGGACGAACAAGTGATAACAGTTGCACAAGCGATGAAGACAAGAGACGAAGCCCTAAAATTTAGCCTATTTGAAGCATACACCAGAGGTTTTCCAAGAACACTCTACGGCTTCTCAAATCAAAATGTGTCTGAACTTCCTTGGGGCGGAGCACTAACCTATGAGCAACTTAAACAAGTCCTCAGACAAAGCAGAGTATTCTTCTACACATGCACATTCCCAGCTCCTTACACTATGGGCTTTATGGAAGCTTGGATGACAGGCACTCCGATTGTTGCTATTGGTCCTAGGCTTGCTGCTTGGCCTTGGTTTGAGGTTCCAGAACTCATCATGACTGGCGTAAACGGTTTCACTTCTGACTCGTTTGATGAGTTGCGAAGCTATATTTCCGCCCTGCTTCAAGATTATGAATTAGCTAAAAAGATATCCATTGAGGGTCGAAAGAAAGCAATAGAACTGTTTGGGAAGGAAAAGATAAAACAAGCTTGGAAATCCTTTTTTGACAGTCTTTAGAGGATGAAATATGAGTCGCAATGTATTCTGCGATCTGCATCATGGAGACCTTTATTATTCTCTGCATCTGCTTTTTGAAGAAAGGCTAAAGATGAACCTGTTTAGACCTATAGGGCTAGATTGGTTTCAAAAAGGGTTTTGGAAAATTGCCGAGCCTTACGGTAATGCACCTGACACCATCGACCAGTATCTCGGCATACCTAAAGAAACATGGGACAGAAAGAAAGAACCAACTCAGACCTACGGGCAAACTGAACTAATAGATGGCGTTTACCACATTCCCGTAAAAGTGGGGAGTGGCTGGTACATTCAGAAAGCCATCACATTCGACCAGTTTCTAAACATGGATTTTGACTTTATAATAGCATCTTACGGCCCTCACGATTATCCATATTTTCAATTAGTCCAGAAATACAAGCCGAAAGCCATCTACATCAGACAGATAGGAAACTCCTTTGAGACTCCCAAACACACTCGGTACGCACTTCTCGCTGGATGCTGGCCTATGCCTCCTGAGGTTAAGTATGTGAAGTATCACCCTGAACATCACAAGGACTATTGCTACACCCCACCAACTAATCATAATATCATTAAAAGCTTCATAGCTGCGCCACTGGTTGAGCCAGATTTGCCACTATTCTATGAGTACGAAAAATGGCTTTCAGAATTCACTTTCAAAATGCATGGCATACTCGGAAGAGATGGCGTGATAAGCGGTGATTTAATGCCTCAAACAATCAAGGACTCCGCGTTCGTGTGGCACGTTAAACGTTTGGGATGTTGTGGCTTTGTGTCTCGACAAGCCTTAGCGTGTGGCCGACCCTGCATCATAAAGAAGAGTTACTGTTATGAATATCATGCTTTGTCCAAAGACTTATACGAAGACTCGGTGAACTGCATAGATTTGGATTTGGGAAGCATGCAACAGAATATTGAGAAGATACGCTATTTTTCTGACCCTACACGACATGTTGAAATGTGCAGAAAAACCGCTGAGAAATTCTCGAGGGACGTGAATTTCGCTCAGGAGGCAGAGCAGATAAGAGCGTTTTTAGCCAGTTTGGAGAGGAAATAAGATGAATGTCTTTGTAGACTATACCCCTCACAGCGACCATTACTATTCACTGCATATGCTTTTTGAGAAGAGGCTAAAGATGAACCTGTTTAGACCAATAGGCCCAGAATGGCAAACAAAAGGCTTTCGCTTCACCGACCCTACTGACCCTGCCCGGATGGAACCTAAAGCTGAACTTATCGAGGGTGTTTATCATATTCCAATGAAGATGGAGCCTGACCGTGGATACTACACTCAGAAGGCCATTACCTTTGCCAAGTTTTTAGAGATGGACTTTGATTTTATCGTAACGATTTACGCTGCACATGAAGAGCCAGCCTATAACTTGACTAAAACTTACAAGCCTAATGCGGTTTTCGTTAGACAGATAGGCAATATTCACGAACTACCTCTTGGGTTCTGCAAAAACATTCTACTCGTAACATGCGAACCGATGCCTCCCGATGTTAATTACATAATTTACCACCCCGAACATTATGAGGGGTACTGTTACACTCCACCAACTAACCACAAAACAATAAATAGTTTTGTCCACGACCTGCCTTTTTACCCATATGATTTAACCGAATGGAACAAATGCGAATCTGCCCTTAGAGATTTTACCTTTAAAATGCATGGTCATCTGGGAAGAGACGGCGAAATGCCATGTATATTAATGCCTCAAGCATTGAAGGATTCAGCGTTCGTATGGCATGTTAGAGCACATGGTGGCGGCGGCTTTGTCCTTCGACAAGCTCTAGCCTGCGGAAGACCGTGTATTATAAAGAGAAAATACTTTGTAGCACATAATAATCCAGAGAAAAACTTGCTTGAAGACTCGGTTAACTGTGTAGATTTAGACCTTGGTGTCGAGAGAGCTATTCAAACGTTAAGGACCTGGTCAGACCCAGATCGTCATATCGCAGTGTGCCAGGCGACAGCTGAAAAATTCAAACATGATGTAAATTTCGATGAAGAGGCTCAAAGAATAAAAGAATGGATAAGCAATTTGAAGAGATAGCACAGTTGGAAGACTTTAGAGGGCTAACAGAATACAACAACATACCACAAATATTTAAGCAAAATCAAATACTTATTTTTTTGTAAGGTGAAATTTGAATGAGTGCTAAAATTGTTGGAGGCGCCATGGGAGGCGTCTTCGTCCCAATAGTCATCGAGTTTGGAGCAAAAGGCGCAAGAATCAGCGACCAAATCCCCTACAAATGGAGCGGAGTCATCGGCACAGCAGGCGGATTTTTCACAGGCGTATTGCCAATCGTCTGGAAAGACTATCCCCTAACCAAAGGCATGTCACCTGACAACAAAAACGCAGTCATGGCCTTCGGAGGTTCAATGTTCGCCACAGGCTTAAGCATGCTAATCCTAGACGAACTGCGCAAAAGAGCTGCTTACGAATTTAGAGGAGAACTGCCAATCGGCGGATACGAACGCGGAGGGTTAGAGATTCCACCTGAAGAACTCATAAAGGAGATTTAGGTGAACAGAAATGCCCGCCCCATATTTCTACCCTAAAAAGTTTATAGACAAGTACCAAACAATCATAGACAGAGCTTATGCAGCAGCCCGAGCCGAAGCAGCCCGCATAGCCGCAACCAAACGAATCGCCACCAAAATCGAATTCCTAAAACCCGTCCACCTCAACCGTAGCCTATACAACCTTCCGGGCTCAACGGACACGCTCTACACACTGAAAAGCAACGTTGCCATCTTTCCCTTCGGCATCATAAACGAAGACCCAACCTTCGACTACATCAAATGGTACAGCGGCAACAAAACAAAATACATAGCTGACTGGTTCGTCAGACCCGTCTACCTCTTCGAAGAGAAAGAAGGAGTTTACGCAGGCAACCTCGACCAATACGTGTTCAGAGGAGACGAAAGCTTCACAATAAACTGCCACAGCACAACAAGCTCAACCACAATCGAAGCGTGGATACTCGGCTTCGCAGTCATGCCAGTAACCCTCGAAGACGTCAAAATCATCACCTAAGCCTGTATAACCCTCTATTGTGTAAGCCACAAGAGGATACCCAAGGCTTAGGCGATTAACCACCCCTTTCTCTACGCCCTCCCAAAAACCAAAGGAGAAAATGCAAATGAGTAAAAGTACCCCTCTTATCTACGAAAACGTATTCGGCAGACGACAAGTTTTAACCAGAACAAAAGACACCGAGAAGACTATAACAGTAATGCTGGCCGCTGGAAAAGGAACAATAGTAGCCGCAAATGCTTTTGACAAAGCAGGCAACACAATAACCAAGCAGTATCCAGGCGGTGGCGTAGGATTATACGTCAGCATCAGAAACGACGGCGATTCTGATTACATCTGGTGCACAATCAAAGACAAAGACACAGGTGCCGTCATAGTTAGAAAAGACGGCATAAAATGTGAAGTAGAAACCTACGTAGATGCGACAAAAATCTTGGGATGGACAGCAGCAACAGCAAACGACCTTGACATGCCAAACAAAAACTGGAACTTACTCATCGAAGCTGGACACGGAAAGGCTTAACCTTGCCCCTTCTTTTTGAAAGCGTATTCCCCCAATCATTCACTCGTGTAAAGGATACGGAAGCAACTATACTAATCATTTCAGGCTACCCCTCCTCTTCAATTCAAGTTCTAGATGCCGTAACCAAAAAGCCAATCGAAGCAGCAACAGTAACCGCAAACACGACAGAAAGAAAAACAGACGCTACTGGAATGGCAGTCCTCGAAGTTCCAGATGGCAAATACACAGTTAAAATAAGCCACCCATCACATCTCCCAAAAACATTAACCTTGACAATTCCTATGGCTGAACCTCTGAAGGTAGAACTGTGGCCTCTATGGGCTGTTGGCTTAGGCATCGTGGCAGGCGCAACCGTTTTAACAGTAGTAATTGCTAAGGCTGTGTGGAAGTAAATGCCTCTCCTATACGAATCAGTCGTTCAAACCAAAAAAGTCAGAGCCAAATCCGTAAGCAGGCAACTGCAAGAAGAAGCCCCGTTCTGGCGGGTTGTAGAAGTCTACAAAGTCGGCAGCATCTACATGACTCCTGAACAACTGAAAAGCGAAATACAAAAAGCCGTAAACCAAGCAGCCACAGAAAAGGGTCTAAAAGTGTTATCTTGGCGAGTTCTTGACATGTGGGCAGAATGGAAAGGAGTATACACAGAATACTACTGCAGATACGAAGCCTACTTTGGCGAAGCCTCTTCGATGGCAAAAACTCAAATGCTCGTTATACCTATAGCGACCATAATCATCTGCCTAACAATCATCGTTGGTCTTCTCATCATTCTTTTCATAGTCCTAGTTGCAAGGGAGGCAGTGGAAGCAGTTTTTCAATGGGTTCCACCTGAAGCGAAACCATATGTCGCAACACTGTTACTCGTTGGCTTAGGCTTACTCGTAGTAGGCGGAGGAGTCTACCTTATAAAGAGCGTCATACCAAAAATAAAACGAAAGTGAGTTAAATGGGAAAACGCAGAATAAGCACATTCAACCAAACAATTTCGGAAGAGCAAGCTGAAGCTGAAAAGCAGAAAAACAGTTCTCTGGGCAAAAGTCTAAAAAAGGCAGACGAGCTTTATAGAGAGCGGAGGAAAAAGTAGATGCCAATCACATATGAACCTACAGATAGACTTGTCCGCTACTATGGAGGCAAACTTAGGAAGCTGTCGCCAAGCCCTGACATCACAAGCTTTCTAGCAGGCATGCTAGTCGGATTCTTTGTCTTGCCAATAGTATTGCCAATCGTAGGCTACCAAGTAACCAAACGCTGGGGACCAAAAGAGTAACTTAAGGCTGGCTAAAACGTGTGCCTTCCATACTCATCACCGTCTCGCCTGTCGATGAGCCAACACGCTACGGATATTATTTCTGGAAACGCTACGCCCGAACACCCGCAGAAAACGGACACCAAGTAATAATCCTCAAAAACGCTTCGCTTTCCACTTTTGAAAAAGCCCTAAACAAATACAACCCACGCCTAGTCATCATGGATTCCCACGGCGGCTCAAAGGGAGTAGAAGTAAACGGACACGTCATCCTAGGCGTAGAAGGCTACGATCCCGAACTGGGCTTAAAAATCTACGACACCAACACCCACTTCATGGCTGGAAGAATAGTTTATTGTGCGACCTGCAACACAGGCAAGGAACTGGCTTTCCGCCTAATAGACGCAGGCGCCATAGCCGTAGTCGCCTATCGTGAACCCTTCATTTTCTTAAGCGAGGAACATGTTTCAAATCCGTTAAACGACAAAACCGCGTACCCTTTCTTCATCAGTCTCATGCAGCCAGCCCTTCAACTTGCCACAGACAAAACCTTCGGACAAGCCGTCAACATCACACGCCAAGCCTTCCAGTATTACCGTGACTTGGCTGAAAAAAGAGGAGATGAACAGGCTGCAAAATACTTGCACTTTGACGCCCAGAGCCTAATAGCGTTAGGCAACATGGAGGCTAGACTGTGAAAGAAGAACTTTTAATCGTTGGCTTAGGAATTGCTGGAACCCTAGCCGACTATGCAACTACGCAGATAGGCTTACGCATGGGCTTGGCTGAAGTAAACCCGTATGTCAACCCAGTTTTGGAAGGTGCCTTTGCCGTAGGCGGATCAATACTCGTAGGCGAAGTTGGAAAAGCATTGAAAGTTTCTCACGGTTTAACGCTTGCACTCATGCTTGTGCCCGCATCAGTCCCCTTAATCGTAGCCACCCGCAACCTCATAATCATAGGCACAGTGAACGCAGGCAAATATCCTATAAACGAGTTTCCACTAATATACTGGCGATGAGCATGTCGGTGTTTCCTGAAGAAGAAATCCCACTGTTCGATGTGCAGATAGCGAGAAGCGTAAACAGAACTTTCCAGCAGAAACCAACCCGCATACCCTTAGAACTGCCGTTACAGCCAACCCTCATAATCAAAGAAGAACCGAACGTGTTGCCGATAGTCGCCATCGTAGGCATTTTCGCATTTTTCGGGTTCTTGGCTTTTCTAGCGTTTATGAGGCGAAGCTAAAAATGGCTTTAGAAGTTTGGTTGCCTGAAGGAATATCTGAATCTTTCACTATTACTGTAGACGATAAAGGAAAAACACTCTACGCATGGCCCTACAAATGGTACTCTGTAACCATCATAAATGATGATGAAGACAATCGAGTTAAAGTTACCATCAACGGCGGATCCATATCTACTGCAAGAATTGTTGAAGCAACAGAAAGCAGACCATTTACCTATAAAAAACCAACCATCTCACAAATATTTCTCATTACCGAAACAGGCAAAACCGCAAGCGTCCGAGTAGAAACAGAAAGATAATAACAAATTTTTTAAGCATTTCAACCATAATTTATTCTGACGTGAAGTGATGAAATGGCAGAAGAAGCAGGTATACTACATAGGTTAAAACAGATTTTAGGAAAATATCAGCAAGACCTTGGGCTACTTGTATGGGGCACTACTGCCAAAAAAACACAAGGAAACTATCGAGTTCTACTTGTGGATGACGACGGAAAACTTTTAGCAGGTAGCTAAGAGTCCGCAGAGGTCATCCTCAGCAACCCAGGTGCCACTGCTGCCGAAATCTGGGCATACACGCCGAGAACTCTAACTTCACCTGCCTTTGGAAATTTAGTGGAAAAGAATCTTGCTGATATACTTGCGGATAAAACGGCTTTTAACGGCTCTGACATCGATGTTGCAATCAGTTCTAGGGCTTCTGCTTTAGCGTTGGCTACTCATGATGCTGACATAAAAAGCCTTGTTGGAACACTAGACCAATCAGCCGACATCTCCTTGAGCTCGTTGGCGCGGAGCCTAGCAGTTTGGGATGTGTCAACTAAATTAGTCGCTCTCGTCGTCGGCGATAAGGATAATCCATCAGTGGATGAGCAAACACTGCTCACTGCGTTGCGTAAACTCTTTCATGTTGACTTGGTTGATGATGACGATGTTGCAGACGCAAAAATGGATTTCACGGCATACTCAACCATTATCGTAGGATACTCCGCAGACGTGGCGAAGCTTTCAGCGTTGACCAATTTGGCGATTCCCCTAGTTTTTGTTGTGGGCGAACACGCTGCTACCATTGGAAAAATGGCTACTGTCGGAGCTGGAAACTATGGCACTTCAACTGGAACACAGTGGAGTCTTGCCGATAATAGTCACCCAACATTGCTGACTGAAACATTAGGCACCCACGACATTTACACCCAAAGCGGAAACTTTGGATGGCTTCTTTCACCGGC
>Ga0315282_10013399_pt1 | contig 12371 bp, 9 predicted proteins | sample YL17G07_20_MG_FD_203693 | JGI IMG/M metagenome (GOLD analysis project Ga0315282, IMG submission 203693) | Sediment microbial communities from Yellowstone Lake, YNP, Wyoming, USA - YL17G07_20 | ecosystem: Environmental > Aquatic > Freshwater > Lake > Sediment | place: USA: Wyoming | collected... | reverse complement strand
CAAAAAACCTGCAGCGCTTTGCGGGGACGTAGTTAAGACTGGTTTATAACGCTGGCCTGTCAAGCCAGAGGGCACGGGTTCAAGTCCCGTCGTCCCCGCCATTTAAATTGAGAACCACTGCACAGCAAACCCCGGCGATGCGCTGCGAATAAAACTGCGCCCGCCCTCCGCAGTCTCGCCAGGCTTGGACTACCTTGGGAGGAAGGAGGGGCGTCCCCGCCATTAAATCCTTCGATGATGGGGGATATGAGCGGCGGCCGCAAAACCGGGGCCCGTTTTTGTAAAATCTCCCCTTCTTATGCTCCTTCCATAACGAGCATCCTGGCTTCGCGTCGCAAAAGCTTCAAGCCTTTGAGCTCTACGAGCAAGAGCAGGACCGCGGAAGCCAGCAGCCCCGGAATCCATCCCCAAAGGTGGATCAAAAGGCTGGAGACAATCGCGGAGCCGAGGCAGTGAACAAACACCAGGCGCAGGAACGAAAAGAGCACCATCAATGGGGAAGGGAATTTCACGCCTGCTCTGGCAACTCCAGGCATTTTGTAGCCGCGCCTGGCAAAATCAACCATCCAATATAACATGAGTGGAATCATCACCACGCCCATGGCGTAAAGGGTCAAAGCCACAGGGCCCCTGGACCATTTGATAATGTCATAGCTGCCTGGGGACCAGAGCGTGCATTGCTCGGAACCGAACCAGGTGCAGGTATAGAAAAAACGCTGGTACCCGGTCCCGTCCCAGCCGTGAACCAGGATGAAGAACATGCAGAAATAACCCAAGACCGCCAGCAGCAATGCCCCATAACTATTGCCTTTCCGAATCAGGCGATACGCCAGCCAGTAACCGAGGATGCCTTGCGTGACATTGGTCATGGTAAAGAGCATAACCAGCCAGGCTGGAATGGTTTTATAGGTTCCTGCCTGCATGGTCTCCCATTCCGGAAAACCCCAGAGCAGGGTGGCTCCGGACGGCACAAATAAAATGGACAGGTAGAGCAGGGTTCTCACAAAATATTTGTTCTCAAACGGCTTGGTTTCGGCTTGGAGCTGCCGGGAAGCGCTGGCCGCAAAACCAGCGCCGATGGCGAAGCTCCAGAAAACATCCACTTGCACCATTTTGCCCTCCTTTGGCCCTGCAAGCTCCGGGTTGCCAATTGCTTCCTTACCACTTACTACTCGGGGAAAATATTGTCAAGCCCGGTATTGGAGGGAAAGACCATAAAAATGCGGATTGCGATTTTTCATAAACGGCATTTGCGTTCGATAAAATGAATTGTGCGCCTTTGGCTCCAAGACATGCGCGGGTTCAAGTCCCGTCGTCCCCGCCATTCAATCCTTCCCCGAAATTTCAACTCCGCCCCCGGAAGCTATTTGCCAGCCCGATTTCCTACGGGCGAGCGGCTTGGGCCGCCACCTCCCCGGCACTTGAATTTCAGGCTCATAAAACCGATAATGATTGAAACCATGAAGCGCGGAGGGAATTGATTTGAAAGTCGGCCTGGTGTTGAAGACAGATTCCAAGGACGCGGCCAAGCTCGCGCAAAAAGTCAAAACCGTGCTGGCCCGTCATTCCTGCGAGCCGGTGCTGGTGGACGGCGAGGCCAAAGCCCGCAACCTGGACCTGGTCCTGGTTTTGGGGGGAGACGGCACCCTGCTTTACGCCGCGAGCCTGGTGGGCGAAAAAGGCGTCCCCATCCTGGGCGTGAAAATCGGCGGACTGGGATTCCTCACCGAGGTCAAGGAGCAGGAGCTTATGCAGATGATTGAGAAGGCGGTCTGCGCGAACCCGCCGGTGGAGGAGCGCATGCTGCTCAAGGCTTCGGTGAAAAAAAGCGAGAGCTACCTCGCGCTCAACGACATCGCGATTGGCAAGGCCATTTTCAGCCGGATGGTGGACATTGAGCTGAAAGTGGACGGATACGAGCTTGCCGCCATGCGCGCGGACGGCATCATCTTTTCCACCCCCACCGGGTCCACCGCTTACTGCCTTGCGGCCAACGGCCCGATTGTGCATCCGCGGGTCCAGGCCATAATCATCGTTCCCATCTGCGCGCACAGCCTGACCTTCCGGCCCCTGGTCTTACCGGCTGACTCTAAAATCCAGGCGCGGGTCAAGACCCGGGGAGGAGGCACCCACCTGGTCGCGGACGGCAGGCTGGACCGAAAGATCAGGGACAGGGATGTTATCGAAATAGCGCGCGCCAAAAATCCGCTAAAGCTCGTCACCTCGCCGACCATGAATTACTACGAAATCCTTGGAACCAAGCTGGGATGGGGTTCCAAATAAATGCTGCTCCGGCTCCGGGCGGAAAGTTTCGCCATCATCGACCAGGTTGAGCTGGAATTTAAGCCCGGGTTCTCGGTGCTTAGCGGAGAAACCGGCGCGGGAAAATCCATCCTCATCGATGCCCTCATCTTCGCCCTCGGGGCCAAGGCCAGCCCGGAACAGATTCGCACCGGAGCGGAATTCGCCGAGGTCGAAGCCGTGTTCGCGCCGGAACAGAGCCACAGCCTCAAGACCTTCCTCGAAGAGCAGGGCCTGGCAAGGGGAGAAGAAATCATCCTTCGCCGGCAACTCAACTCCGCAGGCAAAAGCCGCGGCTGGATCAATGCCCGCTCCGCATCGCTCTCCATGCTTTATCAACTGGGCGGAAGGCTGGTGGACATTTACGGCCAGCACGATTACCAGACCCTGCTCGAACCCGAACACCATCTCCATTTCCTCGATGACTATGCCGGCGCCTGGTCCCGATTCCCGCAATATCCCGAACTCTTCCAGCAATACCAGGAGCTGGCCGCGGAATTTGAAAAAATGAAAATGACCGACAAGGAGCGCCGGGAGAAGGAGGATTTGCTCCGGTTCCGAATCTCCGAGCTGGAGCGAGCGAATCTCTCTCCGGGCGAGGAGCCGGAACTGGAGGCCGAGCGCGAACGGCTCAAGCATTCCGAGCTGTTGAGGCAGGCCTCGGACCTGGGACACAAGGAGCTTTACAGCCAGGACGGAGCCATGGCCGAGCGCATGATGAAAATCCAGAACGAGATGGAAAAAGCCGGCGAGTTCGACCCCGAGCTTTTGCGCCTGGCCCGCATCCTGGCTGACGCGCGGTCCTCGATTGAGGAAGTCGGCCGCGAATTGGGAAACTATTTGCAAAAGCTGGAGGCAGACCCGGGCCGGCTCGAAGAGATTGAAGACCGGCTCGCGGAGCTGCGCCGGCTCAAGCGCAAATACCAGGCCGAGCTCCCGGAACTGGTCGCGCTGCTCAAGGCGAGCAAGAAGGAACTCGAGGACCTTGCCCACTTCGAATCCAAAACCGCGGACCTGGAGAAAAAACTTTCAGCCGGCAAAAAGCAGGTCCTGGAACTCGTCCGGGAATTGAGCGCGGAGCGCAAAGCCCAGGCCAGGCCGCTCGCCAAAAAAGTCGAGCAGATGCTCAAGCAACTGGGCATGGACAAGAGCCGCTTCCAAGTCAGATTCGCCGAGCTGCCCGAACCAACTCCCCAAGGCATCGACGCCGCAGAATTCTTCCTCTCCCCCAACATAGGCGAGGACCTCAAGCCCCTTTCCAGAATCGCCTCCGGCGGAGAGCTTTCCAGGATCATGCTCGCCCTGCGCGGAATCCTCGCAGCCAAGGTAAGCGCGCCGGTCCTTATTTTTGACGAGGTTGACGCTGGCATCGGCGGCGCCGTGGCCGAGGTGGTGGGCAGGCAGTTGAAGGAGCTTGCGGCGAAAAACCAGGTCTTGTGCGTGACGCACCTCGCGCAGATAGCCAAATTCGCGGACCATCACTTCCAGGTTTCAAAGCGCGAGGAGAAAGGCCGAACCGTCACGCGGGTGAAGGCGCTTGACCGCGAGGAGCGCGTGGAGGAGCTGGCGCGGATGCTGGCGGGCGTGAAAATCACGGACAAGGCCCGGGCGGTTGCGCGGGAGATGCTGGAAGAGGAAGAGCGATGAGCCGTTCCGAGGAGTCGAAGATTCATCCCGCGGAACTGGCCGAGGACTTGGCCAAAAATTTGCGGCGGCGCTCGCTCGATGGCTGGGAGATCTATCTGCTGCGCGAGCAGGGCCTTGCGGTCCAGGCCAAGGAGCAGAAGCTGGAAAGCCTGGAGAGCGAAAACACCCTCGCGCTCGGCCTGCGCGTGCTCCGGGGCGGCCGGCTCGGGTTCGGGTATTGCTCTGATTTCCGGCCCGCGGCCTTAAGCCGGCTTCTGGAAGAGGTTTTGTCCCGCGCAAGAGGGGCTGACCTGGACCCGGATTGGAATCTGCCGGAGCCGAAAAAACCTGCGCCGGAAATTCCGGAAATCCTGGACCGGTCTTTCCAGGCAAAGGACGAGCGGGAAAAAATCCGGCGCGCCCTGGTGATGGAAAAGGAAGCGCTGGATTTTGACCCGCGGATCAAGCGCGTGCGGGGATGCGAGTATCAGGAAAGCCTGGAGGAGGTTTGGATAATCAGTTCCACGGGACTGGACCGGCATGCCGCGGGCACCAGGTTCTCGGCCACGATTAACGCGGTGGCCGAGCAGGGGAAGGACGCGCAAATCGCCTCGGAGTTTGATTGGAGTTTCCGCTATGATATGCTGGATACCGAAGAATTGGGAAAAGCCGTGGCCAAAAAGGCAGTGGACAAGCTGGGCGCCCAACCGGTTTCCAGCCAAAAAGCGCCGGTAATTTTTTCCTCCGAGGTCGCCGGAGAATTCCTGGAGCTGTTGAGCCACGCCCTGAACGGCGAAAACCTGGCCAAGAACAAGACCTGGCTCAAGGGACTTAAGGACCAAAAAATTTTCCCCTCCCAGATAACTATCATTGATGACGGACTCTTCCCGCAAGGGCCGGCCTGCTTCCCGTTTGACGGCGAGGGAGTGACCTCGCGCCAAAAATTCCTGACCCAAAACGGCATACTCCGGGAATTTATTTTTGACAGCTACTATGCCCGCAAAATGAAGACGGCCACCACCGCGAACGCCCGGCGCGACCAGGTGGAAATCCCGCCCAGCATAGGCCCGAGCAATTTTTATCTCGCGCCCGGGAGCCAAAGCCTGGAGCAACTGGCCGCCAAGGTTGATTCGGGTATGATAGTAGAAGAGGTTTTAGGGATTCACCTTGCGGATGAAATAAGCGGGGAATATTCCCTCGGCGTCTCCGGACATTGGCTGCTCAAAGGCCAAATCGACCGGCCGGTGAGAGGGGTGGCCATCGCCGGCAATCTGCGGGAACTCTTCGCCCGGGTGCGCGACAAGGGAGCGGACCTGAAGTTTTACAGCAATTGCGCCTCGCCCTCGCTTTTGATTGAAGAGATGGAAATCAGCGGAAGCTAGGAGATAAATATGGAGTTTAAATCCGCGGGCAGCACTGATGTGGGCCGGTTGCGGGAGGCCAATGAGGACGCGTTTCTCATCCACCAAGAGCGAAAACTTTACATTGTCGCGGACGGCATGGGCGGGCACCAGGGAGGTGGTTTTGCGAGCAAGAAGGTTCTGGAGCTTATCCTCTACGAGCTTGACCGCCTGGAGCAGATGCAGGACACCACGCAGCCTTTGCAGACCCTGGAGGAGCGCACCATCACCCAGTTCCGGCTTTTGCGCGCGCTGCAGCGGGCCAACCAGAGCCTGTTTGAAATCTCGCTCAAGGAACCGAACCTCCGCGGCATGGGCACCACCCTGACCGCGCTTCAGTTCGACGAGCGTTTTGCCAATATCGCGCACATCGGCGACAGCCGCGCTTATCTTATGCGCAACGGAGCTGTCACGCAGCTCACCGAGGACCATTCCTGGGTGCAGGAACAGGTGAAGATGGGCCTGCTCACTCTGGAGGAGGCCAAAAACCATCCGCTGAAAAATATCATCACGCGCTCCATGGGCCATGAGCGTGATGTCAAGGTTGACCTGTCAAAAACCGAATATAAAGCCGGGGACAAATTTTTGCTCTGCTCGGACGGCCTGACCAACATGGTGGCGGAGGAAGAGATTTATAAAATCGCCCGGGAGAACGCTTTGCAGGACGCGATTAGCCGGATGATTCAGCGCGCGAACGAGGAAGGCGGATACGACAATATCACGATTGTGCTCCTGGAGGTTTTGGCTTGACCGAGGACAAGGGCCAGGCTGGAAAACGCCTTTCCAGGTCCCGGCTTAAACTCGGCGAGGAATATAAATTGCTCGGCATGCTCGGCATCGGAGGCATGGCCGAGGTGTTCAAGGCCGAGCAGACCTCGCTCGGAAGAATCGTCGCGCTGAAAAAGCTCAAATCCTCGCTCACCTCCAACCCGGAGATGCTGGAAAGATTTTTCCGCGAAGCCAAAAGCGCGGCCAACCTCCAGCACGAAAACATCATCCAGGTTTACCAGATGGGCGAGGTGGAGGGCGAGTATTACATCGTTATGGAGTATGTGGAGGGCCGGGATTTGAAAAACGCGGTCAAGGCCGCAGGACCGGTCCCCTGGAAAATAGCCGCGCTCATCATCCGCGAAATCGCCCTGGGCTTGAGCTTCGCCCACCAGCGCGGATTCATCCACCGCGACATCAAGCCCGGAAACATCATGCTTAGCCACAAGGGCGAGGTCAAAATTATGGACTTCGGAATCGTGCGCCGACTCGATTCCGACCTCACCCAGACCGGCGCCTTCCTCGGAACCCCCTCCTATATGTCCCCGGAGCAGCTCCAGGGCGAAAATATCACGCCCCGAAGCGACCTCTTCTCGCTCGGAGTCCTGTTTTACGAGATTCTCGCCGGGGACAAACCTTTTCGCGCGGAAAGCGAGGCGTCCCTCGTCTACAAGATCATGAACCAGAAGGAGCAGCCGGTTCGCAAGCTCAATCCCGGGGTGCCGCGCAGGGTGGCGCGCGTGCTCAAGCGGCTGCTCAAGAAGGAGCCGGGCAAAAGATACGAGAGCGCTGCGGAACTGGCCAGGGTGATTGAGCACATGCTGGGCGAAAGTTATGTCAACCTGGCCGCGGAAGAAATCGCAGCCTACCTCTCGGAACTGGAGAAGCGTCCGGACGAGGACAAGACGCGGAAGACCTCGGAGGTTGAATCCGAGCCGGCCCAGGTTGAGCTTAAGCGCAAAAGCGTGAAGGCCGCGCGCACGGCCCTGAACCAGGAAGCACGCCGCAAGGCCAGACCCAAGGCGCCGGCAGAGGAATCAGAAACGGGCTGGCTGGTTCAAACCTTGCTCCTGATGGCCGTGACCCTGGGACTCATCCTGCTCCTTTATTTCTTGCAGGCCCACGGCTGGCTCAAGCACCTGGTGGACCTGGCGAAAATCTTTCATTGAGCAACCTTTTTCAGCTTATCCTCCAGAGCCTTGGTGTCAACCTTTTGGGCCTTGAGCCATTTGATTTCCTTTTTCACCTTGGCGAGCAAAACCTGCCGCGCCTCCGGTGATTGAAAAATACCCTTGGCGAGCTGGTCCAGGAAAATTGAGCTCTGCATGAAATGCGCCTGGACCATCTCCGGCTCCAGCTCGAGCACGGTCTCCAGTTCGGCAAGCGCGCCGTTTTTATCGCCCAGCCCCCGCTGTGCGTAAGCCATGCCGTAATGAGCGAGCGCATATTTCCCGTTCAACTCAATAGCCTTGGTCATGACCACCTTGGCTCTGGCAAATTGGCTCGTGGCATTGTAGGCCATGCCCAGGTTGAACCATCCGCTTGCGTCATCCGGGAGCTCGTCGCAAAATTTTTGCAGATGCGCGACCGCCTCGTTCATCTTGCCGGCCTGGGCCAGAAGCAAGCCGAGCAGGCCGTGCGCCTCGGCCAGGTCCGGGACTATTTCCAGGGCTTGGCGCGCATATTTTTCCGCCTGCTCCGGGTCTCCCCGGGACTTGCTCACCGCAGCCAACACATAGAAAGCATCACCCTGCTGCGGGTCGAGGGAAAGGGATTCAACCGCGGTTTTCTCCGCCTGGTCCGGGTTTCCTTGCAAAAACTCCGCCTTGGCCCGGTAGGCCAGAGCCTCGGCTTTTTGCACCGGATGCAGCGAAAGGTCGAAATACTGCTCGGCATATTTCAACACCGCCTCGGGCTCCTGCTTAACCAGGTAGAACCGGCACAAGCTGGCGTAGGCCGTGGGGTTTTTGGGGTCGCAATAAATCGCGGCCTGGTAAAAGTGGAAGGCGCGTGAGTATTTTTTTTCAGCCATCAAGGCCTGTCCGTAAAGCACATATCCTCCGCTCAAGTGCGGAGACTTTTCGATGCAGTCCCGCCAGAGGGTCTTCTGGCTTCTCCAAACCGGGATTCTCTGCTCGAGCAGGCCGAGCTGGAAAATAAGCACCAGCCCCAGGCAGGCATAGGCCAGCGCCGGTCTGCTGCGAGCTTCTTTGGCGCGGCTGAAAACCGCGACCAGGCCGAAGACTATGCTCATGGCCGGAAGATACAGCCGCTCCTCGCTCATCACCACATTCAAAGGAATAAGCGAGCTCGGCAAAAGCGAAACCAGGAACCATAACCAGATGAAACTGAAAAGCCTGGCCCGCTTCGCGAAAACCAGGGCCAAAGCACTGACCAAAACCAAGGCAGCCAGAGCCAGGATAATTGGAAAATCCTGCAAGCGCGCCGCGGGGGTTGACTGGGGAAGCACGGAAAGATGGATGGGCCAGAAAATGTTCAGCAGATAAACCCAAACCGCCCTGGCCTGGAAGAGCAGGTTTTCCGGCACCGGCCGGGGCTGAAAATTGGACCCGAGCGTGTCAAACATCATCCATCTCATCCAGAGGAAAAACCCGAATCCGAGCCAGTAAATGGCGTTGACCAGGATGCGGGAATGGCCGCGCTGGCGTTGTGCGAGGAACAAATCCTCGAGCAGAACCAGGCCGGGAAACACCGCGGCGATTTCCTTGGACAAAAGCCCCAGCCAGAAAAAAATGAAAGCCGCGGCCACGCGCAGGATTTTGCCGGGAGCTTTGGCCTCAAGCGATGACCAGTCCAGGAGCAGGCCAAGCAGGATGAAGGCTGCGGCCAGCAGGGTGGCGCGGTTGGACAGGTAGTTCACGGGCTGGGAAAGAACAGCCATCACGCTGAAGAGCGCTCCGCCCAAAAGCGCCGCGAGATAGTCCTTTTGCCAGCGGAGCAAAACCAGGAAAAAGAGTCCGGCGTTGAGCGCATGGAGAAGGACATTGAGCAGGAGCCAGATGCTGGCCTGCTTTTCGGCCACAAGCCAGTTGAGCGCGAAGCTCAACATGGTGAGCGGGCGAAAGAGCGTGGGCTTGCCCAGCGCGGAAAAGCTCTCGGGATGGGTGAAAAAATAGAGCCAGCCCGGGGGATTTCGCACCGCGGGATTGTTGACGATGTGATGGAAGTCGTCGAAATGGAAATCTCCTTTCAGCGCCGGGATATAGGCCAGGAAAGCCAGGGCAAAGGCCAGGGCAAATCCGGCTCTTATTTTATTAAAGTTTTGCAAGTTAGAGACTAACTTAAGAGAATATGCCCCGGCTGTCAATCAGCGGAAAGGGGGGGCAATGGTCGCACACCCCTCAAAGCGGCCGGGTATGTTTCATGCCCTGCACGCCCTCTTTAAAGGCGCGAAGGTTGAGCTTCTTCTTCTCGTCGTCCTCAAACAACTCGCTGACCACCTGCTCGAAAGAAGCAAGCGGTATGTGCTCCAGCCATCCCGACCCGGCCAGCGCCCCCACCATCACCAGGTTCTGCGCCAGATGATTCCCGGCCCTGCGCGCCAGCTCCGTGGCCTCCAGAACCACCGCCTTGGCCGCCAGCTCCTTGAGCTCCTTGAAAATGAAATCCAGCTCCGGATATTTGGCCTCGCCGCTTAAAACCGAGATGGGATAATTGGGTCGCGGATTGAAAATCACCTTGGTGTCATCCTTGCCGTAATCCACGAGCACGCGGAGAGCTTCCAGCGGCTCAAACCCCACAATCAGGTCGGCCTCGCCTTTGGGAATGAGCGGTCCGGGATGAAAACTCTGCGCAAAGCGGATGTGGCTCATGACCGAGCCGCCGCGCTGGCTCGCGCCGTAGGTCTCCCCGATTGATACCTTCAGCCCATTTTTAATCCCCGCCGCCGCCACCACCTGGCTGGCCAGGATGTTCCCCTGACCGCCAACCCCGCAGATGATAATATTTAAAGGTTCCTTTTCCATCTTCATCACCGTACCTTCAGTTTTTTCTCCGGACCGCTTTTTTCTTCGGAGCCGCTTCCAGCTTTATGGCCTCACGCGGACAGAGCTTCACGCAGATGCCGCAGCGGGTGCAGACCACATCGTCAATCACGGCCCTTTTCTTCTGCTCGTCCCAGATCAGGCCGGGGCAGGCGAACACCCGCGAGCAGAACCGGTTGCAGCCGCATTCATCTCCGATGCATATCTCCTGGTCAATAAACACCCTCGGCTTGTCCTCCTTTTGCTCCCGGCCTTCAATCAGCGCGCACTTGTGCCGGAAGATAAGCGCCCTCGGCTCCCTGGCCTCCAGCGCGTCATCCAGCGCCTGGATGGCTTCTTCCAGTTCAAAGGGGTCGACCACCCGGGTTTCTATTCCCACTGCGGCGCAAATTTTTTCAATGGACACCTGGTCGGTCTGCTCGCCGAGCGCGTTCTTGCCCGTGCCGGGATGGGGCTGGAACCCGGTCATGGCCGTGCCGCTGTTATCAAGCACGATAAAAACCATTTTCGATTTGTTGTATTTCATATTGACCAGACCGGGCAGGCAGGAGTGGTAAAAGGTCGAGTCGCCGGCAATGGCCAGCACCGGCTGGTTAAAGCCCTTTAAATTGCCCAGGCCGTTTGCAAAACCGATGCCCGCGCCCATGCACTGGAGCGTGCGCGAAAGATTATAACCGGTCTTGCCCACGCCCATGGAGTAGCAGCCGATGTCTCCGATTAAAACCCCATCCCGGTCATCCTCCTTGAGCGCATTCTTAATCACCCAGAAACTGGCACGATGGGGGCAGCCTGCGCAGAAAGCCCATTCCCTGGCCGGAAGCTTCCATTCATTGACCTTCTTTTCAGCCTCCGCAAACCGCGGGCTGCGCTGCCGGACCCTGGCGCCCAGAATTGCGGCGAGCGAATCAAAAACGATGTCCGGGGTCATCTCGCCGATGGCCGGTCCCCTGGCGCCCTTGATGTGGCCGGAGCGCTTGCAATAAAATTTCGGCACCTGCTGTCCGCTCAAAACCGCGCCGGCCATGACCACCTTGAGGTTGTCTTCGAGGAACGGCTCAACTTCCTCATAGACAATGACATTTTTGGCCTTGGCCAGATGCTTGACGACAAACTGCTCGGGCATGGGCCAGCTGGCGCCGATTTTCAGGATGCCGGTCTGGTCGTCCAGTCCCAGGCTGTGAACCGCCTCCATCGCATAGACCGCGCTTGGGCCAGAAGCCGCAATCACGGTCTCGGCCTCCTCCGGGCCGAGAAAGGAGTTGAAGGGAGATTTTTCGAATTCAGCCTTGACCTGGCTCACCCGCAGATGCAGGAGCGGGTGGATGATGGGATGGCCGATAAAGCGGTCAAGGAATCCCATGGCCGGCTTGCGAGTGCGCGCCTGGATTTCGCCCAGCTTGACATCTCCGCGCGCGTGGGAGATGCGGGTCACGGACCGGATGAGCACCGGCAGTTTGACTTTCTCGGAAAGCTCAAAGCCGTATTTGACCATTTCCTTGGCTTCTTCCGGCGTGCTCGGCTCGAGCAGCGGAAGCTCGGCCAGCTTGGCGTGCAGGCGCGAGTCCATCTCGTTGGTGCTCGAATACCCGCCCGAGTCATCCGCCACCACCAGCACCACTCCGCCCTTGGTGCCGGAAAGGTTCACGGTGTTGAGCACATCGGAAACCACATTCAGGCCGTTCTGCTTCATGGCGGTGATGGCGCGCAGGCCGGCAAAGCTCGCCCCGCAGCAGGCCTCAAACGCGACCTTCTCGTTCACCGACCATTCCGCGTGATGGCCGAAGAGCTTGGCGGCCTGGCTCAAGCTTTCCTGGATTTCCGAAGAGGGCGAGCCGGGATAGCTGGCGGTGAAATCCACTCCGGCCTCAATGGCTCCTCGGGCTATGGCCTCATTGCCCATCATCAGCACAACCTTGCCAGGCTCTTTGGCAAAAACCGGGTTCATTTCTTCACTCCCTGCGCGGGTTTCGAATTATTTATCCAGTTCTTTTCCGCCTCGCTCACCACCAGGTAGGCGGGGAAAGTCTTGTCCTCAAAAAGCGCCTTGAGCACGCGCTTCTTCTTGCCCAGCACCGCGGCCTTGAGCAGCTCAACCCTTTCCTCGGGAAAAGGCCGCGCCCGCAGCGCCTTTTCCTTAATCGCCCGGGCCACAAGTTTTTCCCCCCGGCCGCTCCTGACAATAAGCGTGTTCCAGTCGTCCTTCCATTCGGTGCTGCCCACGCTCAAGTCCGCAAGCTCCGCGGTGAATTCATAGCAGATGTCGCAGCTGGCT
>Ga0315282_10013398_pt1 | contig 12371 bp, 13 predicted proteins | sample YL17G07_20_MG_FD_203693 | JGI IMG/M metagenome (GOLD analysis project Ga0315282, IMG submission 203693) | Sediment microbial communities from Yellowstone Lake, YNP, Wyoming, USA - YL17G07_20 | ecosystem: Environmental > Aquatic > Freshwater > Lake > Sediment | place: USA: Wyoming | collected... | reverse complement strand
GAAACAACCGCTGTTTTGGCTTTGGCGTTTGCCTCTTTCAAAATATCTTTTAAAGCCTCAACAATTACCCCTTCGGAAACTTTAGTCGCCTGGCCAATTTTTAATTTAGTGTAAGGGCCGATGGCCAGCTCTCCGTAAGTTTGAAGAATGGCTCTTTCCTTTTCTTTTTTTAATTGAACAACTTTGATGGACGAAGTCCCGATATCAACGCCTAAAACGCTGGCCTCTTTTTTCCAAGAGGACAGGATGTTTTTAAAAAAAACGCCGATTCCCATAATCAGTATTATAACATATTATTAAATATGATGAACAAGTTTTTTAACATCGTTCTGAATTTTTTCTTCCCTCAAAAATGTCTTGGCTGTGGAAAGGAAAACGCGATACTTTGCCCGGATTGCCTCTCAAAAATAGATTATCCGACATTATTAAAATCAAATAATATTTTGGCGGCCACCGACTACAATGACGGCTTGGCAAAAAAAGCCATTTGGCTGCTGAAATACCGGGGAATTAAGCAACTTGCCGAACCCATGGCAGAATTGATAAAACAACGCCTGCTCCCCAAGGTCCGACCTTGGCTAAACGCCAAGGTCGGACCTTTATTTATTCCCATTCCCCTTTCTTCAAAAAGATTAAGAGAACGCGGCTTCAATCAGTCAGAATTGATTGCCAGATATCTTACACAAAGGTTAAACCTTGACGGACAAAGGTTTAACCTTTGCACGAATGTCCTTTATAAAAAAGTTCATACGGAATCGCAGGTTTTGGTAAAAGACAGAGAAAAAAGATTAAATAATATCAAAAATAGTTTTGAAGTAAAAAACGCCGAATTGATAAAAGATAAAAATATAATTCTGATTGACGATGTTTCCACCACCGGCGCCACAATGGCCGAGGCAAAAAAAGTTTTGCGCGAAGCCGGCGCCAAAAGCATAATGGCTTTGGTTGTGGCAAGGGGATAAATATGATAGAATAAAAACAATGAAAGAATACGATGAAAATCTGTTGCAAAAAGTGCTTCAGGAATATGAGCTTGATTTTATTGTGCTTTTTGGCTCGTATGCCAAAGGTCAAATTAAAAAAAACAGCGATATTGATATTGCCATAAAAAAAGAAGGAGGATTAGAACTTAAAGATTACAGCGAAATTCAATCAAAACTCGCTAAAATTTTTAATATTAAGGATACAAAAATCGGCCTGGTTGAAATCTTGCACCTTTCACCTATTTTAATGTGGCAAATCGCAAAATATGGTCAATTCTTGGCGGGCAATCCCTTGAAATTTAAAAAATTCCAGCTTTATGCCCTAAAAAAATATCTTGATACTCAAAAATTTAGAAATTTAACAAAGCGGTATATATTTCAAAATCTCTATGCTCAATAAAGAAGTGATTGAACAAAAAATAAAGCAGATTATTTCCTATTTAAAAGAAGTGGAGCCGGTTTTGCAGTTAAATTTTGAAGAATATAAAAAGGATATCTACAAAATCCGCACGCTGGAACGCAATACTCAACTAATAATTGACAATGTGGTTGATATAAATAATGAATTAATCGCGGATAAAAACGCTGAGCCGGCAGAAGATTATTTTGATTCATTTACAAAACTGGAAAAACTTGCTATTCTGCCAAACGAATTAGTCGGTGTTCTCGCCCCCCTAACAGGATTAAGAAACCGACTTGTTCACGAATACGAAAAAATTAATCAGGAAATTCTTTTTGTCACAATGAAAAAACGCGCAGAAAAAATAAAAGAATATTTAAAAATTGTTTCGGAAAAAATTGGTGAGGTCGCATAGCGGTCTAGTGCAGCACGGTGCTAACGTGCCGACCCTGAAAGGGGTCCGTGGGTTCAAATCCCACCCTCACCGTTTGTGCAACTAAATTCTCTCATTGAGGAAAATTTTCGGCTGATTGGCGTCCAAAAATCGGCCCTCAAAAAATTGGGACTGAAGACAATCCGCGATTTGCTTTTTTATTTTCCCTCCCGATATGAATCGTTTTCCGAAAGAAAAAATATTATTGATTTGCAGGAAGGAGATAAAACCACTGTTTACGGCAAAATTGTTGATATTAAAACAGAAAGGTCTTGGCGCAAACGAATGGCCTTTACCAAGGCTGTTGTGGCTGACCAAACCGACGCCATTAATGTTGTCTGGTTCAGTCAGCCCTATATCGCCAATATCTTAAAAGCAGAAGAAAAAGTTGCTTTAACGGGTAAAATCGCCAGAAATAAAAACGGGCTTTATATTGCCAATCCCACTTATGAAAAAATAAGTTCTTATGAGGCCCTGGGTCAGGGGTCGGCGCTTTTGGCGATTTATCCGGAAACCCGCGGCCTGACTTCGCGCTGGCTGAGATTTGCCGTACAAAGAATTTTAAAAACACTCGATGTTTTAAATCGTTCAACATCGAGTGTTGAGTTAAATGACCCGATACCGCAAAAAATTTTAGACACCTATCACCTCCCCTCCTTAAAATCAGCCCTATTTTTTATCCATAATCCCAAAAAGCTCGGCGACGCCGAGGCGGCGAGAAAACGTTTTAGTTTTGAGGAAATATTTTTTATCCAGCTTTCAAGATTAAAACAACGAACAGAAATTGACAGCAAGCATTCTTTTAAACTGGCTATAGATAAACAGAAATTAAACGACTTTTTTTCTGTTTTTCCTTTTGAGTTAACCCAGGCCCAGAAAAAAGCAACCCAGCATATTGTCCAAGACCTTGCAGGAAGCAAGCCTATGTCCCGGCTTCTGGAGGGCGATGTCGGTTCCGGCAAAACCGCGGTGGCGGTTGTTGCCTCTTATCTCATTGTTGATAATGGCTATCAGGTCGCCTATATGGCGCCGACGGAAATCCTGGCTCAGCAGCATTTTCAATCTTTCATAAATTATTTTTCCCAACTAAGATTAACCACAAAAATCGGGCTCATCACCTCTTCGGGATGCAAAAAATTCCCGTCCAAAGTGAGTCCGAACCAGGCAACCGATATTTCCAGAGCCCAATTATTAAAATGGGTGGCGAACGGAGAAATTCCCATTTTAATCGGCACCCATTCCTTAATCCAAAAAAAGGTTAAGTTCAAAAATCTTGCCCTAGTTATTATTGACGAACAGCACAGATTCGGCACAAGACAGCGCGCGGTTTTGGCGTCAGAAAAGTCCGAGAAGCTTCCACACCTTTTATCAATGACAGCCACGCCCATTCCCCGCACCCTGGCCCTGACCATTTACAGCGACCTGGATTTATCGCTCTTGGACGAGATGCCTCAGGGCAGACAAAAAATAATCACCAAAATTGTGGAGCCAAACGAAAGAGAAAAATCCTATGAACAAATCCGCCAAGAAATAAAAAACACACGGCAGGCTTTCGTTATTTGCCCTCTTATAGGAATAGGAAAAATTCCTGCCCGCAATACTACGCATAGCGTTGCAGGCGGGGAATCCAAAAACGTGAGACAGGAAAAAGACAGATTGCAAAAACAAGTTTTCCCGGAGTTTAAAATCGAGACGCTACACGGCAAGATGCTCCCCAAAGAAAAAGAAAAAATTCTGCATGATTTCAGAAATAATAAAATACATATTTTAGTTTCCACTTCGGTAATAGAAGTTGGCATTGATGTGCCCAACGCCACCATTATTATAATAGAAGGCGCGGAAAGGTTCGGCCTGGCCCAGCTTCACCAGTTGCGGGGCAGGGTGATGAGAAGCACGCACCAATCTTATTGTTTTATTTTTACGGATTCGCATTCTCAAAAAACGCATGAGCGATTAAACGCCCTTGTAAACGCAAAAAGCGGTTTTGAGCTGGCGGAATACGATTTGCAATTCCGCGGGCCGGGCGAATTAAGCGGTTTAAAGCAATGGGGAATTTCCGACATTGGCATGGAGGCTCTGAAAAACATAAAAATGGTGGAGGCGGCGCGCCTGGAATCCCAAAATTTGTTAAAATCCGACCCGGAACTCAAAAAATATCCGCTGATTTTAAAACGCCTAAAAACCCAAGACCACCAAATCCATTTTGAGTAAAAAAGCGCGCCGCCAAATTGGCGGCGCAGAAAACAACAGAGAAGGAGCTTAGCAGTGATCGCATATCTCCCTTTTCTCTCGTGACAGTTCAAAAGACACGAGAGGCACCATGAGGATTGGCTACCCCGATTGTCTCAGAGAGACAGCCCTTCGCCCTTTTGGGGCTTAAGCGGCACTCACACTTTTTTCGGCTCTGTTTGTCTTTATATACTGTATCGCAATCACAAATTTATTGCAATCTCTATTTTTGCGCGCGGAGGGACTCCCCGCCTGCCTCGCCTGCGGCTCGCATGGCGGGCAGGGAACCCCCAACTAATTGGGCATGGAAGGGATCGAACCTTCGACATCCGTCTTATAAGGGCGGCGCTCTACCACTGAGCTACATGCCCATCAATCTAATTTTGGCAAATTTTTAAATTTTAATCTACCTTTCAAAAATCTTCTGCCAAATCCCGTTTTAAAATATTTTTCTCTGGCCAGTGCAGAATTTTTATCTAAGCATGCTTCATAATATAGTAATTTCAAGGGTCTTCTATTTTTTGTAGCATCAACCAATCCTTTATTGTGTTCCAAAATTCTTTGTTTTAAATTTTCACTAAAACCGATATATAATTTTTCATCTTTTTGGCTTTGTAAAACATAAGTATAAAACATAAAAGTTCTTGTATTGCTTGACTATGCTGACCGCGCCCGCAACGCCAGCAAGCAAGCTTGTCTGGCTTGCGTGGCGGGCGGGGCTACATGCCCGCGTCTTTCTCTTTTTCCCGTTTCGGCTTAATCCCGAATCCGGAAATTATTTTTTCAAACTCGTCTCTTTCTATGGTTTCTTTTTCTATCAGAGTTTTGGCAATTTTCTCTAACGCCTCTTTATGTTTTGTGAGCACTTCTTTTGCTTTTTTGCCGGCATCATTCATAATTTTACTGATTTCAACATCAATTTCTCTGGCTGTTTCTTCCGAATATAATTTTTCCATGCCCAATTCCCTGCCTAAAAAAATCAAATCGCTTTTCTCCCCAAGGGAGACTGGTCCGATTTTATCCGACATGCCATAAGTCATTACCAAAGAGCGGGCGATTTCTGTGGCGTGCCGCAAGTCATCGGCCGCCCCGGTGGTGATATCCTTAAAAATCAATTTCTCCGCCGCATAACCGCCCAAGGCGACAACAATTTCATCCAAGAAATGCAATTTGGAATAAAGGTGCCGTTCTTCTAAGGGCAGTTTTAGGGTATAACCCGCTGCCCTGCCCCGTGAAACAACCGAAACTTTATGCACCGGGTCGGCCTGAGGAAGAACAGAAGAAATAATCGCGTGCCCGGCTTCATGATAAGAGGCAATCTTTTTTTCTTTTATTGTCAAAAGATGGCTCTTTCTTTCCGGACCGAGCATCACCTTTTCAATGGAACGGATTAAATCGTATTGATTGACCTTTTTCCTTCCCTCCCGCGCCGCCAGAATGGCGCCTTCGTTCATCAAACTCTGCAAATCCGCTCCGGAAAAACCCGGCGTCCTCTCGGCGATTACCTGAAGATTAATGTCTTCCCCGAAAGGCTTGCCCCTTGAATGAATTGTTAAAATTTCTTTTCTGTCTTTTAAATCGGGGATATCCAAAATCACCCGGCGGTCAAACCTTCCCGGCCTCAAAAGAGCGGGGTCAAGGACATCAGGCCTGTTGGTGGCGGCCATGACAATCACTTTTTCATGAGGTTCAAAGCCATCCATTTCCACAAGAATCTGATTAAGTGTTTGTTCTCTTTCGTCATGGCCTCCGCCCAAACCTGTTCCCCGGTGCCGACCCACGGCATCAATTTCGTCAATAAAGACAATGGCCGGGGCTATTTTTTTTGCGTCCTTAAAAAGATCCCGCACCCTGCTGGCGCCCACTCCCACAAAAAGCTCCACAAATTCCGAACCGGAAATATGAAAAAAAGGAACATTGGCCTCGCCAGCCACGGCCCTGGCCAGCAAGGTTTTTCCGGTTCCCGGCGCGCCCATTAAAAGCACGCCTTTGGGAATGCGGGCCCCAATGTCCAAAAATTTCTTGGGATTTTTTAAAAATTCAACAATCTCTCTAAGTTCTTCTTTTGCCTCCTGCACTCCAGCCACATCCTTAAAGGTGATTTTTTCTTTTTTATCTTCGGGACTGATGACCCTTGCCCGCGATTTTCCGAAACTGAAGGCCTGAAGGCTGGTATTTTTAACCTGCCGGGCCGCCATCCAAAAAAGAAAAACAATGATAAGAAGAGGAATAAAAAACGGCAAAATTGTTCCGAGCCAGAAGGAAAGGCCTGAAGAATTATCAATGCTTAAATTGACCTTATCAAACTGGGCCTTATCAACGCCGTAATTATTGAAGGTCTGGGAAAGCCCTGTCTCTGCCTCTTTTTGCGCGGTTTTTACGGAGTTGTCCTGATAGGCGATATTTATGCTGTCGCCCGTAATTTTAATCTCCTTGACTTTGCCCGCGTTAATATCGGAAACAAGCTGGGACAAGGAAATTTTTTCCACCTGCTTAAACTGTCCGCTGATTAAAGAATAAAGAGCGGCCAAAACCATCAATATCAGAAGCGCGGCAATAATATTTTTGCTAAACGATTTCATAAATTAGTCTTGAGTAGTCAGTCTTCAGTAATCAGTATATAATAAAAAATAAATTATGTCTATATTATTAGAAAATAAAAAGGCGTGGTTTGATTACGAAATTCTCGAAAAAACCGAGGCCGGTTTGCAATTGCTGGGCTGGGAGGTAAAATCGCTAAAAAATAAAAGAGGTTCTTTGGCCGGCTCTCGGGTTATTGTTCGGAGTAACGAAGCGTTTTTGGTCGGTTTGGATATTCCTCCCTATCAGCCCAAAAATATGCCTAAAGATTTTGAAAAACAAAGGACAATAAAATTATTGCTTACCAAAAAAGAAATTAATTATTTAACCGGAAAATCGCGGGAAAAAGGATTGACAACGATACCCTTAAAATTGTATACTAAGGCCGGAAAAATAAAACTGGAATTCGGATTATGCCGGGGCAAAAAGAAATTTGAAAAACGGGAAAAAATAAAAAAAAGAGAAAGCGACAGAAATATTGAAAGATTGTTAAAAGACAAATAACGGGGCTAAATCAATTTTGTAAAACAAAATTGATCGCCCGACCAAATTCTGAAAGAATTTGGTTTAGGGATGAAAGGCAAAGCCGAAGCTTTTAATCGTGAGAGGTTTTTAAAAAGCTTGTGGGGTGGAAGATTTAAGAAAAATGTGTTAAAGAAGTACTTAGAGGCCAAACAGATTAACGGGCTAAACCCATTCAGCCGAAGGCTGAATTAGGGTCGCCCGAACATTTTGCAAGACAAAATGTTTTAGGGGGTGTAAGTTTTGACAGGAATTTGGAATAAGGCAGGCAAATAGAGTATTCTAAAAACTCTTAAAACTTTTAGAAAAACTGATAAGTGCAAACTTATTTAGCCAACCCGCTTTGGCATACGCCTAAAGCGGCGCTTACCCGCTAATTCTCAATAGGCGGGACTGAGCGTCATTATTGAGATAGATAATTTTCTTTAATTTGGGGGAAATTGTCAAAAACTAACTAAATTAAAATCAGGAAGATTTCGTCCGATTTTTACTTCCTGATTCAACCAAACCGGACTAAATTTGTAGAGATGCCTTAGGAAAATTTTTGGACGGGAGTTCGCCCTCCCCACCTCCACCACTTCGTCCTTCGTTTTCGCTTAGGACTTCGTAAACAACAAAGGTTAAACCTTTGTAAAAAAACCTCTTTTCTCACCTTTCTAAATCTTGCAAGATACCAGCGATAGCATCTATGTTGCAAGATTTTTTAATAGCCCTCTCTTGATAAGGAGAGAGTTGGCCCGCCTGTTGGCGAGGCAAGGATGAGGTTTTATTTCAAATCGACTTACGATGTCGATTTAAATCTTGTTTTTCTGTGGTGCAAAATCACATAACGCCTTTGATTTCCCTCTCGGTGGCAACATTCCGAAGTTTATCAAAAATCGCTTTTTCTAACGGGCCGGCAACTTCCCTGATATGCTCTATAACCTGCGGATCCCAACTAAAATTCAATTTAGTTAAATCTCCCTTAAAAACTCCCGCGGCCATGGAAACCCTTTTCTCCCAAACGGGCCAATTTTTGTCCAAAACCTCATCCGTTACCGGTCGGCCTTCGGCTATTGCATCGGCTAACTGCTCGAGTTTCATTAATATGCCCCGCGTTTCGCTTTCATGCCCGGGCGGCGGCTCGGGAGAACCTTGCGCCGGTTTTTCAAATGTTCCCATATTGTTTAAGTTTAACGGTTCTCAAATTCTTTTGTCAATTGCCTTTTTCGGGGATTTATAGTATGATATTTTTGGAGGTGCGCGATGAAGCTCTTTAAGTGGGTTTGTGTTGTTGTTCTTTTTTTGTTCTTGATAGGCTGTCCCCTGTGCGTTTCGGGACAGAATCAAAATCCGATTACCCAGAAACAGGCGGAGGTGGAGGAACTGGTAAAACAGTTCCAGTTCGCCGATGGGCAGGCCCAATGGGCATTTGACCGGGCTGTTCAAAATCTCGTCTGGTGGAAAAAGTGTCTATTGATTTTCAATATCAGGCCTCGGCCAAGCGCCGGCAAGATTGCCGACGATTGGAACCGTTACGACAGATTGAATCTCAGGCGACACGTTGCCCGCGCGAAAACCCTTGTCGCGCTGGAAGAAACCAAGATTCTGGCCCAAAAATTGACCGGAAAAGAAAAAGAACAATTCGACAAATGGCGAAAGGAGATTGAAAAAAAACTTTTCGCCAGCCCAGCGCCGTCACGGCTTTCCCGTGCCGGCTTTTCTTTTCATTTGCCTAAAAAATCACAATCTGTTAGAATAAAGCCAATCTATTATTAAGAAGGCAAAAATCAATAATCAAATAACGGCCGCCGAGCTCCGGGTCATTGGAAAAGATGGCGAAAATCTTGGCGTTTTGGCAAAAGAAGAGGCTATTGAAAAGGCCAAAGAACAGGAATTGGACTTGATAGAAATCGCCCCGACCGCCAATCCCCCGGTTGCCAGAATAATGGATTACGGCAAATTTGTTTATCAGCAGGAAAAAAAATTCCGGGAATCCGCCCAAAAATCCAACAAAGCCGGCACCAAAGAAATCCAGATAGGCATTGGGACATCGCCGCACGACTTGGAAATGAAGGCGGAAAAAACCGATGAATTTTTAAAACAGGGCGACCGCGTTAAAATAGATCTTTTATTAAGAGGAAGGGCCAAGGGTCTCAATAGAGAATTTATCAAAGGACGGCTTGACCGTTTTTTGCGCATTATCAGCGAGAAATATAAAATCGCCGACGGGCCAAAGGCTAATCCCCGCGGCCTGAATGTGACAATAGAAAAAGACAAATAAAATGAATATCACGGGAAAATCAAAAAAAACATTTTTAAAAAGATTAAAAGTGACAAAAAGAGGAAAGGTTTTATCCCGCAAGCCGGGGCAAAACCATTTCCGGGCAAAACAAAGAAGGAATAAACAATTGTCAGGAAAAAGGCTTCAGAATTTTGGCATTAACAAAAAAACACTGGGCAAATATTTATCATGACACGGGTAAAAAGGGGAGTAATTTCATTAAAAAGGAGGAGAAAGGTTTTGCGCCGGACAAAAGGTTTCCGCAACGCGATTAAATCAAAAGAACGCCAAGCCAGAGAGGCTATTTTTCATGCCGGAGTCCACGCCTTCCACGACCGGAGAAAGAAAAAAAGAGAAATGAGAAAACTCTGGCAGATAAAAATCAGCGCCGCCTCGCGGGAAAAAGGTATTTCTTACAGCAAACTAATCGATAAATTAAAAAAGGCCGGTATTGCCTTAGACAGAAAAATTTTGTCTCAGCTGGCGGAAAAACACCCGCAAATTTTCGCTAAAATAGTTTCGGCTGATTAATCTCTTCTTTTTTATCTTTAAAGATTTTAATCTTTCCGTATTCGCCGTCATAGCCGGGAATTAACTCTACCCTGCCTTCGCGCACGGCCATAATCCCAGAGGCGATTTCCGGAGATGTTGCCTTGTTTAAATCCTCATAATTTGCTTCCAATAAAACATTAAACTCTGTGCCGATATTTTTGACCAGATTTTCGTAATCTTTTTTAACCGCTTTTGAAGCCACACCCACGCCATAAACATCGGCAATAATCTCGTCTAAGGGAATCAGGCTCTTAAACGGTATCTTGTTTTCACTCCCTTGCCCAGCCGGCCTGTCCGCCAATTTATCAATCCTGCTCATTGTGCCAATGGTCATTTTTTTGCCGCAAGCCGGACAGATGCTATTGTTTTTTTTCGTCTCTTCGGGCGACATTGAAATACTGCAAAGCCGGTGGCCGTCATAATGATACCTGCCTTCTTCCGGAAAAAATTCTATTGTGTATAAAAATTTCTCGGGGTCGCGCGACTTTATGGCGTCAATAATCGCGTCATAAGAAAGTTCGCAGTCAAAAACATTTGCCTCCCGGCCGATTTTCTGGAGAGAATGGGAGTCGGAATTGGAAATTAGAGAAATTTTATCAAGTTTAGAAAGCCGCCAGTTCATGGCCGGGTCGCTGCTCAAACCGGTTTCAATGGCGAAAATATGCGGAGCCATTTCATCAAAACACTCCTCAATGGAATCAAAGCCGGACATTGAGCCGAAAATGGAAAACCAGGGCGTCCAGGCATGGGCAGGTATCAAAACGCATCTCTCATCAATATCTAAAATTATCTTAAGCAGTTCCTTGGAATCAAGGCCGAGAATGGGCCTGCCGTCGGATTTCAGATTGCCGATCCAGCCCAGTTTTGTGTTTATTTTTTCAACTGCCTCAATTGAAGGGGCGAATATGAGATTATGAATTTTCCGCACCTTGCCGCCCTTTGAGTAAATGCTGGAAATTTCCGTAGTGAGCATAAATCTTGTTGTGTTAAACATCAAATGTCTAACACTTTTATCAGACATTTGATGTTTTAATACAAACAATCCGGGTCCTGCTGGCTCCAGTTTGGTTTTAATTTCATTAAACCATTGAGGGTGGGTAAAATCTCCTGTGCCCACTATTTGAATTCCCTTTTTTCCCGCCCAAATGCCAATATTTTCAAGAATCATTTCCGGAGAAACCGCCCGGGAATACTTTGAGTGAATATGCAAATCCGCGATAATTTTCATACAAAAATTCTCCAGAGTTCGTAAATAACGCCGGCAATAACGGCCACAAGAACGAAATTTTCAAACAAGCGGTTGGTGGGGATAAAATCCCCTGTTTTTATTTTGCGCAATTTCCGCGACATCAGAATGATAAAAACTCCCAAAATTCCCATTCCCAGGGCGCCGGTAATTCCCAAAATTTTCACAAAATCGCTGGCCCCGACCATAAAAAGAACAATCGGCGGAACCGTTGTCAGAATCAAAGAAATCAATCTTGGAATTTTATAATCGTAATTAAAAATATTTTTCATATCGGCGGCCAAGGCAAGATAGGAAGTGAAAACAGCCAGAAAACCGATGAGAGAACCGATAAAAAGAGCTCCCCTTCCCAAAATGGCGGTGATGCCGGAAAGGGCGTCTTCGGTGGTTGCCTGACCGCTCACCCCAAAAACCGCAATCACAAAAAAAAGATAAAATATAGCGGAAAGCATTAAGCTCCAAGTAATGGTTTTTCTAAAATTACTGACCGGAGAATTTGAAAAAAAATCGCGCACCTCGGGAATAACAGAAAAACCCGTTAAGGCAAAAAGCCAGACGCCGTAGGGCAAAAACCAGGTGCCGTCAAAAAAATGATTAGTCATTCCTAAATTCCCAAAAAAATTATCTGCCTTAATATAAGGCAGGGCAATAAAAAGGAGATATAAAATGAAACCGAAAAGAGGAACTGTAAGGTAAAAATTTATTGCGGCAATGTTCTCTATTTTTGAAAAGGAAAGCAGACCCGCGACTATAAAAAACAATATTGAGAGAGAAAGAACAGAAAGATGAAAAATATTGGACAAAAAAAGACCGGCCAAAAGGCCGTAAACAAGCAAACTGCCGTAATAAGAAGCAATGGTTGTCAAAAAGGCGAGTTGTTTCGCCCATTTTCCCAAAAACATTTCCACATAGCCGGTAAAACGATGTTTTCCTTGAGTAAAATAAGTTATTTCCCCGTATAAAAGATGAAGAAAAAGAAGAATGACAAAAACTATCGCAAAATGAAAAATTCCCCAGAAAAGGCCGGCCTTTGAAAAAACATAAGGAAGGGCAAAAACTCCGGCTCCGACAATCATTCCCACCAATAATCCAACGCCTTTAAGATACACCTTTGCCATTTAATCTTTCTTTGTCTTTTTTAATGAGCGCTATTACTTTTTCCA